>JACCDN010855928.1_pt1 | contig 16816 bp, 18 predicted proteins | sample 7441691 | NCBI WGS metagenome assembly JACCDN01 (sample SAMN15323439, study PRJNA562643) | freshwater metagenome | isolation source: river surface water | place: USA:Blue River Watershed | collected 2017-08-16
GAAGTGTGACACGAATTAGGGGTTATTTGTGTACCAATCCACGAATGGACCTACCGCATTATCCAATAAAGGAGCCACAAACGAACCGTATGTAACAGTGATGTGGTTGTCATCTCGGTACACCAGCAGATTTCCAACAATTGTTGGACACAAATTGTTCGCGCAGAACCAATTGCGCACCCACACCACGTTTTCGCCCGCTTGGTCGAAATCCCGCATCATTTCAAACATGTCAACGCGGTACGCGTTAGTAACAGTTGGTGAACACACATGAACATTTGTGTAATTGCGGCTAAGACATGTAGGAATTGTTTGACCGGGCCATGGCGTGTCTTCAACAAGAATTGGCGTAATGCCTCGCGCCTTCAATTCGCTGATAGTTGCCTGCATTCCATCGCGCCATTCCTTTTGCCACATGGGCTTCCTGGTTGAAGCGGACAACAAGCGATCAAAGTGAATCACAAAGACAAACTTCACACCATCGGTGACCATTGCATCAAGCGAGTTTTGTCGCCACTTCTTACATTCCGGATAGACGCGACCCAGCACTTTGTTATAAACAGGAATCTCAGCTGGAGGGCAACCAGCTTTCGTGTAAACGTTTAATTTCCACTTGCGCTTGATTGCTACTTTTTCGAACGCAGGAAACCATTGAGCCGCATGTGAGTCTCCATACAAACCAACAATTGTGGATGACGTCAGGTCACCGTAACTGCAACCTGGTTTTGGTGCAGTTGGTGTGAAACGAACATGGCAACCATCGTCATAGATGATGGGTTGGTCTGTGACTGCTTGCTGAAGTGATGGCGTGAGATTTCCAGGGAGACCTGTTGCCTTGGTTGCATCCACCACAGCTTGAAGTGGTCTACCAAGTCCAGGAATCTCGGGGGCAACAGGAACAGTTGTTGTTGGACCAGCAACTGTTGTGGTGGTGTCTAGAACAGGGGTTGTTGCGTCTGGACCGAGCGTGATGCTGGGCGGATTATTGCGCGCAAGAACTGCGGTGCCACCAAGAAGAGCTACCAGTGCCACGGCAAGTGCTGCTGCACGTAATCCACGAATTGAAATGTTTCGTCGAACAGGATTCTCCACAAAACGAAACGAGAACTCTGACAATCCCAAACCAATGGCAGTGCATAACAGGCCATCAACAACAGATAGCTCTCGACCTAACGCCGGCTCGGCAATGATGAGGATTGGCCAGTGCCATAGATACGCAGAGTAAGAACGCGATCCCAACCATTGAAATGGCGAGAATCGAAAGATTGCTACTGGTGCCCATGTTGTAGCCATTCCGCCAGCGATTGCGAAAAATGTTGACACTACGGGCACTAAGGCCCACGGCCCAGGAAATTTTGTGGTTTCTGAAAATGTGGCAACGCTGACCACAATGCCCGCAAGTCCAGCCCACGCGAGAAATGCTGAAACATTTTTTGCCATTCGTGAAGCGGCAACGGGAAGTACAGCCAATAAGGCGCCGATTGCTAATTCGAACGCACGCGTGTGTGGAGAAAAGAAAGCCCACGGTTGTGATTCATTCATCAGAATCATGCACGCAACGAAAGAAGCGACTGCAACTGTTATTGAAACAAGACCCACGCGAACACGTGCAGTGATTCGTGATTGATTTCGCAAACCCAAACACGCCACAGCAATCAAAGCTGGCCATACAAGGTAGAACTGCTCCTCCACCGCAAGGCTCCAGTAATGCTGAAGTGGTGAAGGCGGAAGGGACGACTGCAAGTAGTCCGCACCCCGGTGTGCGAATAAAAAGTTTGATGCAAAACCCGCTGTTGCAATCATGTCGCTGGTTAATGAACGAACACGAATGGGTTCCAGCCAGATGTACGACGCAGCAAGTGTGAGGACAGCAACCAGCGACGACACTGGCAACAAACGCCGAATTCGACGCGCATAAAACGAACTAAGAGAAATCGTCCCAGACGATGTTCGCTCATTAACAAGAAGCGACGTGATGAGGAAGCCCGACAAGACAAAAAAGACATCAACACCGACGTATCCGCCTTGAAGACCAGGAACACCAGCGTGAAACAGAAGTACGGCGGCAACAGCAACTGCCCGTAAGCCCTCAATGTCTTGTCGCCGTTGCATCCTTATAAGTATTGCTTGCCTAACACTCTCAACTGAGGCACAGGTCACAGGCTGTTAGTCACACCAAATGGAACTTTCACCAGCAAATCTTTGTCTGTATGAATGGAATGAAGATTTTCAAGAAGTTTCAAATGGGACTCATCGCACTTTCATGCGCTGGCGTGGTGTCCGCTTGTAGCAACGATGCAGCCAGTGATCTGCGTGGATATCAAGCACCACGCGAGAAGTCTTCAGCCAACGTCTCAGTAACAGATGCAGCCACGGGTAAGCCTTTTGAATTAAGAGCAGCCAAGGGAGAACTTCTGGTGGTGTACTTCGGTTACACACACTGCCCAGATATCTGTCCCACCACACTTGTTGCAGTCAAGAACGCAAAGAAAAAGATTGGCGATCTTGCAGAGCGAATTGACCTTGCGATGATCACAGTAGATCCAACGCGAGACACAGCGGATGTTCTTCCTAAGTATCTATCTTCCTTCACAGACAAATTTCACGCGCTTATTCCAGCGAATCAACAAGAGCTGCAGAATGCAGAAAAGGCACTCGATGCAACTTCTTCTGTCACCGAAGTAAATGGACAGATTGAAGTTGTACACGGCGGAACCTGTTACGTCGTTGATTCCAACGGTGTCGTGGTGGATGAATGGCCGTTTGGAATGGACGCTGAATCAATGGCTCACGATCTCAAAATTCTCCTAAAACAAAGAGAGGCATAAAATGATGAAAACATTGAAACATTCTGCAATTGCAGTATTCGCGGTCGTCAGTATCGCTGGGATTACTGCTTGTGGAAACGATTCATCTGCAACTGACACAACAATTGCAACTGAGGAAACAACTCCAGTCACACCGACCATCACGGTGAGTGGTCAATGGGCAAGAACAAGTCCAATGGCAACGGACATGGGCGCTGCATACATGACAATTAACTCCGACATGGATGACGAATTGTTAAGTGCAAAAGTTGATATGTCAATTGCAATGATGACTCAAATTCATGAAACTGTCATGGCTGATGACGGATCAATGAAAATGCAGGAAGTTGAGAAAATTGATATCAAGGCGGGAACGCCGGCTGAACTGAAGCCCGGTGGGTATCACGTGATGTTGATGCAACTCAAGTCTCCTTTAGAAACAGGGTCCACCATCTCGGTTACTCTCACATTCGCAAAAGCGGGTGATGTAACAGTGGAAGTTCCCGTACAGGAAGAGGCTCCCTGAGTCCAGAACAGAACGACGGCCCTGACTCCATGAGATCAGGAAACAAGGGAATGATGGCGGCACTATCCCTCGTCGTCATCATTCCCTTGATCGTCATCCTTGTGGTGACGTTGCGTCCATCCTCCACTACATATTCATATGTGATCTCGCCGGGAACTCAAGAGGCGCTGAGTAAGGGCGAGAAGGTGCCGAATCAATTGCCACTGAATCTCGATCTTCAAGTTGGCGACACGTTGGAAGTCACAAACAATGACTCTGTCGCGCACACTTACACGTTTCTCATTCTTCGACCTGGTGAAACTGGTAGGTACACCTTCCATAATTCTGGCGTTTTCACTGCTGCATGCACCGTTGGTGAACACGAGGAAGTGACAATTACCGTCCGCGAGTGACAAACTGAGTAGATGGGCAGGAAAAAAGATGCGCAGTTTGATTCCGTCATGCGGGAAAACCTTGCTGCAGTTTCTGCATACGCACGTAGCGCTACCTCACGTAGCTACATCGCTGAAGAGGCGGTCCAAGAAACTTTCATTCGTGCTTGGCGGTATTGGCCAACCTTTCGCAATGAGTCTTCGGTTCTCTCGTGGCTCATCACAATTTGCCGACGTGTCATCATTGACCTCGTTCAAAAAGATTTAGTAGTTGAAGAATTGCCAGCAGAAATTGCAGACAATCACGATGTCTACGAACAGAGTGCAATTCAAGAACTCATCTCGCATCTGCCTCTGGCACAACGTGAAGTTGTGGTGCTGTGTGCAGTTCTTGGATTTGATTACGAAACAGCCGCAACAACCTTGAGCATTCCAGTTGGAACTGTACGGTCACGATTGGCGCGCGCCAGAGAGTCACTGGGCAAAGAACTAGAAATTGCGCGTGCGGTGTAAACATGGACTGCAGAACAGCACAGCGACTTATAGTTCAGCCAATCTCAACTACCGAAGACCGCAGCGCCGCACGACAACACATGCTGGAATGCCCTTCATGCGCAGCGCAAGAAGATGCAGCAGTTGAAGAAGCGCTCGGTATTCGACTCTCGCAACTTCGTGAACCTGGGTACTACTTGCGAATTGCGCTCTACGTTGCCGGCGGACTCCAGACCTTCTTAGCTTTGCCATGGATTTTTGGCGCCACACCCCTGTGGGGTCCCACCGGCGACACCGCCATTGCGCACCTCACCCGAGATGGCGTGATTGGGCTCGTGTTGGGCCTCATAGGAATTGCTGTCGGGCTGAATCCCCGCCTTGCCTACTTCGCCTTGTCGGTCTGCGGTGTTCTGGTGTCGCTTCAGTTGGTGGCATTCATTGCGGATCGAACAAGCGACAAAGTGCACCCCGTTTTCGAGACAATTCACATTCTTTCCATTGTCATTTCAGTGTTGGTGGCAATAGTGGCCTTCCCGCCACGACAGAGGCATTAGGGCCTTGGAACCTTTCGTCTAAGGTTTCTCCATCCAATTAAACGGCTAACCAAGGAGTCACTATGGCCCGTTATTCACGTGTGCTTGCATCATTTGCGGCACTCACCCTCATCGTTTCCGCTTGTGGCGGCGACGATTCATCATCAGACACCACGGTTGCAACAGGTGGTGAACTGGAACTCGTCAAGGCGGGAACCCTCACCGTTTGTTCAGACGCTCCATACGAACCATTCGAGTACCAAGACGAGAACGGCGAATGGACCGGTTTCGACATGGACGTTGTTCGTGCAATTGCAGAAGACAATGGTCTTGAACTTGAAGTCAGCGTTCAACCGTTCGACGGAATTTGGCTTGCACCAGCAGCTGGCAAGTGCGACATGGTTGCATCATCCATGACCATCACCGAAGAGCGTGAAAACGCAGCAGACTTCACAAAGAGCTACTTCGATGCATTCCAGTCATTGCTCGTTCGTAAGGACGACGCAGCCACATACAACTCACTTGAGGCTTTGGCTGGCAAGACAATTGCAGTACAAACTGGTACCACCGGTGAAGCATTCGCAAACGAGAACAAGCCAGAAGGTGCAACCATTCAGTCATTCGACGAAGCATCAGCAATGTTCCTCGCACTTGAATCAGGTCAAGTAGACGCAGTTCTCCAGGACTACCTCATCAACAAAGAGCGCGCAGACAAGCAGGGAACTTCAGCTGTTTCGGTGAAGTTTGAAGACACACCAGAGCAGTACGGCTTCGCCGTTGAAACTGGCAACTCAGCTCTTCTTGACATCTTGAACAAGGGAATTGACGCACTGAAGGAATCTGGCGAATACCAGACCATCTACGACAAGTACTTCATCGGTTAATCACCGACTGACGTCGAAACAGGAAACGAGGGGGCCATGGCTTTAAGCAAGCGCAAGCGTGCGATGTATACGCGATATGCCGTATACGTACTCAGCATTGCGGCACTTGTTGCCATGGTCCTCTTCGTTGACTGGAGCAAACTCAGCAACGCAATGTTCCGCTGGGAAATTGTGAAAGAGCAATTCCCGGACATCCTCACTCAAGCAGCCAAGAACACAGTGATCTTCACCATTCTTGGTTTTGCCGGAGGCCTTACATTTGGCCTCATCTTCGCGTTGATGCGCCTCAGCAGCATCCGCCCGTATCGCTGGCTAGCAGCCACATACATTGAAATCTTCCGTGGCATTCCACTTGTTGTCACACTTCTTATCCTTGGTTTCGGTATCCCCATTGCAACTGGTTGGCAATGGCCCAATGCATATATGCAAGGTGCGGTGCCCCTCGCGCTCGTTGCAGCGGCGTACATGGCAGAAACCATTCGCGCAGGAATTGAGGCTGTTCCCAAAGGTCAAATGGAAGCAGCGCGCTCACTTGGAATGTCGTACCCACGCGCAATGACAACCATTGTCATTCCACAAGCACTCCGCATCATCATTCCGCCACTTACAAATGAATTTGTTCTACTCATTAAAGACACGTCTCTCATCTCGGTTCTCGGTGTTACTGCCGCAACCAAAGACCTTGCGCGTTTCGGACGAGATGGTGTGAACTCAACTGCTAACGCAACACCGCTAATGGTTGCCGGCTTGGTGTATCTAGCAATGACACTTCCACTAACGCAGTTGGTGGCATGGATGGAACGTCGCGCAAAGGCAGCTGGCAAATGAGCAACGACCCAATTTTCATTGACGATTACGTCGTCAGCATCTCATCATTAAACAAGTCGTTCGGCACTAACCACGTTCTTCGTGGAATTGATCTTGAAGTGCAACGTGGCGAAGTGGTGTGCATTATTGGGCCTTCTGGTTCTGGCAAGAGCACATTGTTGCGTTGCGTGAACATGTTGGAGCAACCAAGTAGCGGCCGAATTGTTGTTCTTGGGCGAGAACTCACACATGTTGACTGCGACATTGACGAGGCCCGAACAAAAATTGGCATGGTGTTTCAACAGTTCAATTTGTTCCCTCACATGACTGCTTTGGAGAATGTCTGTGTTGCTCAACGAAAAGTGTTGAAGCGCAGTGCTGCCGAAGCAGAACAAACAGGTCGTGCTCTACTTCAACGCGTTGGTCTTGGCGAGAAAGCGAATGCATACCCTGGGCAGTTGTCTGGTGGACAACAACAACGCGTTGCCATTGCACGAGCTCTGGCAATGAACCCAGATGTCATGTTGTTCGACGAAGCCACCAGTGCGCTAGACCCCGAGCTCGTTGGCGAAGTGTTGCAGGTCATGCGCTCACTTGCAGAAGAGGGAATGACCATGTTGGTCGTTACCCACGAAATGGGTTTCGCATCGAATGTGGCGTCTCGCGTGGTATTCATGGACGGTGGTGTCATTGTGGAACAAGGCCCGCCATCACAAGTAATTTCAGCACCTCGCGAAGAGCGCACTCGCACGTTCCTCGCCAACGTTCTGAACCACTAAACACCCTCCGCCTACTGTTGCGCCCATGAGTGACCAACGCGAACGAATCCAGGCCTTACTCTCGCTTGCCCAACATCCCAACACTCCTCAGGCAGAGGCTGAAACCGCTCTTGCAATGGCTTCAAAGCTCATGCAAAAACATGGCCTCACCAACGCAGATATTGCAGACGTTGCATCCGATGACGATGTCTCAATTGTTGAAAAGACATTCTTTGTTCGTGGGCCGTATCGCGTGAGGCGTGTCAATTTGTTGTGGCAGATCGGTCGTCTTCATTCATGCGCTGGATACAGGGCGTTCGATGACGATGAGGGCTGTGTCATGATGATGTACGGCCGTGAAAACGACCTCACCGCTGCATACACATTGTTTTGTGCAGCCGATTTGTTGGGTGCGCGTGTACTCCCCCGCGGCGACCGTTCGTGGCGTACATCGTGGTGGCATGGCTTTAACTTGGGAATAGTTGAAGCTCTAGGCGCCGCAAAGAAAGAGTTCATCAACGAAAGCCCCGGAGCCGGACTCGTGTTAGCAGACCGTTTGAAGCGTGCCGATCGCGAAATGCGTTCCGTGGCCCCACCACTTTCGTCCGGTCGCACCTACGCCGATTCTTCCTCGGGCGCGTTCGCCAACGGACATGCTGCAGGTCGCGGATTCTCATCTGGTGGCCGTTCGTTCACTAGCGGCGTACGTGGAGAAATTGGTTGACAGACATCCAAGATCTCATTGCGCAAGCACTAGACGGCGCGCAAAAATTTCCACGTGCCACTGCAGAACAGGCACTCACATACTCATGTGAACAACTCGCCGATCATGTCCTGGCAATTCGCATCATGACTCCACATGAAGTTCAACCGTGGATAGAGAACATCTGCCATACAGAAGATCTAGATGTTCCGCTCATGCAGTTTGGTCGCAAGCGCAAAACATCGTTGGGGGTCTCGTATCTCGACGAACACGCAATGTGTTTATTCGGTAGAGAGATTCGCCAGTCCACAGTTCTTCACGAACTAGCTCATCTGTCTGTGAAGTCAGAGGGTCACGGGGTTCTCTTTCGTAACGAACTCGTTCGGCTAACACGTGCACACTTGTCCATTGAGTACGCAGCACTCCTCCATTCTCTATTCACTGGGTGCGCTCTCGAAGCGGCACCCTGGGGCGCCAGCGCTCGGCGATATTGAAGCAACGCATTCGTGACAGACTGCCTACATGCCAGATAGTGATGCTTTCTACTCTCTACTCTCCACCACACGATCTATTCGCCGAATCAAAGACACACCAATTGAGAAAGACGTCCTAGAGCGAATCTGTCAAGCTGCAATTTGGGCGCCCAGCGGTGGAAACCGTCAACCGTGGAGACTAATTGTTGTTCAAGATCAAAAACTAAAAGAACAACTCTCTGCGCTGTATGTGGCGGAGTGGGATCTCTACGTTGATTTCAATTTAAAGAAACTCGGACAACAGCCACCAGAAGTGTTGGAGAAAGTACGTGCTCAATTTGGTACGGGAACCGACTTGGCTCATGGTCTTGCAAACATTCCTGCGGTGGCCATCTTTGTACATGACCCATCTGCTCTATACGTCACAGATGCTCATTTAGGCCGGCATCCAGTTGTGGGTGGAGCCTCTTTGTATCCCGCAGTACAAAATTTTCTATTGGCAGCACGAGCAGAAGGTCTTGGCGGAGTGTTAACAACACTCATCTGTTCGCGAGAGAAAGAACTACGTGAGTTGCTGAAGTTTCCAGAAGGTTGGGGCGTTCATGCAATGGTTCCTTTCGGTTATCCAAAAGGACAACACGGGCCGCTACAACGTGCTCCGCTGTCCGAGATGATGTCTATTGACACTTGGAAGAGTTAACTCTCCGAACGCCACGACACATTCGAAGGCCAGCGACCCTTGCCACCTTCTTCAACTAGGAAACCAGTGAGAGTTCTCTCTGCGTGCTCCATTCGCCATTGCAACAGAGCACGTGTTTCGCGCAATGCAACGTTTGAATCATCTGTTGTCACTCGTTGATGAGGGTCTGCAACCAGATCGAAACACAAAGAATCACCGTCGGCGAATTGAACAAACAAATGCGTGTCACTTCGACGCACAGAAAGATTCATCTGTGCTAATCGTCGATTCCATGGCCATTCAAAACCGTCAAAGGGAATAAGTGCAAACCGCCAGTCGTATTCCCAATGTGCGGCGTTGCGCCACCACTTTGGTTCCACTCCCTGCAGAAACGGTGTCAGTGGAACTCCATCGCACTGCGCAGGGATTGCAATACCCATGGCATCGCACAAGGTGGGCATGATGTCTACGTTTTCTGTGAAACGTGTAACTACATCGCCGTGCCCAGCTGGATGTCGCGGGTCGCGAACAATTCCCACGATGTGTTGGCTGGTTTCCCAATAACCAACCTTCTCCTTTAGGCCATGGTCTCCCAATAACTCTGCATGGTCTGCCACAACCACAATCACAGTGTTGTCCCATTGGCCAGATTCACGTAACGCACTCCACACACGACCAAGTTGTGCGTCGACTTCGCTAATCATTCCAAAGTACTGAGCACGCATATCGGCCAAGTCGTCACCTTCAGGAGCTTTGGTGTCATCTAATTGCAGCATCATGTCGTGGAACGGATGCACATCATCGGCACGTTTAATTGGAGCACCAACATTGTGTGGTGAGTACATGGTTGAGAAATGTCCGGCAGCCGAATACGGCGGGTGGGGGCGAATATAACTGGCGTGCGCAAACCATGGGCCGTCTTGTTCATCTATCCACGTCAGCAACTCATTGGTGAGGAATGCAGAAACACTGACATCAGCAGGTCGGTTTCTCTCTGTCTTCAACAAATCCAGGATTCCCATTGCAGTGTCTTGACCGCGCGACTTTAGAAACTCACGCCATGGTCTGAAGTTCCTGGTGAGATCTAGTGCACAATCAAAACCCGGCAAGACTCCTTCATATGTGGAGAGTCGCTCATCATCGGGGCCCATTGTGACTCGAGGGTCAATTGATTGGTCTGTGTATCCAAACAATGTTGGTGTGTAGCCAGCACGCCGCGCAGCAAGCGCAACATTGTCGAACCGTTCATCTAATGGAGTTCCGTTTGCAACGACACGATGATTCATCTGATACATACCCGTGTACAACGAAGCACGACCCGGCGCACACGGTGATGCTTGGCTGTAGTGCTTCGACAGTCGCAATCCGTTACGTGCTAAATCGTCCAGATGCGGAGTGTGCACTAGTGGATGTCCAGCGCACGACAAGCTGTCACCTCTGAATTGATCCAACGTGATGAGAAGAATGTTTGGCCTCATGGTCGTTGCCCTGTTGTGAGAAATGTTCGAATATCTACAAGCGCTTGTTTGTCTTGTGCGGTGAAGATATGGCCGCCTTCATATATAGACAACGAGGCGTCTGGAATGCGTTTCACTATTTCCTCAGAGTTTGAAACGGGAGCAATACCGTCATAACGCCCAGCGGTAACAAAAGTTGGCGCAGTAACTCGGTGTAAACGGTCCGCCACATTGTGACCAATGCGTGCCTGAAGCTGAAGAATTTCTCCCCGCACCGTGTCGCGCGATTTAGGAACTGCTGCTTGCTCGGCCCGCATTGCCACCATGGCCGCATCTGAAGGATGCGTCGCCAACCACTCTGTTGTCCATCTGGAATCAGTTAATTCGCTCACTCGTTGGGCGCGAATCTCTGGTTCCAAAGACCCAAGTTCATGTAAGGGATACGAGGACCCAGCCTCACCACCTGCCGATGTACACAGCAAAACTAAACGTTCAACGCGCTGTGGATAACTCACTGCAAACTCTTGAGCCACCATGCCACCGAAGCTGATGCCAACAACAGAACACGTGTCCCAACCAACGTGATCCAACAACGCTGCACCGTCAGCTGCGTACTGCTGCATGGTGTACGGGCCTTCAGGAATGCTTGTTTCGCCAAGACCGCGTTGATCATGTGCCAGAACCGTGCATGACTTAGCCAATGCAGAAATCAATAGCATCGATGACTTTAACGTTGCTCCAGAGCCATTGAAAAACAGAACTCGCGGACCATCTCCGATGACCTCATAGTTGATGTTGATGTCGCTGAGTTTTAAAACTGGCACATCTCAAGTTTGACACTCTTTGGGGTATCCACCATTCACGGACAAAAACAAGCCACTATCAACACTCGTGCAAACACTTGTTGAAGAGGTCAAACGTTCGCTTGCCGAACAACAGACATCGCTCTCTTGGCAACGAGTCACCATGCCTGGACTTTCTGTTGCATGGGTTGGACTGCACGTTCCCACTGTTGACACAGGTGGTCGACCATGGGTCTGGGAAGTGGTGACGCCACAGCAATACGAAAGTTCTGAACGTTTACAGAATGATCCGCTCGTTCTTTCCGTGGCGCACGATGTTGTCATTGTTGAAATGTGTCATCCAGATAGTTCGCGCCCACTTCTTCGTATGCAAGTTCCTGTTCACACGGTTCCTGAGACGTTGGTGGTGCCCCTCAGTGCGTCCCAGGCTCATCCGTGGACCGTTCGACTTGAAACCGGTTGGACCATGCAGGCACTTGCAGGTGCCGCCCAGTGCTGGATTGACCGCGAAGTACCCGGTCTGGCACGTCTTCAGACCCCCGCAGAGCCCAATTCTGCGCCCCAGCTCTATCAGTTGCACCCTGCTATCAATATCGAGTCGGCAGCCTTCGACCATCTGCTTACACTCGATCCTCATGATGCCGCTGTGGTTACGTCCGTTCTTGCCCACGTGCACGACGCTCTGCAGCCATACCGCTAGCGCCGGCCCTCGCGCGGGAGAGCTCGCATGATCACTACCTACGCCACCACCCTCACGGCTGTCGACTTCAGCGAAGGTGACCGCATTGCGTTAATTGATGTCATCACCGATTGGCAAATGGCCAACTACCCCATCGACGAAAATGCCCCTGGCACCACTGTGAGAGTTCGTGAAGGATCAGATGATCCCGTTTTCCGAGTCACTGTTACGCAAAGTGCCCATGGCCGACCATATGCACAAACAATTTCTGCCTCGGTGATTGCGTTAGAGAACATTCTTGTTTTCGACATGCGTGTCATTGCAACTCCAACAACAACTCGAGTTGCTCCAGTCAAACTGCAACCACTTCCACCGCACATTGTGCGATTGGTTATCGACGTTCTTGCCACTGTGCGAATGGAAGACGCAAACGAATATCTTTCCGCACACACACAACTCATCACAACAGAGGAAGATGGCGCACGAGTAGGCGCATTGGTTCATGCACCACGCCGCACACTTCCTGTCGTGGTTGAAATTGATAATTTCCCAGCACAGTCCTCACCAGTGTTTCCAAAACTTCTTGGTCCTCTAACGGGACTTGTTCATCAATTCCGTATCACCACCGTTGAGGCCATGAACGGCTACTTGTCATTAGCGGGAAGCGGGCTCATTGGCCCAGGACACATCATCATTCATTGGGCAGGCGCAGTTGAACCGCATGTTGAACGTCGGTCAGATATTCGTGCTGGCCAAGAATTCGCTGTTGTGCAACGACTTGCAACCCTCATTACCGAAATTGCCTCGCGAACAGTCAGCGCACCACGCCTTCCACCGCCACCTCGCTATGAAGATGAAGCAATTGTTGAATCTTCGCGGCCATCCCTCGACGAAGATGAGCGCGACGAACAAGAACTGCACATTGAACAACTAGAAGCAACCATGGAAGATCTGCAAGCTGCACTTGCTGACGCAGACCGCATTATTGCCGAGCAGCGACAGCAAATTGAACAAAAAGGTGGTCAGCTAGACGAGCTCATCTTGCGCAATGTGTCGCTGGAGATTCAAGCGGGTAGCACACCAACTGTTCGTGCGGTGTCTTCAATGAAAGAAGCACTGAGACTTGCACAAGAACATTGTCCGCATCTCGTTTTTCACGAGCGCGCACTTGAATCGGGCGAACATCTTGAAGGCCCAGAACCAGTAAGCGTGTTGCAAGACCTTGTTCGTCTCAATGAAGTGGCTCGTGCGTGGCGTGCGGGAGAAATTTCCGGCACCAGCATTGTTCTTGCGTGTCGCCAAATGGGTCTCGACTTTGCTCCCCGTATTTCTGATAACGCTCGTCAGAAGTTTGAAGAGGATTACCTCATCTCCTGGCGAGGCGACACGGTTCGTGCCGAGGCCCACTTGCGTCGCGGCCGAAAAGCACACCTTGTTCGCATTCACGTGTATTTCGATCAAGAGACTCAAGATGTTGTTGTCGCCTATATCGGACGACATCTGCGCGACAAGCACACGCAGTCGTAATCCGCCTAATCTGACCTAATGACCCGTAGAACCGTCATTCGCATCGCCGTTGGTGTTGTGGTGTTTGCAGCAGTTCTCACGGGTTTCTCAGCTGGTCGTTATGTCCTGGCCAACCCAAACGACCCGCTTCAACAAAGTTTGGCGTCATGGGCGCGCAATAAGGGTCTTGGTGGAGTTGTCGACCAACTGGAAGCGTGGCTTCACAACGATCCACCGGCAGCCGCACCCGCCGATACGTTGGCGTTAATTCCCACCGACCCAGAGCCTCCGGTAGACACACTGCCCATCGTGACTGCTCCAACAGATTCCACAGGCGCAACCACAACAACTTCACCGAAGCCAGGCGGAAATAGTTCGCCCGCGCAACAGACCTCACGCGTTCGTACAAGTAGTTGCCCATCAACTGAGACCACAACAACTACTACATCTCCCACCACTGTTGTTGAAACAACAACAACATCGACAACAACAACGACCACTACAACAACGTCATCAACGGTTCCTGGTGAAACGACTACCACCACCACAACCACCACCACTCTTCCGCCACGTCCAACAGATGTTGCTCCGCAAGTCACACCCGCAATCAAGGGCGAGGGCGAATGGGTATCCGTGGCGCGCGTGCGTACCAAGCCGATTATTTATGCAACCTCTATGCGCCCGCTGTGGTGCTACGGGTCTGTTGTGGCAACAATGGCCACATACGACCCCAATAAAGTGCGCGCTGGTCTCTTTAACGGAACGGAAGTTCCTGGCGGCAAGGGATGGCGCAACTCGTCAAAAATCAAAACCACCGCCGAGAAGGCATTGGTTGCAAGTTTCAACGGCGGATTCAGATTCGAACATGAACCCGGTGGCTATGTCACCGAGGGAAAGATTGTGCGCAAACTACGCAAGGGTTACGCCACATTTGGGATACGAACCGATGGCACCAGCACTGTTGGCGTGTGGGGCAAAGATATGACCAACGACGGTACATGGGCATCACTGCGACAGAACTTGCCGCCATTGCTGTACCAAGGAAAAGTGGTGTACCACACCTACGACAAAGTCGATTGGGGCAAAGACTTTGGCAACAAGCTCTACAACTTCAGGTCTGCGGTGTGCGTTCGCACTGATGGACTAATGATGTTTGTTGCTGTTGGCAAAGTGAATATCGCCATGCTTGCCGACACTCTTCTAGTAGCTGGTTGTTCTACCGCAATGGAACTAGACATCAATGGCACATGGCCATTCTTCGCGGTGTACGACAACTTTGGCAAGACAGATCGCAACGGCAAGACCATCGATAAGCGAATGGGTGACCCAAACCGACACTTGAATGGCTCCACCAAAGACTTCATTGCCTTGTTTGACCCAGAAACTTTGACGCCTGGTTCTGTGCGCTAAATCAACGCGTACTCACCAAGCAGACGTGGTGCGCCGCCATCAACTGTTGTAACAATGCCTTCATCGACAAGTTTGCGGAGATGAGACCACACACTACGACGTGCAGGTCGATGCAATCGCTTGTCAATTGAGGCATACAACACTTTCACGATGCCAGGGATGGTGTTATTCCCACTAGCGAGTTGCTGAATAATTTGCCGTTCGCGTTCCTGGCGGTGCGCAAGGTACGCCGCAAGAAATGGTTGCGGCTCTGTAATTGGGCCACCGTGCGTTGGCCACAAGATTGAATCGCCACGCCCAATGACCTTCTGCAACGAATCAAAATATGCGCGCATGTCACCATCTGGCGGAGACACCACTGTTGTAGACCAACCCATCACGTGGTCGCCAGTGAACAAAGCGTTGTCAACATCCATTGCTACTGCCAAGTGATTAGACGTGTGACCCGGAGTTGCTACGGCCTTCAGCGAAAATTCACGAGTTGAAATGATGACCTCGCCGTCCACCACTGCGATGTCTGGCGCGAAATCAAAATCGAGCGTCTCACGCTCTTCCTCGTTTTCCTTTTTCTCTTCCGGGTCTTCCTCAGACGGATCAAAATCGTCTTCTTCAACAAAACCGTCGTACACGCGGTGTGGACCAATGGCAAAACGAGGAGCGTTCGTTGTCTCGTGTAACCACGCCGTGAGTGGCGAATGGTCTGAATGACAATGCGTCACAACAATTCCAACAACGTTGCGACCTTCAAGGGCCCGCTGTAACGCATCTCGATGTGAGTCAAGAATTGGACCTGGGTCAATGACAACTACATCTTGAGTCCCCAGAATGTATGTGCCGGTGCCGTGATAACTGAATTTTGATGGATTCTGGGCAATGACTCGCTGAATAAGTGGAGTCATCTGTTCCGCTACTGCATACGGAGCGCTATCAATTCGGGGAACGAAAGGAATAGCCATGTCAGGCTTCTTCGATTCCTACAGCCCGTACTTCGCCAACTGCATTGCCGTGACCTAACACAACTTCGCGAATGGAATCAGGCACCCCAGATACATCCACGCCTAATCGACGCAACGCAGCCAACAAGACCGTTGGAGTGGCTCGGCCCGAACCATCGGACAATTTCAATGCAACTGCATGACCATCTTTTGTTGCCGCCACATAGACAGACTCGGCACCGTCTTTAGCGAACAAGCCAGGCACATTCGACACAATTGTTGTGACATGACGACCATCACCACCAACCACATATGAATGTTGAGACATTGCCGTAAATACTTGGTTGCCAGCTGCACCTGCGTCACCTACAGCGATGGCACGCATAGCCCTGGCCAAACCAAGTAGTTCAACAACGTGTGCTGGTGCTCCACAACCATCAATACCAATTGCTACTGGTTCGCGCTGTGTGGTCTCTGTAATTGTCTGCGTAATTGCCACTTGCAGTGGATGCCTCACATCTAAGTAGGAATCAATTGGCCAATCATTCAGAACACACGTAGCCAACATTCCAGAATGTTTTCCACTGCAATTCATTTGCAGAGAAGTCTTAACGCCTCCTCGGCGAATGGCATCTTGTGCAGATGGAACATGCAATGGGTAATCGGCAGTATTCAACAGAGCATCGTCAGATAGTCCGGCGCCACGCAAAATCTGCAATGCGGTTTCTTGGTGAATGCTCTCACCATTGTGACTGGCGCACACCAAGGCCAATTGTTCAGGCGGTAAGGACAATCCGTGCTGCACCATTGCTAGTGCCTGAAATGGTTTTGTAGAAGAACGCGGATACACGTCTATATGTGGGTCCCCCACTGCAAAACTCACATCACCGTTGGGCTTCAACGCAACGAGTGCACCGAAATGAATGCTTTCGTCCACTCCACTTCGCGAGACAATCGCGAGTGGTGCAAATTGCTGAGGCGACACGCCTGTCA
>JACCDN011024224.1_pt1 | contig 16815 bp, 11 predicted proteins | sample 7441691 | NCBI WGS metagenome assembly JACCDN01 (sample SAMN15323439, study PRJNA562643) | freshwater metagenome | isolation source: river surface water | place: USA:Blue River Watershed | collected 2017-08-16
GTGTTTACAAATTCAATGATTGATGCATACATCGAATTGAAGATGGAAGAAGTTACTCGCTTCCGTATGGCTGCTCACCCAGTCGAGTTCGATATGTATTACTCACTCTAATCGAGAGAATAGAGAAGAGGGTAGCGCAGATATGTTGCGCAAACCAAGTAAAGGGGCAGCTAAAGCTGCCCTTTTTTCTCCCTACGCGGCTTGGGATCAGTTACCCAACGCTGTTTTGGTGGTCGAGTATGTTCATCAAATGGTGGTTTATGCAAACCCCATGGCAGAGGTGAGCCTAGATCTTTCCAAAAAGATTTTGGAAGGATTAAGTATTCATGATTTATTTGGACACCATCCAGACTTAATCAAGATGCTAGATTCGGTTAAGGGCGAACATATTGAAGCTCAGCGACAAGATTTACAACTAGGACCTGGCCCATCAAGAGCAGATCATCATCCTATAACTGCCCACGTTGTTGTGGGGGCTTTGGATAATCCTGATCTTGTATTAATGGAGTGGTTACCCCTTGATCAACAGATTCGCAGTGAAAGAGATGCTAGGTTAGTTCAACAGGTTGAAGCAAATAAGAGTTTGATGCGTAATCTAGCGCATGAAATTAAAAATCCCCTCGGCGGTATTCGAGGGGCTGCTCAGTTGCTCGAGTATGAATTACCTGATCGAACGCTACATGAATATACGCAAGTCATTATTAAAGAGTCTGACCGTCTACAGACCCTTGTAGATCGTTTGTTAGCACCTCATCGTAAGAAGCATATTGATGAAGACGTCAATATTCATGAGGTCTTAGAGCGTGTTCGGAGCTTGGTGTTGGCAGAGTTTCCTCAAGGTCTCAGTATCAAGCGTAACTATGACATCAGTATTCCTGACCTTTTGGGTGACAAAGAGGCTTTAATTCAAGCCGTCTTAAATGTGGTTCATAACGCTGCTCAAGCCCTTCGAGATCAGATTTCTCAGGGAACTGCAGTGATTGAACTAAATACCAGGGTTGCTAGAAATGTAACTATTAGCAAACAAAGGTACAAACTGGCACTGGACTTGCATGTGATTGATAACGGCCCTGGAATTCCTGAGGAAATTAGAGACAAAATCTTTTTCCCACTTGTTTCAGGTAAAGAAGGCGGTAGTGGCTTAGGTCTTACATTAGCTCAAACCTACGTGCAGCAGCACTATGGATATATAGGGTGTGTGAGTAAGCCTGGTTGTACCGATTTTCAAATGCAATTGCCTTTCCGTGTGAAAACCGGCGAAGCTTAATTAATGTTGGGATTAGATATGAAGCCAGTTTGGATTGTGGATGATGATCAATCAATACGCTGGGTATTGGAGAAAGCTCTGCAGCGCGAAAAGATTCCTTATCGCAGTTTTAGCAATCCACAAGATGTCCTTGATGCATTTGATAAAAAAGAAGAACCTCAGGTTCTAATTTCAGATATTCGTATGCCAAGAGGTAACGGTATCGATTTATTGCAACAAGTAAAAGCTGAGCATCCTAATGTTCCTGTCATCATCATGACGGCTTATTCAGATTTGGATTCGGCTGTTTCTTCTTTTCAAAGTGGTGCTTTTGAATACATTACAAAACCATTTGATTTATCCAAAGCTGTTGAGTTAATTCGACGTGCTATTGATGAGAGTCTTCGTCTTCAAACTCAAACCCGTGATGTTGCAGATCGTATGCAAGAATCTACCGAGATTCTTGGCCAGGCGCCTGCCATGCAAGATGTTTTCAGAGCGATTGGTCGTTTATCGCAGTCAAATGTAACCGTCTTGATTACTGGCGAATCAGGATCAGGGAAAGAATTAGTGGCCAAGGCTTTGCATAAACATAGCCCACGTGCATCAGGGCCATTTATTGCACTTAATACTGCGGCTATTCCAAAGGATTTGTTAGAGTCTGAATTATTTGGACACGAACGCGGAGCATTCACAGGTGCTCAAACAATGCGAAGAGGGCGCTTTGAGCAAGCTGAAGGTGGCACTTTGTTCTTGGATGAGATTGGTGATATGCCATTTGATCTACAAACACGTTTGTTACGAGTTTTGTCAGATGGTCATTTTTACCGTGTGGGCGGTCACGACTCTTTGAAATCTAATGTCAGGGTAATCGCTGCCACTCATCAAAATCTAGAAACTAGAGTTGCAGAAGGTTTATTCCGTGAAGATTTATTCCATCGCCTCAATGTGATTCGTCTTCGATTGCCATCACTCCGTGAACGTCGCGAGGATATTCCTTTGCTAGCAAGACACTTTATGCAAACTTCTGCAAAGGCATTAGGTATGGAACCTAAGCGACTTTCTGATGATGCATTGCTAGCTATTGGCCAGTTGCCATTCCCTGGTAACGTTAGACAGCTAGAAAATCTTTGTCATTGGTTGACGGTCATGGCTCCTGCGCAAGTGATTGGTTCTCAGGATTTACCTCCTGATGCTGTTGTGATGGGTGCTGAATTACCTGAAGGCTCATCCATTAGCGAGGTCAGCTCAACATTCAAAACTGGCCATGCTAGTGATTGGGAGGCTGGTTTAGCCTTAGCTGCTAAACATCTACTGCAAGACGGCACAAGAGAAGTTTTTGACATTCTTGAATCAAAGTTTGAAAAAGCCCTTTTAACTGCTGCTTTAGAGGTTACTCGTGGTCGTCGTGTTGAGGCAGCAGAGCGTCTTGGTATTGGCAGAAATACAATTACCCGAAAATTGCAGGAGTTAGGTATCGACTCGTAAATATTGATTGACTGCGTTATTCATCGATCATGCGTTTATGACCATTTTCATCAATAGCCACATAGGTGAGTGTGGCATCAGTAACTCTCACAGTCACTGGGCTCTCAGGATTTCTTTCTGCGATTACATCAACGTGAACTGTGATTGATGTTTTACCCACTTCTTTAATCGTGCAATAAAAACTCAATTGATCACCAACTGAAACTGGTTGCTTAAAAGTAAATGAATTAACAGCAATGGTTGCCACCTTGCCACGCGCTTTTTTCATGGCAATAATGGCTCCAGCGACGTCAACGTTCGCCATAATATAACCACCAAAAATATCGCCGTTCCAGTTAACATCAGCTGGCATGGGGACAACTCTGAGAACTAATTCGGCGCCTGGATGGGGCTTATGGATATTGGTTGTAATGTCTTCACTCATAAATAAGACTTTACACTGATTTGACGTTCATAATGTAGTCTTTAAATGACTCACATTGTTCTTATGTCTTCTATTCATATTGCTACTTGGAATGTTAATTCAATCAAAGTTCGCTTACCTCACTTGTTGCAATGGTTAGCGTCACAAGAGAAAAAAGATGCCCCGATTGATGCACTTTGCTTGCAAGAGCTTAAGTTAACCGAGGATAAATTTCCTTTTTCCGAACTAGATGCCGCTGGATACTTTGCCCTTGTTGCTGGGCAGAAGACTTATAACGGAGTGGCTCTGTTATTACGCAAATCGTCTTTGGCTGCTACAGCACAAGATGCTGAAACAGCATTTTTGTCACCAGTTAAAAATAATCCAAAATTTACTGATGAACAACAACGTTTAGTTTCAGCTACTGTTGCTTTTAAGGGCAGAGCGCCCATCAGGCTAATTTCTGCCTACTTTCCAAATGGTCAAGCTCCTGGCACTGAAAAATTTTCTTACAAGATGAATTGGTTGGCAGGCCTGCACGACTGGTTATCAGAAACCATTGAAGAGCACCCTAGAGTTGCGCTTTTAGGGGATTACAACATTGCTCCAGCTGATGAAGATGTCCATGATCCAAAAGCTTGGGAAGGACAGAATCTTGTAACGCCTGAAGAGCGCGATGCTTTTTCTGGATTTATTGAATTAGGTTTATACGATAGTTATCGTTTATTTGAGCAGCAACCTAAAAGCTTTAGCTGGTGGGATTACCGCATGATGGGCTTTAGACGTAATGCGGGCGTTAGAATTGATCACATCCTATTAAGTGAAGAACTTAAAAATGAATGTACCGCGAGCTTTATTGATAAAGTGCCTCGTGGATGGGAGCAGCCATCTGACCACGCTCCCGTGATCACCACTTTAGGCTAATCCACCGTGTCTAAGTAAGGCATCAATCTGAGGTTCTCTTCCTCGGAATGCCTTAAAAGATTCAGCTGCGGGACGACTGCCACCTACCTCAAGAATTTCTTGGCGATAGCGTTCTCCAGTTTTAGCATCAAGGATGCTGCCGCTGAGTTTGGCGGCTTCCTCAAATGCTGCATAAGCATCAGCCGACAATACCTCAGCCCATTTATAGCTGTAATAACCGGCTGAGTAGCCACCTGCAAAAATATGACTAAAAGTATTCGGCCATCTAGAGATGTCTGATTGTGCAGTGACATGAATCGCATTATTAATTTTTCTAGATAAAGACAAAATATCAGTAGCTTCAGACTCATGCGGGTTAAAAGTGGAGTGAAGTCTCCAATCTGTTAGAGAAAACACAAGTTGCCTTAGGGTTCCTAGACCATTTTGATAATTCTTGGCGGCAATCATTTTCTCAAAAAGGTCTTTAGGTAAAGTGGCACCTGTTTCAACATGCGCTGTCATTTTTTGGAGCACTTCCCATTCCCAGCAGAAGTTCTCCATAAATTGACTCGGTAGTTCAACAGCATCCCATTCAACACCATTAATGCCTGAAACACCTAAAGTCCCAACTTGGGTCAACATGTGATGAAGACCGTGCCCACATTCATGGAACATAGTGATGACATCATCATGGGTGATAGTTGGTTGTTTAGTAACGCCCTCAACAGTCACTGGAGGTGGGAAGTTACACACCAAATAAGCAACAGGTGTTTGAACTTCTCCAGTGGCCAAAACTCGTCGTCCTCTAGCGTCATCCATCCATGCACCACCACGTTTGCCTGGTCTTGCATAGGGGTCCAAATAAAAGTTGGCTATGAGCTGACCTTTTGAATTAGTGACCTTGAATGATTGAACATCCTTATGCCACTTGGGCAACGAGTCTTCTTCGATTTTGACGCCAAATAATGTTTGAATGATTCCAAATAAACCATTCAAAACTTGGGGGAGTGGAAAGTATTGTTTGAGTTCGTTTTCAGAGAATGAGTAACGCTCTTGCTTTAATTGCTCTGATGCATATGCCATATCCCATGGCTCAAGCTTTTCAATTGTTAACTTTTCCTTGGCAAATGCTTGTAAATCTTCCCAGTCTTTCTGACCGTGAGAGCGAGCCCTTGTTGCAAAATCTTCAAGAAATTGATCTACTTCTGAGACGGTTTTTGCCATTTTGGGAGCAAGACTAAGAGCCGCATAGTTTGCAAATCCCAACATTTTTGCTTCTTCATCTTTTAGCCTGAGTTGATCAAGCATATTCTTCGTATTATCCCATTCAGGTTTTCCATCACCAAACTTTGATCCTAATTCAGATGCTCTTGTGATGTATGCCTGATAAAGGGTCTTTCTGAGTTCTCTGTTCTCAGAAAATTGCATGACAGGAAAGTAAGAGGGAAAATGCAGGGTAAATGCCCAACCATCTAATTCTTTTGAGTCGGCAGTTTCCTTTGCTGCAGCAACGGCATCTTCAGGAAGACCTTTTAGATCGCCTGAATCTTTTATTAAATGCACAAAATGATCTGTTGCATCTAAAACATGGTCAGAAAATTCCTTAGCCAACTTGGCTTGCTCATCTTGAATTTCTGCAAAGCGGGGCTTTTGCTCATCATTTAATTCGGCGCCCCCAAGGCGAAAATCTCGAAGAGAATTTTGGATAACCTTTTGCTCTGAAAAATTCAATGATTTGAATTCAGGAGACTCACTTAATGCTTTATATTTTTTATACAAGGCAAGGTTTTGACCTAAGCTGCTCCAGAAGGCAGTCACCTCTGGCAACATTTCACCATAGGCTTCACGAAGTTCTGGTGTGTCAGCGACACTATTCAAGTGACCAATGATGCCCCATGACCTTCCTAGGGATTCTGTTGCATTTTCTAGGGGTTCTACCAGATCTTTCCAAGTGGTACTTGTGTCAGAAAGAAGCGCATGATCAACAGACTGTTGGGCGATTTTTAAGAGTTCTTGTATTGCTGGCTTAATATGTTCAGCTTTTATGGCTGAGTAGTCTGGTAAGCCATGACCAAATGAGAGTAGTGGGTTTTTCATAGGGATATTATCTATCGAAAACCAAAAAAAATCAGACGCTGATTATGAGCGCCTGACAGTTTTACCAATACTGAAAGTCTTATATTCTTTCAGCTGCTTCTAAGGTGTTAAGTAGTAGCATAGTAATAGTCATAGGACCAACACCTCCAGGAACTGGGGTGATCGCACTAGCAACGGTTTGGACTGATTCAAAATCGACGTCACCACACAATTTGCCATCTGGTAAACGGTTGATACCAACGTCAATGACAACAGCACCTGGCTTGACCATCTCTCCTGTAATCATTTTTGCTTTCCCAGTAGCTACAACCAAAATATCAGCTTCTTTGGTGTGTGCTGTTAGGTCTCTTGTTTTGCTATTACAAATAGTAACTGTTGCACCGGCCTGTAAAAGCAACATAGCCATAGGTTTACCAACAATATTGGAGGCGCCAATAACAACAGCTCTTGCGCCACGAATAGGGTAGTCAATGCTTTCAAGCATTTTCATACAGCCATAAGGTGTGCAGGGTCTAAATAGAGGTGCGCCAATCATGAGTGCGCCAGCATTAGCTACGTGAAAACCATCCACATCCTTTTCAGGTGCGATTGATTCAATCACGCGATGACTGTCTATGTGTTTCGGTAGTGGAAGTTGTACCAAGATGCCATGGATACTTTTATCTTGGTTGAGCTCGTTAATTCTTTGGAGTAACTTCTCCTCGCTTAAATCGGCTGGATGTCTTTCCAAGATTGAATGCATGCCAACATCTTCACAAGCTTTCACTTTATTGCGAACATATACCTGACTTGCTGGATCTTCACCAACTAGTAATACTGCTAAACCTGGTTGGATACCTCTGGCAACTAGCGAAGCCGTTCTTGTTGCAATTTCAATTCTGATTTTTTTGGCTAAAGCGTTGCCATCGATGATTTGAGCAGACATATTGATTAGGAATTAGTTTCTGATAAGGCTAAGCGTAATAAATCTGCAACGGTGTTGACGTTGAGTTTTTCCATGATATTGGCACGGTGTGCCTCAACTGTCTTAATGGAAATATTTAAGTCGTCCGCGATTTGCTTATTTAATCTTCCGGCCACAATACGTTCTAAAACTTGCTTCTCACGGCCTGTGAGTTTGCTCAAAAGATTTTGAGTGTTCTTTTGTGAGTCTGCTTTAGCGTACTCAACCCTTGCGCGAGATAACATCTTCTCAACGAGTGTTTTTAGCTCAGATTCTTTGAATGGCTTTTCAATGAAATCTACAGCGCCTTTTTTCATTGTGGATACCGCCATTGAGACATCACCGTGACCAGTGATGAAGGCGATAGGCATTGGAATACCTTCAGTTAAAAGACGTTCTTGAAGTTCTAAACCTGACATGCCTGGCATACGCACATCTAATATCAGGCACGAAACAGTTTCTTTATCATCACCTTGAAGTGACTGTAAAAATCTTTCCGCACTTGGCTGGCATTTAACAGAATAGCCATTGCTCTCTAAAAGCCAAGTTAATGAGTCTCTAACAGCCTCGTCGTCATCTACGACATAAACGATTTCAGTTTTAGTATTCATGTTCTTTATTATTCCAGTGGAAGCAGTATTGTAAAGGTGCAGCCGGTGCTACTCTGATCTTTTTCATTGCTATGATTGGTGACCCAAAGTCTGCCTCTATGAGACTCAATAATGGATCGGCAGATATTTAAGCCAATACCCATGCCGTCTTGTTTGGTACTGAAAAATGGTTCATATAACCTATCAAGTGCATCTTCAGGAATACCTGGGCCTTGATCAATGACTCTAATTCTCAGCATTTCAGGGCTAAGTGATTGATCAATATCCACTTTTACGGCAATGATTTTGGCATTCGGGATGTTATTTGGGCTTTTTTTCACAGCATCAATGGCATTTTTCAGCAGATTTACAAGGACTTGCTGGATCAAAATAGGGTCTAAAGACACCATTGGTAAGTGATCTGCAATTGAGCTGCTGAGCTGTACACCATGACGTTGTGCTTCAATTTCGGCTAAACCAACTGAATCTTCAATAATTTCATGGATATCAACGGTTTTACTTTGTGGCTGGCTTCTTTTCACAAAGCCTCTAATCCTTTGAATAATTGTTCCAGCCCTATGAGCCTGGGTAGTCGCCTTTTCAATGGCAGGCAAGATATCCTTATCAATATCATATGGTTGGCTAGATTTCAGCCTGTTGGCAATGCCTGTGCAGTAGTTGCTGATTGCTGCTAATGGTTGATTAAGTTCATGAGCCAAGGATGATGCCATTTCACCCATGGTTGTTAAGCGACTAGAAAACTGCATTTTTTCTTCTTGCTGCCTTGCTAGTTCATCAGCATTTTTTCTTGCAGTAATGTCTGTGGCAACAATTAATTGTGCAAGATGACCATCAACCCATGAAATATAGCGTCGTCTCACCTCGTACCATGACTTAGAGCTCTTGATTTGAATCTCTCTGAAGTCTGACTGTGTTGGGGTTAGCTCAGATGCTGGTAATCCAACAAATCCATCGACACTATCAATATCTAATTCGTCAATGTCGCTCGGTTCAATCTCATGGCCAGCTAAATCTAGGTGAGCCTGTGTGGTTATTCCAAAGTGATCACGATAATATTTATTTGCAAATAAGAGTTGTCCACTTTGTAGAGATATCACCGAAACTGCAGCATCTAAACTTTCTAATACAGTGGTGAATCGTTCTTGTGCTAAGGCTAATTCTTGTCTTGCTTTGACAGGCTCGGAAATGTCTACTATTGAACTAACCCATCCAACTTGCTGACCTTTTTCGTCAATTAATTTAGAAACAAATGTTCTTATATTGATAGTTGAGCCATTTTTCTTTTTTAGAATAGCTTCAAAGCCTGTTTTAGGACTATTACCAGTCAGGGCGATAGCCATCATTTTATTTAAATCAGGAATTAATTCATCTGGCCAATATGGAAATGGTGGTGTCATACCAATCAATTCTTCCTTGGTCCAACCTACCATTTCACAAAAAGCAGGATTTACATATGTGATGTTTCCTTGTGAATCATGAGCTCTCATACCAATAGATATGGATTCTTCCATTGCTCTTCGGAAATTGGTTTCAATCTGAAGATCTTTTTGAACTGCGTATCTTTGAGTTGTTTGCTTCCACACTGACCATAAGCTCCAAATAACAAAGCCACTCAGTCCAATAACAAGCCAAAGTAAAGTTCTGTATGTGAGGTTAGTTGGGGGAGGATAAGCACTAACATTCAAATTAAGTGGTGTACCAAATTTATCAATAGTTACATTGTGTTCTATTGATCTACCACTTGTTTTTTTGGGGTTAGAAGTAGCAATTTCTTTGCCACCTGTATCCATTAAAGAGAATCTATACAATCCCCCCAGCTCAGTTGGAATCATATGTTTGAGAACTCTTCTTGAGGAGTAGATTACTGCTATGGTACCAATCACTTTGCCTTTTTGTATGACAGGGGTGACATGCCAAAAAATACTCTCTCTATCTAAGCTGGCATTATCTTTTTCGTCATAGTTAAAGCTAAGAATTTTTCCATATTCAGCTTTATTAGTTTCTGATGCTATGGCAACTAAGCCGGCTAATTCTTTTTCTAAAGTTGGTTTAACTTTCGCACGCTCAAACCATTCTGGATGATTTAACGTAACCGGAATATTCCATAATCTATTTCTGTCAGGATCTATCCATCTTAAATGCAATATTTCTGGGCTATCTTGTATTAGCGTAGTTGCTCTACGTAAAAAAGCTTCAGGATTTTGCATCTGAATGATGGAGGTGCTAATTTCTCTACTTAAATCTAGTAAAGATTCTTCATTTGAGGCAAATCGCATCATGATGCGTTGCTTGGCGTAGGCGCTTTCCCTATATAGAGTGTACTGTTGCTGATTCTTATCTTGGTAATTTAGTGTCCACAAGATTAATGCCATAACGCTTGTGAAAATCACAATTGCTAGGATTGGTATGAATAAGAATGTATATGACCTTGTTCTCTGATTTAGAGCCTTTGGCAATAACTTTTCTAAAAACTCTTCAAATTTTGTTGCGATTCTTGTTATCAACTCTAAATTCTCATTAACTAGGGGAAAACCATAGAAGACACGAGTTTAATTCGGGCCGACAGTCGAAGTTATATTTTATTTTTTTAATTCTGCTGCTCAGCAATAATATTCCATATTATGAGAAATACATTCGTTATGTGGTAAATAACTTGCTGCCTTTAGTTCTGTTTTTTAGAATTTATCAAATATAAATATTGGGTTTTATAGCCCACCGGTTAATGCTAGATAACTAGGAGTTAATAATGGCTGCAGGACAGGAACAAGTACCAGGCTCAATTCAGGCGCAAGATATAGATCCCATTGAAACAAAAGAGTGGATAGATGCCCTTAATGGAGTAATTGCCAAAGAAGGTGTTGATCGTGCGGCCTATTTAATAGACGAACAAATATCTCATGCTCGGGTTAACGGAGTGGTTCAGCCATTTCATGCTGAAACTCCCTACATCAACACCATTCCTGTCGATCAGCAAGCAAAACTACCGGGCAATCACGAAGTTGAAGAGCGTATCCGTGCTTACACTCGCTGGAATGCTATGGCGATGGTATTAAGAGCTAACAAAAATACCAACGTTGGTGGTCATATTTCATCATTTCAATCTGCAGCTACTCTGTATGACGTAGGTTTCAATCATTTCTGGCATGCACCTTCAGAGAAACACGGCGGAGACTTGGTATTTGTCCAAGGTCACGTTGCCACTGGTGTTTATGCGCGTGCATATATGTTGGGAAGACTATCTGAAGAGCATTTAAATAACTTCCGTCAAGAAGTGGATGGTCAAGGTATCTCTAGTTACCCGCATCCATGGTTAATGCCAGACTTCTGGCAATTCCCAACCGTATCAATGGGCTTGGGCCCGATTATGGCTATTTATCAAGCCCGCTTCATGAAGTATTTGCAAGATCGCGGCTTTGCTCAAACTGAAGGACGCAAAGTATGGGCATTCTTAGGCGATGGTGAAACTGATGAGCCTGAATCATTAGGTGCCATTGGTATGGCTGGCCGTGAAAAGTTGGATAACTTATGTTTCGTTATTAACTGTAACTTGCAACGTCTAGATGGTCCTGTTCGTGGTAACGGTAAGATTATTCAAGAACTTGAAGGTGAATTCCGTGGTTCTGGTTGGAATGTAATCAAGTTAGTTTGGGGTACTCATTGGGATGCTTTATTTGCACGTGACAAAAAAGGTATTTTGATGAAGCGCCTGGGTGAAATTGTTGATGGTGAATACCAAACAATGAAATCTAAGAATGGTGCTTATGTTCGTCAGGTGGTATTTAATACGCCTGAACTACAAGCTCTTGTTGCCGATTGGAGTGATGAAGAGGTTTGGAATTTAAATCGCGGCGGTCATGATCCGTACAAGGTCTATGCTGCATTCCATGCTGCAAATAACCATAAGAATCAACCTACAGTTATTTTGGCAAAAACCATCAAGGGTGATGGCATGGGTAGTTCTGGTCAAGCAATGAATATTGCCCACCAGGCTAAGAAAATGAATATTGAGGACGTTAAAGCCTTCCGTGATCGCTTTAAGATTCCTGTCTCAGATGACAAGATTGAAGAGTTACCACTTGTTAAGTTTGAAGAGGGTAGCGTTGAACTGAATTACATGCGCGAAAGACGTATGGAGTTGGGTGGCTATTTGCCTCAACGTCGAACTAAAGCTGAAAGTCTTGATGTTCCAAAGTTAGATACTTTCACGCCTTTGCTTGAAGCTACTGTTGAAGGTCGTGAGATTTCAACAACAATGGCATTTGTTCGCATGCTGAACATCATCATTAAAGATAAGTTGATTGGTAAGCGTGTTGTTCCAATTGTTCCGGATGAGTCTCGTACTTTTGGTATGGAAGGTATGTTCCGTCAGTTGGGCATTTGGAACCAGTTGGGTCAGTTATATACCCCGCAGGATCACGACCAGTTGATGTTCTATAAAGAAGATAAGCACGGTCAAATTTTGCAAGAAGGTATCAACGAAGCAGGTGCTATGTGTGACTGGATTGCTGCGGCAACATCCTATTCAACGCACGGTGTACCGATGTTGCCTTTCTATATTTTCTATTCCATGTTTGGTTTCCAAAGAATTGGTGACTTAGCTTGGGCCGCTGGAGATATGAGAAGCCGTGGTTTCTTGCTAGGTGGTACAGCAGGTCGAACAACTCTTAATGGTGAAGGCCTTCAGCACGAAGATGGACATAGTCATCTGTGGAGTGGTGCAATACCTAACTGTATTAGCTATGACCCAACTTTTGCTTTTGAATTAGCGGTGATTATTCAAGATGGTATGCGTCGCATGATGACTAACCAAGATGACGTCTACTATTACATTACTTTGATGAATGAAAACTATGCTCATCCATCAATGCCGAAGGGGTCTGAGCAAGACATCCTAAAAGGTATGTATAAGTTAACAACTGTTGGTGATGCAAAAGCAAAGCAACGCGTTCAGTTACTTGGCAGTGGCACAATTTTCCGTGAAGTTATCGAAGCAGCCAATATGCTGCGTGATGATTGGGGTGTTGCATCTGATATCTGGGGTTGCCCAAGCTTTACTGAGTTGGGTCGCGATTGGAATTCAACAGCCCGAACTAATATGTTGAACCCAACTAGCAAACCTGTTCTTTCACATGTTGAGAAACTCTTAAAAGACACAACTGGCCCTGTTATTGCAGCCACAGACTATGTTCGTATGTTTGCTGAACAGATTCGACCAGCTATTCAAAATACTGGCAAGCGTTACAGCGTTCTTGGAACTGATGGTTATGGTCGTTCAGATACTCGTGAAAAACTAAGACACTTCTTTGAGGTTGATCGTCGTTGGGTAACTGTTGCAGCTCTGAAAGCACTTGCTGATGATGGCCAAATTGAACATGCCAAAGTTGCCGATGCTTTGAAGAAGTACGGCCTAGATCCTAAAAAACCTAACCCAATGACAGTGTGAGGACGACAAGATGACACAAGTAATCGAAATCAAAGTTCCTGACATTGGTGACTATAAAGATGTACCTGTAATAGAGATCCATGTGAAACCAGGTGACCGTGTTGAGAAAGAACAATCTTTAGTAACATTAGAGTCTGATAAAGCAACCATGGATGTACCTTCTTCAGAATCCGGTATTGTGAAAGAAGTTAAGGTTAATCTTGGTGACAATATTTCCGAGGGAAGTGTTGTTGTTCTTTTAGAGCCTGAGAGTGCAACGGCGACTTCTGCCGCTCCTCAAGCGACTTCGATAAGCACTTCAGTTGCTCCACCTGTTTCCTCAACTAACACTACTGGCTCTAAATCAATAGAAATTAAAGTACCAGATATTGGTGACTATAAGGGCGTTCCTGTTATTGAGATTCATGTAAAAGTGGGTGATCGTGTTGAAAAAGAGCAGTCTTTGGTAACTCTTGAATCAGATAAAGCAACTATGGATGTGCCATCATCAGATGCAGGTGTTGTGAAGGAGCTCAGAGTAAAAATTGGTGAGAGCATCTCTGAAGGTGATGTGGTTGTTATTCTTGAAACCAGTGGCGCATCGTCATCAGCTGCGCCTATTGCTCAAGTTCAAACTCCTGTTGCTGCACCAGTTCAAAAGTCTTCAAGTCCTACGCCATCAACACCATCAGCTGCTTCTGCTCCTGCGGCTGTTAGAACAGAAGCGACTCCTGTGGGTGGTGTGAGTCATGCAAGTCCATCTGTTCGTAAGTACGCCAGAGAATTAGGTGTTGATGTTTCTAAGGTTATTGGTACTGGACCTAAGTCACGTGTAACTCAAGAGGATGTCCAGGCTTATGTGAAAAATATTATGACTGGTCAAGCTGCCTCACCGGCTGGGTCTCCAGTTGCTGCTAGTGGTGGTTTGAATTTGTTACCTTGGCCGAAAATTGATTTCACAAAGTTTGGTGATATCGAAACCAAACCTTTGTCAAGAATCCAAAAATTATCTGCTGCCAATTTGTCACGTAACTGGGTAATGATCCCAGCGGTCACTTATCACGAAGATGCTGACATTACTGAATTAGAGGCATTTCGTGTCATGACTAATAAAGATAATGAAAAGCAGGGTATTAAAGTGACAATGCTGGCTTTCTTGATTAAAGCTGCCGTTAATGCATTGAAGAAGTATCCAGAATTTAATAGCTCCTTAGATGGGGATGATTTGGTTCTTAAGAAATATTTCCATATTGCATTTGCTGCTGACACTCCTAACGGACTTGTTGTGCCAGTTGTAAAAAATGCTGATAAAAAAGGTATTTTTGAAATTGCAAAAGAGACAGGCGAGTTAGCAAAGTTAGCTCGTGAAGGTAAGTTGAAGCCGGACCAAATGCAGGGTGCTTCATTCACGATCTCATCATTGGGAGGTATTGGGGGAACTTATTTTGCTCCGATTATTAATGCCCCTGAAGTAGCTATTCTCGGTGTTAATAAAGCCTCAATGAAGCCAGTTTGGAATGGGAAAGAATTTGTTCCTAAATTAATTTGCCCATTGTCTTTGACTGCTGATCATCGAGTGATTGATGGTGCTTTAGCAACCAAGTTCAATGTTTATTTATCTGAACTTCTGGCCGACTTCCGTCGTGTCGTTTTGTAAAAGGAAATAGACATGGCAAAGATAGATATTAAAGTTCCAGACATCGGGGACTTTCACGATATTCCAGTGATTGAAGTTCTCATGAAGGTTGGCGATAAGGTTGAGAAAGAACAGGCACTACTGGTTCTAGAGTCAGACAAGGCCACTATGGAAGTTCCAAGTGAGCAAGCTGGGACTATTTTGAGTATAGCGGTGAATGTTGGTGACAAGGTTAATCAAGGTATGGTGATTGCCACTATTGAAGCTGACGCTGAAGTTTCGGCTACTGCTTCTAATGTTCCATCCAAACCGGCTGCTGCTGAAGTCTCACCACCAGTAAAAGTATCTGCACCCGTTGCAGCTGGGTCTTTTGCTGGTAAGGTCGATCATGAATGTGACATGTTAGTTCTAGGCGCTGGTCCAGGAGGATATAGCGCGGCTTTTAGAAGCGCTGATTTAGGACTAAATACTATTATTGTTGAACGCTACTCAACCTTGGGTGGTGTTTGCTTGAACGTTGGTTGCATTCCATCCAAAGCACTTCTTCATACTGCTGCGATCATGGATGAGGTTAAGGCAATGGCTGCACATGGCATTAGTTATGGCGAGCCTAAAGTTGAAATTGATAAGCTAAGAGCTCATAAAGAAAGTGTGATTGGAAAGTTAACTGGCGGTTTAGCCGGTATGGCCAAAGCCAGAAAAGTTAAAACAGTTCGTGGTATTGGCCGTTTCTTGGATGCTAATCATGTGGAAGTGGATATCACTGAAGGTAGTTCTAAGGCTACCACTGGCACCAAAGAAGTCATTCGTTTTCAAAAAGCAATCATTGCTGCTGGTAGTCAGTCAGTGATGCTTCCTTTTTTGCCAAAAGATCCACGCATTGTTGACAGTACGGGTGCTTTGCAATTGACTTCTGTTCCTAAGAGAATGTTAGTCATTGGTGGGGGCATTATTGGTCTTGAAATGGCTACGGTATACAGTACCCTAGGAAGCAAGATCGATATTGCTGAGATGATGGATGGTTTGATGGCTGGTGCTGATCGTGACTTAGAAAAAGTCTGGGAAAAAGTCAATGCTCCTCGATTTGACAATATCATGTTAAAGACAAGAGCCAGTAAAGCTGAAGCAAAGGCCGATGGAATTCATGTAACCTTTGAGGGTGATAAAGCCCCATCATCACCTCAGGTTTACGACTTGGTTCTTGTTGCCGTTGGCCGAACTCCTAATGGTAAGAAGATTGATGCGGATAAAGCTGGAGTCATTGTTGATGAAAGAGGATTTATTCCGGTTGATACTCAGCTAAGAACAAACGTTGCTAATATTTACGCGATTGGCGATATTGTTGGCCAGCCTATGTTGGCCCACAAAGCTGTTCATGAGGCACACGTTGCTGCTGAGGTGGCTGCTGGCCAAAAAGCATACTTTGATGCCAAACAAATACCTTCTGTTGCTTATACCGACCCTGAAGTGGCATGGGCAGGTCTCACTGAAGAGCAATGTAAAGCAAAAGGTATTGCGTATGAAAAAGGAATGTTCCCTTGGGCCGCAAGTGGCCGAGCCATTGCTAATGGTCGTGATGAGGGTTTCACAAAGCTTCTATTTGATAAAACGACACATCGTATTATTGGTGGCGGTATTGTGGGTACGCACGCTGGAGATTTAATTGGTGAAGTATGTTTAGCTATTGAAATGGGTGCAGATGCTATAGATATCGGTAAGACTATCCATCCACACCCAACTCTTGGTGAATCTGTAGGTATGGCTGCTGAAGTTGCTCATGGTAGTTGCACCGACTTACCACCGCAGAAGAAAAAATAGCATCAACTTGCATTCTAAAAAGCTCTTACTTGTAAGAGCTTTTTTTACGCCTCCTATTGCTGCCCTATATGTTTTAGATGACTGACATAAAAAAACCCCCGCACAAGGCGGGGGTTGAAAGGGTACTTGCAGATATTATCTGACTGGGTACCGAGGAGACAACTTTTACTGCAACAATTCTTTACAGCCACTATGATGATCTATGTGGCTTGCATAGTTCTTACTTCTTACCGCGAGCTGCTTTAACA
>JACCDN011077235.1_pt1 | contig 16810 bp, 21 predicted proteins | sample 7441691 | NCBI WGS metagenome assembly JACCDN01 (sample SAMN15323439, study PRJNA562643) | freshwater metagenome | isolation source: river surface water | place: USA:Blue River Watershed | collected 2017-08-16
CTACTAGAGAAGTTTTGTTCATTTTTTGTTTGCAAACTACTATTAATATTGAGCGACCATATCGAATTGCTAACGGCAGTTAGCATATATATTATACAAATAAAGGCTTTTATAGCGCAATGGACAATGCGTTTAAAATATTGCTTGATTTTTATTGGTTTTTGGTAGTTATTTTAATATCTGTGATATAATTTTTAAATGATACAAGATTTTTTACACTCAATAGGGCTTTCAGATAAAGAAACTGACCTATATTTAGAGCTTTTAAAGTATGATTTTTTGTCGCCAACTGAGATTTCGCGCAAAACTGGCATTAACCGTACGACTGTATACCCAATACTTGAACAATTGATGCAAAAACGTTTAGTGCGCGAAGTTGAAGGTTCAAAAAAGGGTAAATACATGGCCGAATCACCCGAGCGCCTAAAAACCTATTTTCAAGAGAAAATGGCTAAATTTGAAGAACAAGAACGTCTACTTGATGACGTAATACCGCAACTACGTGGTCTAGAGCATCGTGATAGTAATAGCGAACCAGTGGTTAAGTATTATACTGGCAGGCAGGGTGTGCTTGATTCAATTCATGACTATCTTGAAATTGTTCCAACAAATTCGCAGATCAATATAATTTACTCTCAAGACTTTGTTGAAAAAATGTTCACCCCAACTGAAATGAAAACCGCCACATCTCTACGGGTTAAGAGAAATCTTTCAGTTAAAACAATATATTCATACTCAAAAGGTGAAAAGTCTCCTGGTCAGGCTAGTACCCGGGTTATGTTGCCTGAAAAATATAAAATCTTTGGTGATATTGCCTTTAATGATGACGCAGTACGATTTTATTCAGGTGAAAAAGACTTATTTGGTATTATTGTACGCTCAAGCGAAATAGCTCACACCTTAAAAGTTCTGCATGAGTTAGCTTTTTTGTACTTAAAGGATCAAGAGGGTAAGGAGTAGTTTAAAACAAATAAAAAAGGCGCCGGTTTTGAGTCGGAGCCTAAATTCTTCGGCGGGGCGCTTACCTATCGGTAAGACCTAACGGCTTTCGCCTTGTAAATCCCCATTAGAGCCTAGTTGTCGTACATAGGAGCGCATACCATAATGTTTCGTTTCAGGAGAAACATTTACTAAAAGTAAATTTACTTAAACTTTTTTGAAATTCATCAAGATGAAGATTTTTTCAAATTAGAATAAGTTGGATTTGGTTGACCATGCAATGATTTTCTACATTGTGGTCGATTTTTACACTTCATTCTTTCTTAGCCTTTTCGTAATCACGATAAGGTTTTTTTGTTTTGTTTAAATTTAAACTTCCTGAAACAGATAAAACAAATGTTTTTTGCTACTTGTGCGGCGAGCCTCTTTTTGTTATTGATCGAACATACATATTTGTATACCTCTGAGAGTATATCAAGTTTGTCAGAAAAAGTCAACACTTTTTAAAAGTCGTCAAAAAAAGGCCTAAAAAGTTTATAATTATAAACAAAAAAGGCTATATAAAATAAGGATTTTTTACTAATTTCGCTAAATTATGATAAAAACGCTTGACAAATTAAATCGTTTAGTATATACTACACGCAGGACATTGAAATTGACACAAACAAAAAACTGTTACGCACTCAAAATAAAAACATTGGAGATAGCCTAACGTTTTAAGTTGGTTTTAATGAACCGGCAGCACCCCTTGCAAGAGGGGCGGTTACTGGGAGTAATGATTTATTCCTATTAACCGCCCTTTTTCGAGAAAGGTGCGGGCTTCCTTGGCCATTTTTACCCTATGACATTTTCGAACGTGCGAGGACACGTTTCGACTAATGAGGGCTGCCGGTTTAGGTTACTTCAAATCTGAAAAACAAATTGTTTTACATCTTGGCCAAAGTGCATTGGATACTAGTACACATGCAGGCATGTGTACACCATTCATGACCCACTTGGCCCAGACAATGTAAGTAATGCGCGTGATGTGATTCCTCTTCCTACATCACGCAGTTGCTTGCTATCTCGAACGTTGGAAAACCCAACAAGCTGGAGGAGTTCTTATTCCTCCTTCTTTATCAGAATCTTATGCTGGAGCTTCTGTAGAGAATCGCACTTTTATAATATTTTTACTTTGTTAAATTATCGTTGAATATTTTTACAGTGTTTTTGGTGGAAAGAGGTTTTGAGTAATTAATTTATTTCGAAGCTTGCTTCCACTAAAAAACTTAAAGATATAAAAATGGAAACACAAACAATAGCTAAGATAGGAAAAATGATCAAAGACGGACAAATCTTTAATCATGAGGGCGGTATTGCATATCGTCGCTCGCTGAACGAACAAGTCGTTCAGGTGCTTTCCACGAATACCCTCAGTAATACTTTTTACATCAAGAAAGAGCAACTCGCTTTGGAAACTGTAGAAGTATTAATGAGGGCTCGTGAAAAAGATCCTCGGTTCTTGGCTCAAGCTATTGTTTGGGCCCGTCGTGACGGTTTAATGAAAGATGTTCCAATACTTGGTTTAGCGCTACTTTCTGGAAAGAGAGGTGTGTCTAAAACTTTGTTTGAAAACGCTTTCAAAAAAACTATCCTGACACCGGACGATCTCCGCAAGTTTGTTAACTACATTAAAGCAGACGCGATCCCTGGTCGCGTAGGTTTGGGTGGTATTGTACGAGACCTTGTTTCAGCCTGGATCGGAGACATCTCTGAATACCATGCCTTGAAATACGGTTCGGTGAACTCTGATGGGGTAACCCTTAGAGATATCATTCGTATGGTTCATCCAAAACCTAGCTCTGATGTTGTTAATGAACGGTTTGGTTATTTACTGAAAGGTTCGCTGCGCAGTGATGCGTTGTTAAACCCACAATTAGTTGCATTTGAGAAACTAAAGCGTGCAAAGACTGAAAGTGAACAGGTTGCCTTGGTGAAAGCCGGTAAACTGCCATTTGAAGTCGTTGTGCCTGCGGTGCCGAAAATGACAACTTTATTGTGGACTGAGCTGTTACATAATGCGCCTTACATGAACCTACTACGTAGCTTGAATACCTTTCGCGAGAATGGTGTTTTTGATACAGAGGCTAATGTGGCGTACGCTGTAACTAGGTTAACTGACCCAACTGCGGTTATGCGCAGTCGTGTACTACCTTTTCGTTTCTTTGATGCATGGAAAGCGTATACATCGGTATATAGTGGTGACACTCGTATTGCCGATGCCTTACGCGCAGCGCTTGAGTTATCGTTTCAGAATTTGCCCTCGTTTGGCAATGATCGTCACATAACGCTTGGTGTTGATGTTAGTGGTTCAATGGATAACCCTGTCTCTGCAAAGGGGCAGACGCGTTACGTTGATATTGCTGGCATTTTCGCAGGCGCGCTGTTAAAGCATGCACCGAAGAACCTGGTTTTACCTTTCCAAGAAGATGTTTTGTTGAATCAGCAATTTTCAAGTCGTGACGATGTACTCGTTACAGCCGAAAGAATTGCTCGTTTAGCAGATAATGGTACAGCGCTTGGTTCGCCAATACAACACCTGCTTGATTCACGGATCAAAACAGATGTTTTTATTGGTATAACCGACAACGAAGATTGGGCTCATGGTGACTCATGGAATACGCGTGGAGACTTTCTAACTATGTGGCGCAGCTACAGAAAAGAAGTTAACCCAAACGCTATTGCATTTGTCGTAACCATTGACCCGGGTCGTTGTGCGTCTGCACCCTCTGACGAGGAAGGTGTTCATTTCATTTACGGATGGAGTGATAAGGTTTTGCAATATATTTCTACGACGTTGACATACGGCTTTGGCCAAATTGATACGATTCGTAAAATAGAACTGTAAAACTGAGAAAACCTGAAGGTTTGCACGGTTCGAGTTTCGGGCCGGTTTCACACTACATACACATGATTTTGTATCATGACCTTGTAGCCGGCTGGCAACAGCTTAGTCCCCAATAACCCGGGACGACAAAGTGAAAAACATGGGGGTCGCATTTAGACCCCCTCCCTTTTTGAGATTACAATATTTATTTGCGATTTCAAAATAGGAGTTCATTAAAACCCAAAAAAATCGAAAGGAGATTATCGGAAGTAAGCAATAATTATTTTTTAGACTATTTCTGATAACCTCCTTTTGAAAAAAGCGAGGAACATCAGCCGGAGACCATCCGGCAGCAGGTAAGATCTATTCGTTTTCCTACTCGTTTCGCACACCCAGTGCATATGAGAATCCTTGGTTTGATTTATAAGCCAAGGAAAGGATGGGGTCTCGACAATCAATGTTCGGACCCTTATGACAAATATGATTGATAGCTTTGGGGTTGTGATGTTACTGCAACATCACTTACCCCCCCAAAGATTCAGCTTGTCTTATGGCGTTAAGGTCTTTGTAATTTTTTTGCAAGGAATGGCGCGTAAAGATGCTGACCGAAAAAATGGCGGGAACAAGACCTTTGCGGTGGGACGCATTGCCCTCTCTATAAGTTGTACGGCTCGAGGTACGACGAAGTGAGAATAGTCTTTTTGGAGAACGGCATCAAACCGAAGCTAACCATAAACCATCAGGTTTTTGGCTGCAGGAGTTTGGTGCTAGTTCTCCTCTTTATCAAAATCTTAAATTTGTTTTGAGATTTTGTAGAGAAGTTGATTCGTGAGTTTTTTAAATTAAAAAATTCAAAATTTAAATTCTGAAAAATGGTGGTTAACTATTCAACCCAACGCGAACTAGAAACTATCGCGTCAAAGCTTTTAGGCAAGCAAGGTTTCTGTGCTGACGGTACGCCACGTCGTTTAAAATCTAACTCTCAAATGTTCTTTGAGCGAAGGATTATTAAAACGCCAATGGGTAACCAAATGCGCTAAGGCAAAATATATATTTTGCGCCTACATATAAGTTTGTTGATTTACTCTTTTTAAAATTAACAGGTTCACGAACACCCTATATAAAATTGTTCACATTGCCGAATTAGGAGTTCGGCATCATTATTCAAATCATAAATATTCTTTGTGATTTGATAGTGAAAACAAAAACGCACATTTAAAAAATTGAATAAAAAATGGATAGAAAATTGATAAAATCTTTTTGGATGAACTTAGGATGGTCTAAGCAACGTGAAGTTCGCATAATGACAGATGGTAGAGCATATTTTGAGGTAGCAGAGCAGGGTCATTGTGGAATATGTCAGGGAAGGATTCGTAATATAGAGAATGCTGTTGCCGAGAATAAGCTTGATGTGAATTACGCTTATCTTCATGACAGATATCCTGCTGATGCCAAGACATTGTGGGTTGGAGTGATGGTTGACGAAAAATTAACCGACAGTGAAATCGATACGTTCTTGCGTGAGCAGTTAAATCTGCCTAAATAAATGGTGGCTCCTTAAAAAAGAGCCGGGCGAGCCTAACAAAAAATTCGCCCTTACAATTCAGCCTGCAAATATTTTGTAGATTGATAGTAAAATAAAGTTCTTAAGTATTTTATAAATGGCACGTTTTAGTTTTTGTATTCTGCTTTTTGTACTTGCTGGTTGTGACTACTTGCTTAATAAACACACATCATATGCAAATGGTGTTGTTGTTATTGAAACAAGGAGCATGGCCGGTGTAACTGTAGAGGTTGATACAACGGGCGATGGTGTAACCGATATTGAAGCTCAAGTTGTGGGGCAAGAAATGACCCATAGGTTTCAAAGAGGTGACACTGTTTCTGTTGATATTCGCCAAAGCGAACACTTTGCAAGTTTAATAGCAGAAGGGGAAAAATCCAAACAAGATACACTGAAGCACAGTAAGTAGTATCGCTGGTTAGGTGGAAATCAAGCCTCCTTGAAACTCAAAACCGTCGTTAGACAGGTAAATTGATAAAATATTTTTTGCGGTTTAAAACCCGCACTATCGCAAAATGTGTATTTTGCCTGATGAGTCAGAAATGACGAAATAGTAAAAAGATCTTTCGCAAAAATTAAATAAAAAATAATGGACCTTAAAAATCAAATAACCGAATTTCCTGATAAAAATACTAAAAATCTTTGGCCTGTAATTTACGAAGACATAATGTCTGAAGTAAAAGAACCGACCGATGATACCCCCGGTGTTCCGTATTCTTTTGAAGAAAAGGTTAGGTGCATACTTAGAAAACATTTAAATATGGATCTTGTTAAAAATGACGAGAAACATAGAAAGTTTTTTAAGGATGCCCTAAGGTTTAGTATTAATTTACATACCGACAAAATGCTTTACAAAATTGAAGCCGGGCGTAATTTTTATAAAACAACGGGGCTAAGAAGGGACAACAGTAAAAATAAAAACTAACAAAAAAGGATAACGGGCAAGCCTAATTGTAAAATTGCCCTCATCGTTCAGCTTACAAATAATTTGTAGGTTGATAGTGAAACGCACATTTAAAAAAATAAATAAAAATGGAAATAGATTTAAAAAAACTCAAAGCAAATATTGGTAAAAAAGTTTTTGTTGTTTCAGAAAGGCACGGTAATTTTCGTAGTAGCGAGTATGGCAAACTAGAACAGGTTAATGAGCCTGATAATGTAGTCCTTGCGTTAAAGCCATTTGGCGACAGCATAATTCCAATTGATAATGGAAGCGATAAAATCCTGAAAGTATATGACCAACAAGGCTACATTGTGTACGATGCCGAAACTAAAAAGAAAAAGTAGACCCTAGCCCCGACGTAATGTCGGGGCTTTTTGTATGTTTAGCATGTTAATTGGGGGCGTGTAACATCAAATCGTGGTACGCGGGCAAAATAGTTATCGGGCAAACCCGGTAGCGAGACCTTGTATTACTGGGCAGAATTTAAATAATCTTTAATACGTCTTTTAAACATTCTTCTGCCCATTGTTGTTTTTAGGTACGTTTCACGTCTTTTGGCATCAGTTTCACTTATACAAGCTTCGTAATAAATTACTTTCCATGGCATATATCGTTTGGTTGATATATTCTGCCCAGTGTTATGTTCTATAAGCCTTCGTTTAAGATCGTTAGTGTAACCAAAATATAATTGGTCTGTGTCTTTATTACTTTGTAAACAGTATACGTAGAACATAACTATGCAAGGTTCTGCTACCGGGCAAACTCTGTTACACGGTTCTCGCGTATAACAGTTACACGAATTTCGCCTGGGTAGCGAACCTCGTTTTCAATACTGTTGGCAATGTCGCGAGCCATCTTTTTAGCTTCAATATCGGTAACTTGGGTTGGTGAAACAAATACACGAATCTCACGCCCGGCTGATAGTGCATAACTTTGTACAACACCTGCGTGCGAGTTTGAAATTTTCTCTAGCGCCTCTAATCGTTTTAAATAGTTCTCTAGACTGTCCCTGCGTGCACCTGGTCTGCCTCCACTAATTTGATCGGCAACTTGTACAATGACTGCTTCAACAGATTCGTGGGGGAATTCGTCGTGGTGACTTTTCATGGCATCAATAATTTTTTTATCAGTGCCTAGGCGCTCTAAAATTTTCATTCCAATTTTTACATGCGTGCCTTCAATTTCATGATCAAGTGCTTTACCAATGTCATGCACCAACGCAGCGGCTTTGGCGATTTTAACATCGGCGCCCATTTCGCCCGCCAGCATGCCAGCAATGTGGGCTGTTTCAATTGAATGCTCTAAAACATTTTGACCGTAACTAGTACGAAACGATAGGCGACCTAATAGTTCGCTAACACCAGTTGGTAAATTGTATGCACCTGTTTCATAAATTGCGCGTTCGGCATTTTGCTTCATTACCGCACCAATTTCTTTCTCTACTTTTTTAACTTCTTCTTCAATTTTAGCGGGTTGTATGCGACCGTCGGCAATTAGGTTTAATAATGAACGACGTGCAATTTCGCGACGGGTTGGGTCAAACGACGATATGATAACGCTGCCTGGTGTTTCATCAATCAATAACTCAACACCGGTTGCGCGCTCAAAGGCTTTAATGTTGCGGCCTTCTTTACCGATAATTTTACCTTTGACTTCGTCATCAATTGGTAATGTTGTTGTTAGGTGTTCAGGTATAGCATTTTGGGCAAGGCGATTTATAACTGTTGCCAAAATATCTTTGGCGCGATGTTCGAATCTTTGCGCACCTTCATTTTCAAGTTTGTGCAATTTGGCTAGTATGTCTTCGCTATGATTTTTTTCAGCGATTGAAACAATGTGGTTAACAGCTTCATCTTGGCTAAGGTTTGCTACTTTTTCAATTGCTCGCTGACGTTCGTTAACCAATTCTTCGGCGCGAGTTTTAATAGCGCGAATTTCTTCGGCCTGAGCATGTAACTTTTCAGCCTCAGTCTCTAAATTCTTTTCTTTGTCATCAAGCCTTTCTTCACGTTTAAAAATACGCTCTTCAAGTTTGCGCACTTCGGCTAGTTTTTCATTTGTGATTTTTTCAGTTTCAATTTTTAGATTTTGCGCATGAGTGTGTGCAGTGTCTAATATTTTGTCGGCGTGTTTTTGAGCGCCACCAATAAAACGTTTTGTGGTTGTATAAAAAATTACATAACCAATTACGGCCCCAGCAATTAGCGCAAGACCTATGTATAAAATTGTCATTGTTTCAAATAGTTAAATTAAATAAGTGTGTGCAATAAAGATAAAAGAAAAAGTAAGTCAGAATTTACAGAATATAATTTTGCTTGCGGTATTTACTGCCCACTTAATATATACCCTTGGGGCATTTTTAGCAAATATTTGCCTCGACACTTGTTTGACTTATTTATGGGGCACTGATAAGGTTATAAAAATTAGAACTTATGATAACAAAAAAACAAAGACGTGCACGAATCATTCTGACCGCGATCGCAACCATTTTAGCTGAGCTTTTAGTGGTTTTATATAAAAACTACTTTACTGACGACAATGCGTCTAACGAGACAATCACGAAGGTGTGGATGTTTGCGGGTGGCATACTTATCGTCTGCGCATTTGTTGTTGTAAGTATTTGGACAACTACAATAAAAGAGCCCCCAACCGAGCGAAAGCCCCTTGGTTAAAGAGCTTAAATCCCTTACGTATTTTAAACATAAGGGGTTTTTTGTTTAGGGGCGGTGCTTATATAAGTATTGACTTACACTATATGTGGTGATATAATATGGGCTGAAAAAATTATGGAAAATAATAAGTATATTTTTAGAAACGTCGCCAGATTGGTAATCCTGTTTTGTTTTGTGATCCTTTGTGTTGTTTGGAGTGGAAATATCGACTTTAACAAAAAAACCGGTATCTCAACCTTTATCGCAGTGCTCTTTGCTTTTGCGGTAGCTATGCTTTACATGAACAGAAGGGTAAGGATCGGTAAAATATCGGTTGACCCAAACAGTAATGTCAAACCGGTGTACACACGCAAAGATGGTAGCTTTTGGCTCAAACTTAATGACGAACAGCACATAAAAACAATGCTTAGTCCAAATAGTAAAGACTGGGTTCAGATCGGTTTAGAGCCTGAAAAATTCGACCCAAAAGAAAAAGTCAGTTTGGTTCAGTAAAAAACCAATTTTATTCAAAAGCCCTGCGGTTTTACACGCAAGGCTTTTTTTGTGAATATTTTTATTTATTTTTTAACCTACTTTTTAGTCTTGGTCATGATTGCGTCAACGATACCGTATTTTTTGGCTTCGTCAGACGTCATCCAGTAGTCGCGGTCGGCGTCTTTTTCAACTTGCTCAAATTTCTTGCCAGTGTTTTGTGCAAGAATTTTATTAAGAGTTTCTTTGCGGCGAATCATGCGTTTAGCGGTTATTTCAACATCAGATGCTTGGCCTTCGGCGCCACCCATAATTTGATGAATCATAACTTCGGCATTGGGTAATATAAAACGTTTACCTTTTGTGCCAGATGACAATAATACTGCTCCCATTGATGCGGCAACACCGACACATACAGTTGAAACGTCACACTTAACATGGTTCATAGTGTCTAATATTGCAAGACCTGCAGTGACTGAACCGCCCGGTGAGTTTATGTATAAATAAATATCTTTTTTAGAATCGGTGTGTTCAAGAAATAATAATTGAGCAATAATTAAATTGGCTGTGTCGTCGTTAACTTCGCCACCTAAAAATATAATACGCTCGTTTAGTAATCGTGAGTATATATCGTAGGCGCGTTCGCCATTCATAGTTTTTTCAATAACTGTTGGTATTAACATAGATCTACTGTACCTAAAAAAGCCTATTTTATCAAGCCAATAAAAGCCTTATCTTTATTGACAAAAATGCTTTATAGGTGTATAATATAGGTATAAAATAGTTATTTATGGCACGGAGAAAAAATAATAAAAAGATAAAAAACGGGATGAGAATTTCTAACACTTTGAAAAGTGTCCAAGCCACAGCAAAAGAAATGCGCAAAGGCTTGAGCACTGCTACGAGTGTTTACAAGAACAAGAAGAAAGTTCTTGGTCGTCACACAAAGCATAAGGGCCACAAAATCGAAGTTGATTATTGAGGCCCTTTTCTTATGCTTATTTAATTTTTTAAATTATTTTTTACCTTCTAGGAAGCTAAAAACTTTTTCATTAGTTAGAATAGATTCAACATACATTGTTGTTTGAACCTTGTCGGCTTCGGGGTATTCGTTCATTAACCTTATTACCTCTTTTTCAATATCAGCATCAGATGGTTTTAGGTTTTCTTTCTTTGAGATTTCTTCAATTATTAATTTTGATGAAACACGTTTTTGAGCATCGTTTGTATATTCAGCACGTAAATCAGCTTCAGTTTTATTAATGTGTTTTAGGTAGTCTTCAAAGGCTAGGCCCATCATTGTAATGTCATGGCGCATACGGTGCATCATGTTATCAAGTTCGGCAGTAATTAGTATCTCTGGAGTTTCAACTGTTGTTGCCTCAATAATTTTTTCGATCAATGCAATGCGTGATTTGTCAGAATGTTTTTGTTCTTTTTCTTTGACAACATTCTCGCGCATTTTTTCACGCATCTTATCTAGGTCGTCGAAACCAAAACTTTTGGCAAATTCATCATCAAGTGTTGGGTACATGTCAGGAGTTATTTCGCCGTGCGAATGGTCATCGTGTGAATGGCCACCATCGGTGTGCATTTTTTGATGAGCGCGCATTTGTTGCAGCTCTTCAAAGGTTTTTGTTAGCTCTTCGTCAGTTGCTTCAAAACTTGTAACGTCTTTGTTGATTTCAGTCATTGCATCAGCTGCGATTTTTTTATAGTCAGGTAATGTTACGGTTGGGTATATGGCCGTTTCGATTTTAACTTCTACTGGGTTATTTTCAGCGACTTTTAAAATTGTAACCATTGGTCTACCAATTGCGTCGACGTTTTCTTGCTTTAAGATTTCAGGGTATTGGGCTTGAAGTTCGTTTTCAACACAGCGCTCCCAAATTTCTAGGCTTGAAACGTTCTTCTCGATCATATCGAATGGTACGTTGCCTTTACGAAAACCGTCTATTTCAAATGTCGCTTGAATTTCTTTTAAAACTGCGTCTTTGTGTTTGGCGATTTCGGCCCAATCAAAAGACACTAGCATTTCGGCCATACTGCCGTCCTTTTTGTTTGTTGTTATTTTCATGTGGTCAGTTTATCGCAAAACACTAAATAATGCAAAAAACCGACAATGTCGGTTTTTTAAATAAATTTATAGTTTACTGTGGCAGTGTGCCTAGGTCGGTTTGGTCTAGATCGTTTTGGATTTGGTCTAATTCGAAAGATTCTTGTTTAAGTCTTTCATTGTCGACTTCGTCTAGCAACCCAGCGCGGGCTTGTAGAGCGTTATCGCTACTATTTTTATTAATCAGTTTGCCTCCGGCAAAATGAAACAGTGTATATAAAACGATTAAACCAAGTAGGGCGACTAAAACAGTATTTCTAACACTGTTAGTTTTTGTCATCGTCTTTGTCGATAACTAGATCTTTTAAATCAGAGATTATGACTGATAGGTTTGCTTTGGCGTTTTCCAAATTGTCGCGAGCCTCGATAATGGTACCGGCGTATTTTTTAGCTTCGGTGTAATCAATAGCTGATTTTTTAGCTGGAAGTGTTTTTAGTAGTGCCTTGGCTTTTTTAATACTTTCGTTTGCATTATCAAGATTGGTGTTCATGGTTGTAACGTCTTCGCCTGAAATTTCGATTTTTGAAATTCGGGTATCAATTTTAGCAGAAATAGCCGAAAGGTTGTCAGCATTTAATAGAAACTTTGTACGAATTTGAACAACATATTCGTCTTTGTTTTTATTGATACGGTCAGTTATGTTTTTGATATCTTTAGCAGTCTTCTTTTCTTTTTCTAAGTCTTTGGCTGATTTTACGTCATTTTTGTCATCATTTTTAACGTCTGATTTTTGGTCGTCATTTGTAGTTTGTGCGTTTGTAGTTATTGGGCTAGTTAGGGCAGTAACCACTAGAAGTACAGCAAAAAAGCTATTTAAAAATAGTTTAGATTTATTAGGTTGGTTGTCGCTAGATTTGTTTAACATATATTGTATTATAAGCCTTTTTAGTAAAATAGTCTACACATGGCTATATATAGTGTATGACGTATAACCCTGCTTTTTATTACATATTGACTTATTCAATCTAATATGCTATAATATAGGCTGATAAATGTAAATTAAATGGGAAATAATAAAATAAAAATAACCGATGTTCCACACCTTGGCTTTTATGCAAGAGGTGAATACGTGTACCTTAAGACCGGTGTTGGCTTTGAGACACAGGCCATAATGAATGATGCTACTGGAAAATGGGAAGGAAACACAATTTGTGATCCAGATCCAATAAACCCCGAAGAAATGGTTGTGTTGATAGAGAATTAATTTAGAAACACAACCAAAAAGCCCCGACTAACTAAAATAGTTGTCGGGGCTTTTTTTATTTCTCTAATTTATTTTCTAGTCTTCGAATTTTGGGAGGTAGTCAGTTACGTATCTTTCCTCGCATTCTTTGATGACGTGCATGGCTTCTTCGATATTAAAGAACCCTAACACTTTACAAGTACCTGGTTTTTTCAAGTGCTTGTAGTATTCGAAATAGTGCTCGGTTTCTCTTTGCCAGTGGTCACCCAATTGTTCGTACGAAGTAATGTGGTCCATACGTTTATCGTCAGCTAATACCGTAATTATTTTATCATCAATTTCGCCACCGTCTTCGAATTTCATAATACCAATTACTCGAGCCTCAACTACTGATCCAGGGATCAATGGTTCGCTGACGTTTGCAATTATAAAGTCCAACATGTCGCCGTCTTGATCCCAAGTTTTTGGAATCGCTCCGTATGACACAGGGTAGGCAAGTGATGAGTAACCAACACGGTCAAGTTTTAATTGGCCACTTTCAGTTATCAGTTCATACTTATTGATTGAGCCTGAGTTGATTTCAATAATACCGTTAATGATATTCTTAGATTCATCAGCAAAGGCTGGTAATACATGTTGTAAATTCAACATGTATTTTGATGGTTTGTGATCGATGTTTGCCATATTATTCTTTCTCTTCAGTTACTTCTTCATTATTTGTTGTGTCAGCACCTGCGATTTCTGCACCTTCTTCGACCATGTTTTCAACCTCGGTATCGTTTTCTTCAACGGCTGTATCGATAGCTTCTTTTAGGTCGCCCGAGTGATGAATTACTTCGCCTTCTGCGGCATCAAATGCATCAGGTTCTTGTTCGGTACGAGTACCTTCTTGGCCTTTGATATCAATCCTCCAACCAGTTAGTTTTGCGGCAAGGCGTACGTTTTGACCACCTTTACCAATAGCAAGTGATAACTGATCTTCGGCAACTTCAACTAGTGCACGATGTTCGTCTTCTAGTATTGTTATATTTAATGCTTGTGCAGGTGCAATCGCATTTGAAACAAGCTCTTTTGGGTCTTCGCTCCATGGAATAATGTCGATTTTCTCGCCATTTAATTCGGTCATAACGGCTGTAACACGAGTACCGCGTTGGCCAACACAAGCACCAACTGGGTCAACGTGTTCATCATTTGACATAACGGCGATTTTTGAACGGGCACCTGCTTCGCGGGCGACTGATTTGATTTCAACTACGCCTGATTCGATTTCGGGTGCCTCCATTGCGAACAGTGATTTAATAAAATTGGGGTGCGAACGTGATAGGCGCAAGTTTACTCCGCGCAAACCATCTTCGACTGAAAATAGGTAGGCACGAATACGATCGCCACGTTGATAAGATTCGCCAGGGATTTGTTCTTCTTTGGGTATAACGCCAGTTGCGCGGTTAAATTCAACTAAAATAAGGCCGTTTTCATATTTTTGAACAATACCATTAACAACCTCGCCTTCGTGGGTGCCAAATTCTTCAAGCACTGCACCACGTTCAGCTTCGCGAATTTTTTGAATAATAACTTGTTTAGCGGTTTGGGCGGCAATTCGGCCAAAGTCAGACTTTTCTTCTAATGGGAAAACTATTTCGTCTTCAATTTGTGCGTCGGCTTTTATAAGCTTGGCATCATTTATCATTATGTGATGTTCTTCGTTATAGCGAACACGCTCGTCGCCTTCGGTCGGTATGAATTCTTCGTCTTCAGGTATATTTATAACCAAGCTGTCGTCAACAACGACTTTGACTTGGGTAAATTCAGTTTTACCAGTATCAATATCAAAATTACATCTTACAATTTGGCCTTTTTTGCCGTATTCTTTTTTGTAAGCTGCAGCCAATGAGTGTTCAATGGCATCTAGGATTTTTTCACGGGGGATTTTGCGTTCTTGCTCTAGTTGTTCTAGGGCAAGCTTCATTGCTTTTAGATCAAACATATATTTTATTGTTCTTTAATTATTATTGAGTTTTATAAGATTTATTATTTTAATTCTTTCGAATTTTAATAAAAGTTGTGCCCGCTGATTAGGCGGGCTATTCACACTATATACTTATTTTTTATTCTTGCAAGGTGTATAATAAAGTCATGAATAATAGCCTTACAAAACTACTTAAATTCAGTTTTATTTTTGCGTTTTTTATATTTATTAGTATTTTTAGTTTTACAAAAACAGCTTCAGCTAAAACAAGCGATCATGTACTACATGGCTATGCATGGAGCGATAACGTTGGCTGGGTTAGTTTAAACTGTGCCGATCGTGGTGGTAGTGTGTGTACCGACAGTCCATATTCTGTTGTTATTGATTATGGTACTGGCCAAATGTCAGGTTATGCTTGGTCGTCAAATGTTGGTTGGATTTCGTTTAATGCTAGCGATGTAAGCGGTTGTCCTACTAAGAATAACTATAACAATAGCTGTACACCAACTGCAATATTATCAAGTACGGCTGGCAATCCACCATTCCCGCAAATTTTAGGTTGGGCCAAGGCGTTGTCAAATAATAGTGGGTGGGATGGCTATATTTCACTTTCTTGTTACAACACTAATACTTGTGGTACTAATAATTACAGTGTTCAATTACCAAACGATGGTACAACCGCTATTGGTGCGACCGGAGGTTCAATTACGGGCAATGCTTGGGGCTCAACGGTTGTTGGCTGGCTTGATTTCACAAACGTTACGGTTACGCCAGGTAGTAGCGAGTTAACTCTTACTGCTAGTGTAAATGGAAGCAACGTAACAGCTGTTTCTAAGTCTGGTGACACAATAAGGTTAACGTGGTCAACACCTACAAATACAGTCTATACTGGTTGTACTGCAAGCAATGATGCGAGTGAGCCAACGTGGGTTAATGGTGTAACACCTCCTTCTTCATCATCGCCAACTGCTTATACTGAATACAAAGATAATGTAAATGTGCCAAATAATCCAACCACATACACTATTGCTTGTACAAGTGCTAGCAAAACCGACACGGCTTCTGTAAAGATAGATATAAACTATGTTTGGGACGTGTCATTAACCGCAGATCCTTCAATTGTTTTGTCTACTAGTCCAAATAACTGGTCAGATTTTAAGTGGGTAACAAGTGGTAATGTGCCTGTTGGTACAAACTGTGTAGCAACTAATCCAAATGGCTGGACCGCTCAAACAGGTAATAGTGTAACCGAAAGAATAAGTAATATTGCCGCTAGTATAATGCGCTCAGTTACCTGTACGCCTCCGGCGCCTGATAGTCCAAAAACTTCAAGTGCTAGTGCAAACGTTTTATCGATTATAAACTACGCTACTGATTCGTGTTACAGACCTTCTGACGGAGGCCCAACGATTAGCTGGACAGCCCCAATTGCGCAAGAATGCTATATATCAAAAGATGGTAATAGTACAAAGGTTGGCCCATCGGGTAGAAAGATCTTTGCTAATGGCCCAGGTGACTATGACATTAGTTGTGTTGGTGGTAAGTTTAGTGTTAGCGACACTCTAAGCGCAACAGCTTGTGTGCCAGACTACACAATGACACCTTTGAATATGTGTAATGGTAAATCTGGTCAATTAACTGATAACGCTTTTCAGCCAGATGGTCCTACTCAATACAAGGCTACGATCAAGGTTGATGCTACTGCCGAGTCAGGATTTAGTAGCCAGCTAAGATATAGGTTTACAATGCCATTGAATTGGAAGACAAACAGTTGGAGCATTAGTGGTTGGACTCGAATTGGTTTGACCGATGATTATGAAAGCCCAATTGTTTCACCTGGTAGTTATAATTCATCTTTTGACGTGATTGCGCCTAACAAAGCCAGTGCAAATGCCGGTCTTGCAAGCTTCTCGAAGAAAACTCAAACATTTACAATTAATGGTGATACAAACCCTTCAATACCTATGGCACGATCTGCAAGTTATACGATTTGTGCGCCAGATGGTGGTAGTTCAAAGCCGATATTTATAGAGCAGTAATTCTTTAGATTAAATATAAATAAAAAACAATAAAAGGCGCGCGACGACAG
>JACCDN010257951.1_pt1 | contig 16808 bp, 5 predicted proteins | sample 7441691 | NCBI WGS metagenome assembly JACCDN01 (sample SAMN15323439, study PRJNA562643) | freshwater metagenome | isolation source: river surface water | place: USA:Blue River Watershed | collected 2017-08-16
CGTCAATACTCGGCCGACCCAGAGCGTCCACCGCTCAGCCGTGCATCGAGCGGCAACACCACGCTCTACTTCACGCCCAACCCCGAGCAAAACTTCAACCGCGAATTCACAGACTACTTTGTGCAAGGGCGCAAAGAAGACATCGGTGCGTTTGACTCACCTAAGAACCCAGGCATTGTGTTGGGTGAGGTTGTCAGCACAGGTCCCAACTGGCTCGAAGTGCAGCCCTACGACAAGGCTGCCGTGCTGCACAACGGCGATGGCCTGTGCTACTACGACCTGCAAAAAGAATTGGTTGGCGTGGCCATCAACCGCGCTGAGCCTAGCTCCAAAAAAGGCGTGTGGCGTTTGTTCCCCAAAGACCCGATGGAAGGCTTTCGCGATTTGCGCGCAGGCATGGTCATCAACCGCAACCGCGACATGGATTGGGTGCGTGGTCTTGAGAAGAACTCAAGTGAACGACGCATCGGCGCATGGGTGGAGTTTGCAGAAACCCAGCAAGGGTTTGTGCTCAAACTCACCGATGAAGATGGCCATACGGTCAGCGCCACCCTCGCCTGCCAAAAAGAACTCGCCAAAGACGCGGTGCGTAACGACGCTAGCCTGCGCGAACACCTGAGCAAATTTGGCGCGACTGTGTTTGAAGTGCTCAACCTGCAAATCAACATCAACCAACCTTGGTTTGTGCCCGCCTCGTCACTCAATGCATTGCGCCGCGATGCAGTGGAGCAGTTGGAACTTGTGCGTCTCAAGGCCTATGACCGCCCCCAACGCGCCGCTGCCGTTGAGCCACCCGTGAGCTACCCCGAAGATTCGCTCACTTACTTAGCCAACGTCTACAACCAAAAAGCCCACGACTTCTACGCCAAGCACGGTGTAAAAGTGATTGAGGCTGCTTATGAAAGCCACGAAGAGCTAGGCGAAGCCAGCTTGATGATCACCAAACACTGCGTGCGCTTCAGCATGAGCCTGTGCCCCAAACAAGCCAAGGGCGTCACAGGCGTGCAAGGGACGGTGAAGGCCGAGCCGCTGATGCTGATCAACGGCAGCGAAAAACTCACCTTGCGCTTTGACTGCAAACCGTGCGAGATGCATGTGGTGGGCAAGATGAAAAAGTCGGTACTCAACCAACGCATCAAAGAGATGGCCGAGTCACCCATCACTTTCTACAAAACCCGGCCTTAATCGCTAGTCCAATCGATAATGCCCGCATCGACGCAGTACAGTCATTTCATGCCTAATCAATCCATTCTCAACGCCCCCAGCCCTGCCGCCCAAAAGTTGGAACTGCTGCGCGAGCTCTTCCCCCAGGCCGTTGAAACCGCTCCTGATGGCAGTGTGCGTGTGAACGCTGCCGCTATTCAGCAGACGCTAGACCCTGCCAACCCTGCAGGCATTCGTGTGGAAGAAGACGGTTACGAAATGCGCTGGGTTGGTAAACGCGAGGCCTACCACACTGCTTTTGTGCCTCCGCAAAAAATCTTGCATCCCCTGCCCGACGACAGCCAGGACTGGGACAGCACGGGCAACCTGCTCATCAAAGGTGACAACCTTGACGCCCTGCGCCTCTTGCGCCACAGCTATTTTGGTAAGGTCAAACTGATTTACATCGACCCGCCCTACAACACACAGAACGATGCCTTTGTGTACCGAGATGATTTCACGGTCAAGCAAAACGAGGTGCTGACCCAGCTGGGCTACAGCACCGACAACATTGACTACATCAAAAACATCTACGGTGCCCGCACCCACAGCGGCTGGCTGTCATTCATGTACCCGCGCCTGCTGCTGGCCAAAGACCTGCTGCGCGACGACGGTGTGATCTTCATCTCGATTGATGACAACGAACAGGCGCAGTTGAAGTTGTTGTGTGATGAGGTGTTTGGGCAAGACAACTTCGTCTGTCAAATCACGCGCGAAGCAATTAAAGGTGGCAGTAAGTCTAGTCACCTTCGTGGAGTAACCGATCAAATTATTTGCTTTGCGAAAGATAAAGGACAATTCACTGCAGGTGGTATTGAGCAAGAAGGCCTAGAACTCAACCTAAAAGATGAATATGGGCCATATGCAAAGGGACGCGAACTTAATAAGTGGGGTGCCGGATCTCAGCGTGCGGATGCACCCGGTATGTATTTTCCAATTCCCGGTCCAAAAGGTGAAGATGTTTTCCCAATTCGGAATGACGGCTCAGAAGGTCGTTGGAGATACGGAAAAAAATCGCTGCTTCCAATGATCGCTCGCGGTGACGCGATTTTTGAATCGCGGGGCAACGGGACGTATACGGTTTATCAAAAAATCCGCGAATCAAATCCAAAAATCAAACAATTCACAACACTATTCAAAGACAAATATATCAACGCTAAAGGAACAGAAAGAATTAAGGAGCTGTTTGGCACTGAAAGGTCGATATTTAGTTTTCCAAAACCCGTTGAATTAATTGAAGACTTATTAATGGCAAGTGGTGTTGAGTCCGGTGATTTTGTTTTGGATTTTTTTGCTGGCAGCGGCACCACTGGGGATGCCGTCCTATCTTTAAACAGCAAGGATGGCGAGGACAGGAAATTTATTCTTGTCCAAATTCCGCAAGCAATAGATCCCTCCAAGTCAAAAGAGTCACATGATTTTGTAAGTAATGTTCTTAAGCTACCTACGACGATTTTCGAAATAACAGCCGAACGCATTCGCCGTGCCGGAGCCAAACTCAAAGCCGAGCACCCTGAACTGGACACGGGTTTCAGGGTGTTTGCGCTGGCCGACGACCCCGATGCACTCATTTTGCAAAAGCCGCTATCGGACGCCACGCAAGACGATGTGGCCACGCTGCAGGCCACCATCGCCACGCCCCAGCCCGACCAGCTGCCGCGCATCCTCTACAACCTGCTGCTGGCCGAGGGCCTACCCTTGTCCACACACATCGAGCCCTTGCTGGCAGCCGAACACCCGCAGGCCCTATACCGCGCCGACGACGTGCTGTTCATCCTGAAAGAAGTGGACACCGAAACGTTGGACACTACGTTGCAGCAACTGAAAGCAAGCGGCAACCCCATCCAGCACCTGAGCGTCTATGCACCGTGGGTGCATGACAACAACTTCCTGCTGGGCACCAAGACCCTACTTGAAACCTTGGGTTTGTCGGAAGACAAGTTGCGTCTGCGGGGTTGAGCATGACCGTTCAATTTCAGTACACCCGCCTTGCCTATCAGGCTCAGGCTGTGGACAGCATCTTTCAGGTGTTCAACGATGTGCGTTTTGTGGAGCCCAAAGGCGTTCACGCCAACCCGACCTATGTACCGGGGGAGGCCCAAAAAGTCCTTAAGACCAATATCGAACGCATTCGCTCAGACAACGGCATCCAGACCGGTGTGGTGGATGTGCCGCATACACTCACGCCTGCGCTGACGCTGGATGTGCTGATGGAAACGGGCACAGGCAAGACCTTCACCTTCATCGAAACGATTCATCGTTTGCGCCAGAAGTTTGGACTGTCCAAGTTCATCGTACTGGTACCCAGCAACGCCATTCGCCAAGGCACGATCAAGACATTGCAAACCACCGCTGCATTTTTTGAGAAGGAATACGCCGGTCAAAAAATCAATGTCTTTAACTACTCAGACAAAACGGTCAAAGGATTTATTCACGCAGCCAATGCGGGAATTTCAGTCATGGTGGCGACCTACCAGTCGTTTGCGGGTGACAACAAGGTCATCAACAAGCGCGGGGTCGAATCCAACTTGTTTGGGCAAGCCAAGAGCTACATGGAAGCCCTGGCAGCCATTCGGCCCGTGCTCATCATTGATGAACCGCATCGCTTTGACGGCAAGGTCGTCAAAGAGTATTTACCCAAGTTCAACCCGATCTTGACCCTGCGCTTTGGCGCCACCTTCAAGCGTGACGAGTTCAAGAATCTGGTCTACACGCTCGACAGCTTGGAGGCTTTTCGCCAGCGTCTGGTCAAAGGCATTACGGTAGATACCGTGGGCACGGGCGCAGACATGGCGCAAAGGCTGCTGCTTAGCCAAGTGACTGGCGCAGCCAAAGAGCGTACTGCCCATGTGAGCTACCAGACCCCTGCGGGTAAAAAGACTACGGTAGAACTGCAGGCCAAAGACAACCTGGGCGAAAAAACCGGATTGGCTTATCTGGAAGGCCATGTGGTGGAAAGCGTAACCACCAAAGAGCTGCTTTTCACCAACGGTTTTTCTCTGCCAGTGGGCGAACCGACAGGCTACGGCATGTTGGCCGACGAGGTGCAGTCTTTGCTGGTGCAGCGCACAATCGAAAACCACTTTGAGCGCGAGGAAGCTCTGTTCAAGCGAGGCATCAAAGCGATCAGCTTGTTTTTCATTGATGCGGTCTACAAATATCTGCCCGATGGGCAACGCCCTGCTGTGCTGCGAGAGACGTTTGAGCGGCATTACAAAGCGCAGCTTCAAGTGTTGCTGGCCAAGGACGATCTGAACCCAGACTACAGGGCCTACCTGCAACGCAGCACAGAGGATGTGAGCCGTGTACACAAGGGCTACTTTGCCCGCTCGCACAGTGAAAAGGGCGAAGAAGAAGCCATCAAGCTAATCCTGCAAGAAAAAGAAAAATTGCTGTCGTTTGACACAGACCTGCGTTTCATCTTTTCTATGTGGGCGCTACAAGAAGGCTGGGACAACCCCAACGTCTTCACCCTCTGCAAGTTGGCACCTAGCGACTCCAAAATTACCAAGCTGCAACAAATTGGTCGTGGCTTGCGGCTGGCGGTCAATCAACAGCTTGAACGCGTCAATGTTGAAGATGCGGCGTTCGATGAAATTAATGACCTGATGGTTGTTGTGCCCGCCAGCGAAGGAGATTTTGTACGGGCCATCCAAAGTGAAATTACCGAGCACAGCGTGCGACGTGTAGCGGCAGTGTTTGACGATGCTGTATTGGCCGAGTACGGCGTAGCCGCTAGCACGCGTCAAGCTAACAAAGTGCTTGATGCGCTGGCCGATTTGGGTTTGATTGACCTGGATGACATGACAGGTAAAGCCACGTTAATTTGGGAGCGCACGCAGTACCAATCACAACGCGAGGCCATTGTGTCTACCTTGAACAAGGTAGCGGGTATGACGAGCGACAACATTCAGAACATGCTTCTGTACCTTGATCTCTACTACGAAGGTGCCGGTCAAGTAAAGATCAAGCAACCTAAAAAACCACCTGCCCTGAACATTAATCCAAAGCAGTATCAAAAGTTCAAAGCTCTTTGGGAAAGTCTCAATCGTCGTGCCGTGTTGCGCTACGAGCTTGATACCGAGCATTTCAAAACACATGTACTGCAACGCATTGCCAACGACTTCGATGTATTGCCTCTGTCCATCAGCGTGACACGCACTACGGGCGTAGAAACTATTCACGAGGTACGCAGCACACAAGAGCCGTTTGTTATTCGTGCCCACTCTGTCTACACGCTGTCGCAGTTTGTGCGAGAGTTGGCAAACATGACACGACTTTCTATTCACACCGTGTCAGACATCTTGCGCCGCATGCCCGCTGAGAAATTTGCGCAAATCAAGGACAACGAAAATCGATCCTTGCTAGTGCTCAGAGACTTGATTCAACGTTGTATTCATGAGCTGGTCATCAACAAAGTCAGTTATGCCCTGCGTGAGATTCGAATTGAAACAGCGCTCACCGACAAAGCCGGTCAGTTGCTCAAGCAAATTCCATTATCTGTTTGCGGCAAAGAGCCTCACGACATTGCCAATGCTGCAGTGCAAGAACGTTCGCTTTATGAGTCCACGTTAATGGGCGTAGACAGCCAGATTGAGCGGGACACCATCGATGAGTCCAACCAAAAACGGATTTCAGTTTTTGCCAAGTTACCCAAAATAAACATTCCAACACCAATAGGTAATTACAACCCTGACTTTGGCTATGTGCTTGAAAACCAAGGCCAGGCCGAGGTGCTTTACCTAGTTGTCGAAACCAAAGGCTATGACAGCCTGCAAGACATTCCTGATTCTGAGCGTTGGAAGATCAATAGCGCGAAACAGTTTTTTGAAGCACTGCGCCAAGAGGGTATCCCAGTGCACTACCAGACAAAGATCAACCACGAGTCGCTAGCACAGTTGATAAACCAAATTGATCCTTCACTCACATCATGAGTCGGCCTACTGTTGCCATCTCGCTGTTCATCGGTCAAGTGCAGCCGCTGCCTGTGTCAGGGCGACCCACGGCCATGTACAAAACATCGGTGCAAGCCCCCATCGAATTAGGTGTTGAAGGTTTTGCTGGCGACCAACACGCCGACCTTCGTGTGCACGGCGGCCCAGAAAAAGCTGTGCATCTTTACCCCAGCACCCACTACGGCAAGCTGGCTGCAAAGTTTGCCGATGCAGCGCCCTTGCTCGTGCCCGGCAGCATGGGCGAAAACATCGCCACGGCTGACCTAGATGAACACGATGTGCGCTTAGGCGATGTGTGGCAGTTGGGCGCAGCCCTCATTCAGGTTTGCCAACCGCGCAACCCGTGCTGGAAGATTGATGAACGTTTTGCGGCTGATGGCATGGCTGTTTTCATCGACCAACATCTGCTCACGGGCTGGTATTGGCGCGTGTTGCAAACCGGCACGGTCAACCCAAACGACAGCTTGGTGTTGCATGAAGCCGCAAAGCAAGCCCCTACCCTGCACCAAGCCATGACGCTTTCGCGCGAGCATCGCCCCGATTTAGATGCGTTGAGCCAACTGGCCGAGACACCAGGCATTGCTAAAGTGTGGCAGGACAAAATCAAACAACGGGTCAGCTATTTGAAGGCATAAAAAAACCACGCTTGATCAGAGCGTGGTTTTTAGAGCAGTTGATAGCGCGTCAACTTACATGATGCGCTGTCAACATAGCTTGATCTATCAATAGCTGCGCACTGTGCATGGCCACATCGCTGTAGACCGCATAGGTGTGCCCACCCTCACTCACGGCATTGCCTGTATTGACCCACTCTGCCAAGTCGATGTTTACGCTGTCATTGGCGTCGCCAGTGAGCGTCAGCTGATGCACACCATTGCTTGCTGGCATGCTCAGCAAATCATTCAGCGTCAGAGTGACCGTGTTGCTTGCGCTATCGCTAGCCATGTCAATCTGCTTCAGGTGACTGTCATGCAACACCTGTGACAAATCAATACTGGAGCCACTTCCAAGTGTCAGCAACGTGTTCGACGATGCGTCGTGTACTTGCAAGCCCACATCAGCCAACTCGTGCGTGGTGCCATCGGTGCTGGTGTATGCGGAGAAGCCTTGCACCACATTGCCATTTTGTTGAACGCTATGCGTATTGGCAGCCAAGTCAATGCTGGCAATGTGATGGTCTGCAAGTGTGCCTAACTCCTTAGCATCGGTCTGTCCGTTGCCATTGGCATCGACCCACACGCGCAGTTGATTGAATTGCGCATCTTGTGCATCGAGCTTTCCGTCGCCGTTGCTGTCTAGCGTTTTCAAAGCCACCCAGCCATCTGCAGCATGCGCACCATTAGGCAGTACCGTGCTGCTACCAAGCAGCTCGGCGCCCGAGTTGATCTGACCGTCATCATTGAGGTCGAGGGCCAACAAACCATCTTGTTTGCTCACCCAGCCTACGCTTTGCTTGGTGCCTGTGGCTAACAAATCAAACAACATACTTTCGCTGAAGCTTGTGGTTTGCACGCCGTCACCGTTGAGGTCTAGCACCAGTGGCGTGGCAGCCACCACCAAACTGAAAGGGGATGAAGTTGCCAATACTGCACCAGAGCTACTAGCCTTGTACTTGGCCACATACGAATGCGTTGCCGCAGACACCGCGCTGTCAGCATAGGTCCAACTGCTGCTGCCCAAGCTGATGGTGGCGTCGCCCACGTGTGTGTCATCACGCCAAATTTCAACCACTTCACCCGTTTTGAGTAACTGGCCAATCGAGCCACTTAAGGTGGGCGTGGTGGACATCAGTGTCTGGCCTGTGGTCACTGCGGTTGAGCCGGCAGACGCTTGCGCAATGCCTACTGTGTTTGCGGAAGCCACGATGGTGATGGTGTCTGAGCTCACTGAAGTGCTTCCGCCGTTGTGCGTGCCTGAGACATCGTAGACAGTTCCAGCGACAAAGTCAGCAAAGGCTGCCGTACGGTCTGCCAGACGAGCCGTTAGCTGAGGCTTGGTGACACTTGTATTTCCTGACGCTGGTACAAAGCGCAAGTAGTCGGTTTTTTCTAAATACACAGCCTTTGAGTCTGACAACGCTACAAAGTTTTTCCATACAGCATCAGCGCCAATACCATTGGTTGAATATTCGTATCGGCCTAGGCTGATATCACCTTTTCCAGTAATGAACACGCCTTGAAAACTGTGCAAGTCAGGATCGGTGTAAACCGAGCGGAACATGTTGTCGATAGACGCTGGATTGGTGGCACCACTTATGAGTGTCGTTCCCATGGCGTCATAGGGCAATTGACCATCTGCGTCGTTGACTACTGGCGCACGGTTCAGGGGGCTGATGGTGATGCTGTTCTTGCTGAATGCAGAGCTACCCCCATTCGTACTGACATTAACCGTATCACCCGTACTCAAATTGGCTGAATTGGTTTCTCCAGAGGAGTCAACCAAACGGCCTTTTAAATCGGTGGGATTGACGGTTGGAGTGCCTGCAATACCTAAGAATCGCACCAAGGCAGTGGGTGCCAAGAACGTAGCGCTTGCGTCTGTTAACCCAGCAGCTAAGCTTACCCATGACGTACCTTGATCTGTGGAGTATTGGTACTCTCCTCGAGCCGTAACCTCTGCCGATGAGCCAGCAGACGTGATGGCCACACCCTTAAAGGTGTGCCCAGCATCCGAATCGGTGAAGCTGCTGCCAAACAAGTCTTGTACCGTCATCGCATACGAACGAGGTCTGTAAACGGATGTACTGGACGTCAATGAGGTGGTGGTGATGTTGTCGTCAACAAATAGTGTCACCCCTGCCAAGGTGTAGGCTTTGTAGGTGTGACCTGTGATGAAGTTGTAGCTATTGCCTAATTCAGCATTCATGGTTGCTGCATTTCGCAAAGTGCCCACGCTCCAAGCCGCAAAGTTGGTCAGCTGCACCTCATCACCGGCATCGCCGCTGACGACGAGTAACTTGCTTTCGTCAACACCATAGGTGGCTGGATTGTCCGTTGTGCCTGAAAGCCGACTGATGGCATCCCAATCAAGTTTGAGGGTGTTTTTGGTCGTCGGGGTTGCGCGCCCGGTGATGTTGATGCTACTGAAATTTTGCACACGGGCCAAAACAGCACTATCAGTTAAATCCAATGTCACAGATTCAGAGGCACCACCTACAAACAAGGTGTTCACACCCGCACCGCCGTCTACATCCATGCCATTGACATTGAAACTATTGAAGAAAACCTTGTCATCTCCGCCACCGGCATACACCGTGTCATTGCCACTCGCGGCAGAAGTTGATCCAGAAGCAATATTGAATGTTTCGTCAGTGGCTGACCCCAGCAAGGTATCTGCGGCTGTTGACCCTGTGTTATCGACAACCGCGGATCCAGCGCCATAGGCATGGATGGATGTATCGCCCAAGCCGTCTTTGGCATTCAAACTTTTGTAGCTGTTGTTGAGCGTCAAGCTCATCAAATTGGTGCCAGATGATGGTGTTTTCGCTTGAACGGTCCACGTCGTGGCATTTTCCTGATGAAGCGAGTTCGCAACCAAGGTACCGTTCATGACGCTGAAGTCAGACTCTGCAAGCGTGTTGGTGTTGATGGCCTCGCTGAATTTCAGCGTGTAGGTGACGGTGCTATTGTTTGCTGTATTGGTTGAGGTCTGGTTGTCTGTGATTGAGACGGTCGTCGTTAAACCTGTCGTCAACACATTGGTCAACGACGTTTGTGTAGGTACGGGTGCGTGGTTTTGCCCAGCTGGTGCGACGCCAATATCAAACACATCGCTTTGGCTCAAGCTGCCATCGCTAGCAGTAACTTTCACATGTACCGTGCCCGCACTGTTCGAAGGTGGTGTGCCACTGACCGTGCGTGTGATGGGATCAAATTGAAACCAGCTTGGTTGCGAGGTTAAAGCAACGCCGCTATCGTTTACCACTACAGCGGTGTATGTCAAAGTATTGTTATCAACATCCGTGAAAGCGTCTGTTGGTATCACGTAGGTGAATGCTTCGGCCTCAGCAGCATCAGCATCGGCTATCGCGTTGGCCACAACCGGCGCATCATTGGCCCCCTTGACAGTCACCGTGATCGTGGCCGAGCTGCTTGCGCCTGATGCGTCCTGCACGGTATAGGTAAACACATCTGTGAGTGTGCCGTTGACGTTCAACGCCTGCACTGCTGGCTTGTTGTTGTCGACGGTATAGGTGTAGCTGCCATCGGCGCCTATCTTCAAAGTGCCGAAGTCGCCATTGATACTGGTGGCATTGGTACTTGTGCTGGTTGTGTCTGCAAGCACGTCCATGCTGATGTCCGCATTTGTTTCCGGGATGCCTTTGAAGATCGTCTTGATACTCAGAGCGGCATCCTCAGGGTCGCTGTCGTTGTTCAACACATTGCCGCTCGGACTTGCACCGGCAGCAACTGCCCCGTTGTTGGTGCCACCCGCTTCGTTGACTGTTGCTGAGTCGTTGTTCACCACAGGGGCATCGTTAACGGCAGTGATGTTGATAGTACTGGTGGCGCTGTTGGATGCATGGTTAGCCGTTTGCCCATCATCAATTTGCCAGGTCAGTGTTCGGCTCGCGCTTGTGGCGGTGGGATTCTCGCTGCTACTGCTGTAGGTCACGGCACGCAGTGCGGCTTGGTAGTCAGCCTTGGTGGCGGTACCACTCAGCGTGAGCAATCCACGGTTCGCGTCGTAACTACCGCTGATATTGCTGGTATTGGTAAATGCCAGCACATCGTCAGCGTTGAGACCTGAACTGATTTTTACGGTCGCACCAGTGATGTTGTTGCTGTCTACATCGCTCAGCGTGAGCGTGTCGTTAGCCACCACAGATGTGTCGTTTTCGGTATAGCTGCGATCGGTGGTGCTGGGTGTCACCACGGGGGCGTCATTCACGGCAGCGATGGTGAATGTGACGCTGTCTTCGTCTGACATTGCATCCCCGACGGAGCCATCGCTAGTCGCCATCGTTAACTGTGCACTGCCGTTGAAGTTGGCAGTTGGTACAAAGCTCACGTTGGCTGCCAAAGTCGCGTTGACGTCTGATTTTGTTCCAACCAAAGTCACCGTATCTGTGCCATTTCCTCTGATGGCGGCGTTTCCTCCATCAACATTCAGTAGTCCGTGCGTCACTGTCAGCCTTACTGTGTAGTTGTCGCCTGCGTTGGCGCTGTCATTGATGCTCAATCCAGTAATGGCTATACCCGTGTCTTCATTTGCAGTTTGGTCTGCAAAACCTTGGTTAACAGGCGCGACGTTAACGACTGTGCTCACTGTCAGCCTTTGTGACACGACCTTCACGAGGTTGCCAGCTAAATCCAACACTTGAGCTTCTATCTTGTATTCACCGGAATCTAGTGGCTGGCTGGTGTTGTCCAACATCCAGTTGTAGTGACTATCCACAGTGACCCATTCAGAGCGTGCAACACTGTCATCTGCTTTGATGATTTGCACGCGAAGTGCATCACCTGCCTGAGCGCCTAATTGATTAAAACCTTCAGCAGTACCTTTGATCATCAATGTAGGGTCATTGGTGACAAAGTCAGCATTGCTCATGCCGCTGTCAGTCGATCCTTGCGCTGGATCGTTGATGGTGCTGATGACCAAGGTCAATCTGTTGCCGGCATTGCTGTCATCTGCTGAACCGTTGCTTGGGTTTTTCGTGCTGCTGCTGTCAATCGTCACAACTTGAGTGACTTGCCCTTGGTCGAGTTGGTTCACACGATTGCCCGCTTTGTCAACGATGGTTGCCACCAAGGTGTAGTTGCCATCTGAACGAATATTTTGAATATCACTCCAGGTCCATGCGCTATCGGTGTTTGGCGTGACATAAGTACTGGCAAGTGTGCTACCTGCTGGGTCTTTAAGCTGCAACTGCACAACATCGCCGTTGTTTGTGAAGTTAGCCACAGTCCCCGTGTAACTCAGGGTGTTGTCACGGGTAACGAAATCGTCTGGTTTTGCGCCCGTGTCCATGCTTACACCAGAGATCGATACGGTTGCATTGGCGTTCACATCATTGCTGGGAGTAATGGTATCGATCCCATCAAAATTTTTGTTCACCGTGGTGTCTATCGTGAGTGGCTGTGTCTGCTCTTTCAGCACATTGCCAGCCGCATCGACCAACGTGGCCTTGATGGTGTAAGTGCCATCGGGCAGCACATTGGCTTGGTTGTCATAGCGCCAAGTGCCGTTGCTAGGTGTCAGGTATTGATCGACAGCAACTGTGTTGTTTGCGCCCAGCACTTGAAGATGAACTTTGTCGCCATTGTCTGTGAAGCCAGTCACTTGGCCTTGCAATATCAAGGTGTTGTCTTGAGTGACGAAGTCAGTGGCACTGAGGCCTGTGTCTTTTGAACCCGTGCTGTTTGTGTTGTCAAGCAGTCCATCATCAATGCTGCCAATGCTCAGCGAGGCGCTGGCATTTGGATCTTCGCTGTCGGCGGGCTGGTTTTGTGGCACTCGCGTGTCTATGACCACCGTACCTGCGTCCACCTCTTTGGTGTTGCCTGCCTTGTCTGTGAAGATGGCTGTGACAGGGTAGCTGCCATCGGGGATGGCATCTGAATAAGGTGCTGTGACCCAGTTGCCATTGGGATCAACTACTGCACTGAGGACTTTGCCGCCGATCGGTATCTTGACGTCTGCACCAGCTTCGCCTGTGCCACTGAAGGCGGGTTTGTTGTTGTTCGTGATGCCATCTGTTGGGCTAAAGCCTGTGTCATTGCTTGCGGTGTGAATCATTTGGCCCGTGCCATTCGTGCCGCTGTCAACTTCGAACTCGGTGCCATCGACAACGCTGGTACCCGCTGAATTGGAGACTTTGATGAGAGGTGTGTATTTGCCATCTGGCAAAGCATTCGCTGCTGGAATGGTGATGCTGTAGTTGCCGGAGTCGTCTGCAGTTGTGCTGTAAGTCACGCCATGGATCACAACTTCCACAGCGGCATTCGGAGTTGCTTTGCCAGAAATTTTTGGGGTCTTGATGCGAGTCAAGTTGTCTCCCACATTGCCTGTGTCCGTGCTGTTGTCCAATTGACCCGTCTGACCTGCGGGCAACACATCTTTGTTCACGATGCTCAATACATTTCCACTATCTGCTGTCACGACAGCAGCCGTCGCTGCACCTGCCGCCAACCATGTACTGTTGATCCCTGTCGCGGCAACGGTTGCGAATGGCAATGCACTGAGTACAAATGCACCTTCAATCGGCGCACCACCCAATACTTGGCTTGTAGGTCTTGCGCCATCAGCCAAGTTTGCGGCTAGGCCTGCTGTCGTTGGAGTTTCTGGGATGTATTCATACACCTGTCCTGACTCCGTCATACCGTAAAGACCCGTGCTACCAAGCGCCATGAAGCCTTCTTCGTAATAGCCTTCAATGATGAGATCGGCTTCTTTGCTGCCATACAAGCTGACATGCAGATTTTTGTCAACGCGTTTACTGCGGATGTAATCAGGGCCTACCTCATTCGCGGCTGGGTCTTTGAGTTGGTAACGCGCGCCTTTGACCGCTTGGATGCGCGTGGGTTGCCCACGGTCGCCGCTGCCTTGTTCAAAGTGGTGCGTTTGGTTGGTGTCTTCTGAGCCTGTACTGACAAATGCTTGGATAGATTTGGCCATGATGTGTCTCACTTAAGAAAGGGGTTCAGGTGTGCGGGTGGGTTCAGGAATTCATTGCGTCAACGTGGATACGTTGACGACCACGCGGCGATTGGGCTTGTTGCATGAGATGCTCTGCGGTGTTATCGCGCGTGCACAGGTGCTCACGACCAAACTGTTTGAGCCTCGGCCCTCAGCGCTTAACTTGTTGCTGTTGATCCCACCTGCCACAAAGTAATCGTGGATGGTTTTGGCACGTGATTCCGACAAACTTTGGTTTGAGGTGGGATTGCCGAGCGGATCAGCAAAGCCAATGATTTCAAAATGCACGTTGTCGTGCTTACCGTAGTTTTGCTGCAAGAGGTCGATGACTTTGTTTAACGAATCACGACCACTTGGCAGGATGCTTTGCGTGTCTGACTTACCAAATTCAAACAGTGCGTCTAAGGCGATGACCATGGTCTCGACTTGTTTGTAACCAGGCTTTGCTGTCATTTGTGTGCCAACTTCTGGTGCGCATGACCCTGCATTGGGCACACGGCTGACAGCGTGGAGTTGTCGCTGAGTTTGTTGCAACTCTTTCTTTGCTGTCTCGGTTGGAACAAGCTCCAAGATAGCTCGCTCGTTACTGATTTCTGTGACGCGAAGGTAAGCCTCTTGCGTGGGCTTGAGATTCAATGATTTAGTGGCATCGACATTATTTTTAACCACCTGCTCCAGCTCAATTAAGCGTGTGCTAATCAGCGCACGTGTAGGTGCTGGCATGCATAACTCGCTATAACTGCCCGTTTGCAAAGACGTGTGGTAGTGGCCGTTGATTTCTATCCCCGCTGCATTTTGAGATGTGCTTGAAGGCAAGCGATAAATGATCAGTCTTGTTAGAGGTGGCGAAATTACTGTGAGCTTTTCATACACAGCTCCTTTCGGATCGACCACGGTTCCAACAGTTTTCGCAGATTGCGGCTCAAACTGCTGGGCGAATGCTGAAAATGCCAATGCTCCCCCAAGCATCATGAACAATTTGGATAGTGCATTTTTTTTGTATTTCATGATTTATCCGATCAAAACAAGAAATTGGTAAATAACACAAGAGTATTCATTCGTCTAAACAAACCATTACTTTTGTAGTGCTATTTTATGCATCTAACTCAAAAAGTTTCACTAAGTGTTAACCATAGTTAAAGAAACAGCCCTTTTTTAATGATGGCTACCTGTTGAACTGGATAGGTAACGAAATACGATGGACGAAAAAAAACGCGTGTCCCAGAGGAACACGCGTTAGAGATGAAGAATTACCTAGGTTCTAAACCTGATGCATCAATTGACCCACTTGCGCGCATTACGCCACATACGCATCCAAGGGCTGAACGCATCCACGCCACCCGAAGCCGCTAGATCGGTCCAGCTCATTTGCACGTTGCGGAACACACGCTCAGGGTGCGGCATCATGGCCGTGAAGCGACCGTCTGCTGTGGTGACCGATGTCAAACCACCAGCACTACCGTTGGGGTTGAACGGATAGGCTTCAGTCGCAGCACCGTGGTTGTCGACAAAGCGCATCGCGGGTAACACTTGGGCTACATTGCCTCGTTGGCTGAAGTTGGCAAAGCCTTCGCCGTGCGCCACGGCAATCGGCAAACGCGCACCGGCCATACCCGCGAAGAACAATGAAGGCGACTCCAACACTTCCACCATGCTCAAACGCGCTTCAAATCGCTCGCTTTGGTTGGTGGTGAAGCGTGGCCAGTGTTCTGCGCCAGGAATGATGTCAGCCAGCTCGGCAAACATTTGGCAGCCGTTGCACACGCCCAAACCAAAGGTATCGGTGCGTGCAAAGAACTGTTGCATCTGCTCAGACAACACGGGGTTGAACGTGATGCTGCGCGCCCAGCCAATGCCCGCGCCCAAGGTGTCGCCGTAGCTGAAGCCACCGCAGGCCACCAAGCCTTTGAAGTCTTGCAGCTTGGCGCGGCCGGTTTGCAGGTCGGTCATGTGCACGTCGTAGGCATCAAAGCCGGCTTCGGCAAAGGCATAGGCCATTTCGATGTGTGAGTTCACGCCCTGCTCGCGCAGCACAGCCACTTTGGGTTTGGCCGACACGTTGATAAACGGCGCTGCGACGTTGTCGGTGATGCCAGCTGGCAAATGCACATGCATGCCGGGGTCGGTGGGGTTACCAGCGGCGGCGTGTTCGGCGTCTGCGCACGCAGGGTTGTCGCGCTGTTGGCAAATCTTCCAGCTCACGCTGTCCCACACTTGGTGCAGGTCGGCCAGTTTGGCCACAAACACTTCTTTGGTGTCGCGCCACACGCTGATCTCGCCCTTGCCCTTGTCAATCGTGGAGGACTGTGGTCGTGTCTTGCCCACAAAGTGGCTGTGCTTCGAGAGGCCATGCTCACGCAAGGTTTGCATCACCTCGTTGCGCTCAGATGTGCGCACTTGCAGCACCACGCCCAACTCTTCGTTGAACAAGGCTTGCAGCGTCAGCTCTTCGCGCCGGGCGCTGACCTGTGAAGCCCAGTTCTTGGTGTCGCCATACTCAGCGCGGCTGTCGTTGATGCCGTCGCCGTCGGGGATGAGCATGTCCACCTTCAGCTGCTCAGCCAGTTGTACAGCTAAGGCCAGCTCGCGCACAGCGGCCATCACGCCACCGTCGCTGCGGTCGTGGTACGCCAAGATCTTGCCTTGCGCGCGCAAAGCGTTCACCGCGTTGACGAGCTTGACCAAGTCTTGTGCATCGTCGAGGTCTGGCACTTGGTCGCCTGCTTGGTTCAGCACTTGGCCCAAGATGCTGCCGCCCATGCGGCGCTTGCCCTCACCCAACTGCACCAACACCAAGGTGGTGTCTTCGGTGTTGTTGAGTTGCGGCGTGAGCGTGCCACGCACATCGGGGATGGACGCAAACGCGCTGATGATCAAGCTCACAGGCGAGGTCACTTTTTTGGTGTCGCCGTTCTCGCTCCACTGCGTGCGCATGGACAAACTGTCTTTGCCCACGGGGATAGAAATGCCCAAGGCTGGACACAGCTCTAAGCCCACAGCTTTGACGGTGTC
>JACCDN010591879.1_pt1 | contig 16808 bp, 11 predicted proteins | sample 7441691 | NCBI WGS metagenome assembly JACCDN01 (sample SAMN15323439, study PRJNA562643) | freshwater metagenome | isolation source: river surface water | place: USA:Blue River Watershed | collected 2017-08-16
ACGACAGAAAGTTGAGCGGTACTGAGGGCCATCAGTTGGCTATTGGTCAGCGCCGCCACTTGAGCCGTTGAGAGAGTCTCGACTTTTTCCGTACCCAGTCCCTTGACTTGGGTCTGCGTCAATGATGAAACAGCTGCTGTAGAGAGCTTGGAAAATTGGTCGGTGTCCAAGGCATCCAGTTGCTTGGTTGACCAAGACTGGATCGAGCTGGACGCCAATGCCGCTACGTTGGCAGTGCTCAAATTCGACAACTGATCGGTCGTCATGCCAGAGACTTGTTGACCCGTTAACACACTGAACTGCGCGGTGCTCAGTGCATTGAGTTGGCTTGTGCCGATGGTGCTGACTTGCAAGGCTTGCAGGGCGGCAATTTGACCTGTGCCCATGGCGCGGAGGTCAGCGGTATCCAGCGCATTGATTTGTGCACTGGTCAGCGAGCGAATGGCCGTTGTGTTGATTGCTGACACTTGATCGGAGCTCAAAGTCTTCACGCTGTCGGTGGACAAAGTGGCGACCTGTGCACCCGACAAGGCGTTGACTTGAGCCGTGGTCAACTTGCTCAGTTGGCTGGTCGACAAGGTACCCAATTGATCGGCTCTGAACCCGGCCATTTGTTGTGTAGTCAGCTTGATCAAGTCAGCTGTTTCCATGGCGTTCAGTTGTGTGCTGCTCAAGGCTTGCAACTGGCCCTTGGTCAGTGCCACAACTTGGTCTGTGCTGAGGTTTTGAATGCTGGTGGTACTCAGACCGGCAGTGGCCGCAGCGTTGATGGCTGCAATGTCAGCCGTTTCAATGGTGGCCATATCGGCGGCCATCGCATTCAATTGGTTGGCTGACAACGACCCGAACTGGGCTGTGGTCATGGCCTGAATTTTGTCTGTGGTCAGGCTGTCCATCTGGGCTGTTGTGAAACCCTTGACCTGGGTCGCCGTGAGTGCCTGCAACTGTGTGGTGCTCAGTGAAGCCAGCTGTGCAGTGGTCAAGGCGCCGACTTGGTTGGATTTCAGGGCCGTGATCTGACTTGTGCTCAACTCAGCAACATCGTTGCCAAGAGCGGTTATTTGTGCAGTGGACAAAGCACCAAGTTGCGCATTGGTCAATGCTTTCACTTGGTCGGAACCCAGAGACTGGATATCGGCCGTAGACACGTTGGCCAAAGCGCTGGCGTTGATCGCTGCGATGTCGCGCGTCTCGATGACGGCCACTTGTGCGGCGGACAGAGCACTCAGTTGTTGGGCATTGAAGCTGGCAAATTGACTTGTTGTCAAAGACTCAAGCAAGTTGGTCGCCAAATTGCTCATTTGGCTGGTGGTCAGGCCGGCAATCTGGGTGGCGCTGAGTGCTTGGACTTGCGAAGTGGTCAAAGCATTGAGTTGGTCAGTTGCCAGTTTTCCCACCTGGCTGGCAGTCAGAGTGGCAATCTGCGCGGTCGTGAGTTCGACCAAGTCCGCTGTTTCCATGGCATTGAGTTGCCCGCTGCTCATGGCTTGAATTTGTGCGTTGCCCAGGGCCTGAGCCTGGGCGGTGCCCAAAGCGGCAATGTTGGCGGTTGACAGACCCGCAACCGCTGTGGCGCTCATGGCTGCAATGTCTTGCGTTTCTACAACCGCCATGTTGGCGCTGCTCAAACCATTCAATTGAGTTGCCGTCAATGCTTTGAATTGCGTGGTGGTCAGGGCTTGCAGCCTATCGGTGGTCAAGCTGTTCAACTGGGTGCTGGTCAGGCCGGTCACCTGAGCGGCCGTGAGCGATTGCAATTGGGCCGTGGTCAGTGCGTTGAGTTGCGAGGTGGAAAGTTTGCCAATTTGATCGGCCTTGAGGCTGGAGACTTGCGCCGTGGACAGAGCCGCCAAGTCTGCGGTGTCCATCGCATTGAGCTGCGCGCTCGTCATGCCTTGCAATTGGCTATTGCCCATGGCCTGGAACTGACCAGCCCCTAGGGCTGCAATCGATGCAGTCGATAAGCCAGAAACGGTGTTGACGGCAAGGGACGCGACATCTCGGGTTTCAAGGGCGGCAATTTGGGAGGTGCTTAACGCATTGATTTGTGCTGCCGACAATGATTTGGCTTGGGCCGTGGTCAAAGCTGCCAATTTGTCTGTCCCCAGGCTGGCCATTTGTCCCGTGGTGAGGCCTGTAACTTGGGCGGCGGTCATGGCCTGCACTTGCGTTGTGGTCAGAGCGGCCAATTGATTGGTCGACAGGCTGCCAATTTGGGTTGCTTTGAGTCCAGCGATTTGGCTGGTGCTCATCAGACTCAAATCGGCTGTGTCGAGTGCATTGAGTTGCGCACTGTTCATCATTTGCAGTTGAGCGTTGGACAGGGCATTGACCTGGCTTGAGCTCAGGGCCTTGGCGGCACTTGTAGAAAGGTTAGCAATGGTGCCCGCGGAAAGCGACGCGATATCGGTAGCTTCAAGCGTGCCGAGATTGGCGGTACTCAAAGCATTTAATTGTGTTGCTGAAAGGGACTTGGCTTGGGCGGTGGTCAGTGCTTGGAGCTTGTCTGTGCTCAGGCTGGCAAATTGCGTGCTGGTCAAACCTTGAACCTGCTGTGCAGTCAAAGCCTGAATCTGGGTGGTGGTCATCGCCCCCAACTGCGTTGTCGACAGTGTGCTGATTTGTGCGGGCTTGAGAGAAGCAATTTGCGCTGTGGACATGGCCGCTACATCGGCCGTGTCCAAGGCATTCAGCTGCGTGCTGCCCATTGCGGCCAGTTGTCCTGTGGTCAAGGCGCTGACTTGGCTTGAACTCAAGGTCTGGACATTGGCTGTGGACAAACCAGAAACTGTACCCACCTTGAGCGAGGCTATGTCCGCCGTTTGGATGGCGGACAAACTGGCAGAACTCATGCCATTGAGTTGCGTGGCAGACAATTGAGCAAATTGCTGCGTGGTCAAGGCCTGCAGTTTGTCTGTTGTCAAAGCGGCCAGCTGGGTGCTGGTCAGGCCTTGTACTTGCGTATTACCCAGTGATTGCAATTGTGCCGTTGTCAATGCATTGAGCTGGCTGGTGCTGATGCCCGCTACTTGCGACGCCTTCAAGCCCTGAAGTTGCGCCGTGCTCAGGGTGGTGAGCACATTGGTGGCAATGGCATTGAGTTGGGTGGCGCTCAAGGAGCCAATGTCTTTGGTGTCAAAGGCTGACAAATGGCTGGAAGTAAAGGCATTGAGTTGCGCTGTGGTCAACCCGGTGAATTGCGTTGCCGCCATGGCGTTGATCTTGGACTTGTCGTAAGTCAGCAAGCCATCCGAAAAGTTGCTGGGATCAAAAGCAGACACCTGGTTGGCTGTCAACACCACAAAATCTTGCGTCTCAATGGCCCCAATCTGGGCGCTTGACAGGGTGCGCAGTTGCCCCGTGGACATGGCCTTGATCTGGGTTGGGCTGAGCGAAGCCACTTCTGAAGTGGTCAGGCTTTGAACTTGTGTTGTCGTCAAGTTCTGGATCTGAGAAACACTGTAAGAGCTGATAGGTGTGACCATGGGAACCCCTTTAAATTCGGTGTGCAGCTTTTCCAAGGTGGTTGAGCTGCGTAAGGCCCACGACGGTGTCGCTAGAAGCCTTTATTCAAAGGGTGATTCGGTATCAGTTTCTTAAACTTGAGGCGTTTTTTGTGTGATTCGCAATTTTTTCTATCAAAGGGTCAAAAAAAGCATCGGCAGCACGTGACCAACCCATGTCAATGTATCGGCAAGAAATTGCCGATGTTGAGGCCGAAATTTATAACCATAAATAGTTCAATTGACTCGAATTGACCTCGTTTTGCGGCTCCGGTTTGCTAGGGTAGTTCTGGTACAACTTTTGCTTTGATCATTCGGTCGGCCGCTTTGGATGATTGCAGCGGTCTTTGAATGGTGAACAATATGAAAGCCGCCAATGAATGCCAGGATTGACCCTATGACCGTGATGCCGGAGCTGGTGACACTTGAAAACAAAGCGGATGAAAGCGATGTGCTGGTCCAAGTTGTTCAAGGAAAAATGACTTTGGGCACGTTGGTGCAGCATGCTGAGCAATTGCAGTCTTCGGGCCATCTTGTGGCTGCGTCTAATTTGTACAAGCTTTGGATAAAGCACACTGAAGACGACAAAAAGCACTTTGCCTATTTCAACCTGGGCTCGCTCATGCAAACCGTGAGCGACTTGGGTGAAGCTCGACAGGCCTATGAAAGTGCATTGAAATTACAACCCGACTTTGCTCAGGCCCAGATCAATTTGGGTTTGGTGCACGAAAAGAGCGGCCATCCAGATCAGGCTATCCGCGTTTGGGCTGCTTTGGCGGGGCAAAGGTATCTGACCGCCCAATTCGCGCCAGAAATGCTGACCACCGCGCTCAATCACATTGGCCGTCTTCAAGAAAACCAAAAAAATTACAAACTGGCCATGGATGCCATGGAGCAAAGTTTGTTGATCAACCCCAAGCAGCCGGGCGTTATTCAGCATTGGTTGCACATTCGTCAAAAATCTTGCGAATGGCCCGTGTACAAAGAGTTGCCCAATATTTCAGCGAATGAAATGATGATGGCCACATCGCCGCTGGCCATGCTGGCCTTGACCGAAGACCCTTTACAGCAACTTTTGTGTTCTTATGCCTTCGTTGCACGCACCTACGGGCTCAAAGAAGAGTTTTTATGCAAAGGCAAATCCTACCAACATGACAAAGTCAGAGTTGGTTATGTTTCAGGTGACTTTCGAGAACATGCGGTTGGTTTTTTGTTCCCCACTTTTCTTCAGTCGCATGATCGTGAATGTTATGAGCTGTATGCCTTTGACTTCACGCAGGACGATGGAAGCCAGCACCGACAAGGTCTGCTGAAAGAATTTGACCATGTCTGCGATGTGCGTGCCATGAGCGATCGGCAAGCTGCTGAAACCATTCTGAAGCACGAAATTGACATCTTGATAGATTTGCACGGTTTGAGCGCAGGCGCGAGACCTGGCATTTTTGCGCTGCACCCTGCACCCAAACAAGGAACCTATATTGGGTTCATAGGAACCACGGGCATGCCATGGTTTGATTTTGTCTTGGCAGACAAAAGAGTCTTGCCGCCCGAATTGGCCCTTTACTTTACAGAGAAACCACTTTACGTGGATGGCACATTCATACCGCTGACTGCCCCGAAAAAAGATTTACCCACAGTCCATCGCGCAGATGTGCATTTGCCTGAAAATGCATTTGTAATGGGTGCATTTGGTAATGTTTACAAAATAACCCCAGACATGTTTGCTTCTTGGATGCGGTTGCTGCATCGAATTCCCAATTCGGTGCTGTGGTTGATTGACGATAACTCCGTGACCACTGCCAATTTGAAAAAGCAAATCAGTTTAGCGAAAGGAGACCTCTCAAGAGTGATATTCACTGCAAGAACTGGGCATGATGAATTTTGCGCAAGATTGAAACTGTGCGATGTTTATCTTGACACATATCCCTATAACTGCGGGTCGACCACCAACGATGTGGTGCAGGCAGGCGTTCCAATGGTGACGATGTACGGGCGCACCATGGTTTCAAGAATGGGTTTGAGTATTTTGACAGAAGTTGGGAAATCTTGTAATGCGGTGGATAATATTGCAAACTATGAAGCAAAGGTATTTGAAATAAGTGAAAATTTAAGTTTTGAGTCAAAAAAATACGATTTAAATTCTTTTAATAATGGTAAGCTGGAAATTTACCAAGCACTAAGGATTGAACATTCAAGATGATTTCCTCTGGAAATACACTTGTGCTTCGTAATGAGGTTGATTCGGCATCAACCACTCTTATGCCCGACTTAATCAATTTAAACCGGTATATTTCAATGTAAAATTGAAATAATGTCCGGCGAAGTGTTTTGCAAGTATTTGGATTAATAAATAAATTAAAATATTATTATTTGGCTTTCTGGTTGATTGAATCCGTGATAAATTTTTATTATTAAAACAGAATTATGTATATAAATTCTGATGGATCAATATGTCATGATGAGAAGTTTTATGGGTCTTCTTTATTAAAATTTATTCTGCCGTTAAAATAATAATTTAATTTATAACTGATATTGTATGATGGCTATAATTTTTGTGCATCAATCACAAGCTGAAATGATGCAGCATCAATAACGGCTTCTTCGGCATTTATGTTCAATAGCTCCGCATTTTTTCGAATCATGCTTAGATGATTATCTTGATTGGGAAAATTAAAAATTCTTGGGATTATTTGATTGATTGAAAATCCATTATTTTTGAATAATTGAATCATGGTTTTTCGCGTAAAAAAGCGCACGTGTGTGCGATCTAAAAGCCCTGAATCAGCATATTCAAAATCGCCATTTAATAATCGAATTTGAATGCTCCAGTGCTGGATATTAGGGATGGATGCCAATATTCTACAATGTTTTGGAATGCATTTGGATAAATTTCTTAGCACTTCCCAAGGGTTATGCATATGCTCCAGAACATCAGAGAAAATAATAAAGTCGGCATCGTAAGATTCATTCAATAAAGCTTCGGTCGGAGATTCGAAATTTTCCAAATACACCTTATTGCAATAGCGCTCTGAAAGAGCTTGATAATCTGGATCAATTTCTACACCTACATAATTTACATTTGCGTTTATGTTTTTGTAAGCCTTGGCCATTGCGCCGCTGCCTGTGCCTATTTCCAATATTTTTTTTGTATCATTTGGCAATATGTCAAAGATAGTCTGGTTAAAGAGGTCAGTTGCTGGTGTTTGTTTCATGATGAACCTGTGTAATGGGGAGACTTGAAAGGGTGCGTTTGACAGTTGCCTGATAGCGAAGGATCGTCGTGTCAGTTTCTTCGTTTCTGTCGTAAGTTTGCCACCATGTTTCCTCTCTGATGACATCGCTGCCAGCATCCGCGGCACCACTTCTTTTCTTGAAATTTATAAAGAAATCACGACTTTGAACAGCATAGTGGTTGATGCGAATTTTTTCGTAGCTAGGGTGTAATTCACTCATCAATCCCTTGTCGATTGGCCGCATCAATTCATCTACAGTGCCATAAATCGTTTTGAAAAGGTGGGCGTTCCCAGCGCTGATGCAGTGATGGCCTTGGCCCCCCCTGACGATGCTCTTGATGTGCCGATTGGATGGGAAATCTAAGGGTGCTCGACGTGAGTAGTCTTCTATCACCAGGCCATCGGGATCTGCTAAGTGGCCGTTGCTCCCAAAGCATTGCCAATACACACCTAATGCTGAAAGCTTTTTATATTCGAAATCTTTGAGAACATCCGTCAATGCATTGGCACTAGATGGGTACAAGAACTCATCTCCGTCTATGAAAGCCATCCAATCTATTTCATGCCCAAATGTTTGGTACGCATGTTCATACGCCACCAGTTGTGGGCGTATCGTGTCTTCGTTTACTACGAAGCATTGAATATTGAAAATTTTCTGTAATTCAGTAACGATTTCTTTTGAGTTATCTGTGCATTTATGCAGGTAAATATAAAAATGGGTGATGCCTACCACATGGTGGAATGCAACCCATTCTTTTATCCATTTACCACGGTTTCTTTGGATGGTGCAAATGCCTACTTTCATGCTTGCCCCTCTTTTGGATGGCTAAGCTTTTGAATAATGCTATCTCGTAGTGAGGAAAACTCATTTAGATATATTTGATTGCCTGTTTGAGTATATGCTCTCTTGAGAGCGTCGCTGATGATGGATTCTTGATAAAATTTATTAAACAGAGTGGTAGATGCACCGATTGAAAATGAATTAAAATTCAAGCAATTAAATTTTTTATTGGCTAAAAGACAAATCGTTGCAAGACGTTCTTGAACGAAAATCTTCATGGGTAAACGTAGTGCTCCATAACTGGTGGTGTCATTGAGTTTTTTTGCCAATTCTGATACTTGATTTTCAGATGCATTAAACAGAAGCTCACCAAGCGACAACCATTCTTTCCAGAAAGATTTTTTTGCTAAAAAGTAGTTGCAAAAAATTGTGTTTTCACTGTGCGTAATGCTATCTTTTAGGTTGAATGTAGCAATGTGCTGATTGGCAAAAATTTGGCATGTATCTGATAATCCAGGATGAAAAAAATCACCTTGCTCGAAAACATTTTTAAATATCGACATTAAGTCCCAAAAGGGACTGAAACTCACAACATCTTCATCTTTGTAGTTTGATTTTAAAAATTCTGTTATTTTAAAGTGATCAAGCGTTGTTTTGCTTTGAAATTTAGGGGAGAAAAAACCATAAAGTGTATCTTCTGATAAGTGGTTATTCAATAAGAATTCTCTGATGGCCCAATACTCTCGCCAATCAGGCCTTTCATTTTCCAAATTATCTAAAACTAAAAAACCCTCAGGAATATTTTCTAAGGTTTGAGGGGAGTAGCAAATTTGATAAATTTGAATTTTCATTTTGTGTAATATTCATTAAAATGGATATTTATTAAATTTTAAATTTAAATTTTATTTATTAATATTAAAAAATTAATTATGAAATATTTTTCGGTGTGTTCAATATTTTAATAATTGATGGATGAAGTAATATTCGCAATGCAATTTATTTATTGATATTTACGGCGTTCGATAAATGAATTTCTATTGATTTGGTGAAAATATTTGAGTTGTATAACTTTTCTGAATAATAATTATCGGATCTCTTTTCTTTTTTTGCAAAATAATTTACAGATGTTATTTCATAATCTAGATCATTTTCGGTTATCAGTTCATTCAACCCTGCTTCGCAGAGCAAACTGCCAGCCACTCTGCTGGCAAAACTATTCCCAGATTTGGTCACAATAGGAACGCCTGCCCACAAGGCATCCGATGCAGTGGTGTGGGCGTTATAGGGGTAAGTGTCCAAAAACAAATCTGCGTGTGACAGCCTGTCCAAGTGCTCTTTTTCAGGCAAAAATTCTGCAAAAATAATTCTGGCTGGGTCGACGCCCTCAGCATGGGTATGTTCTAAGAAGTTTGTCTTGGCGGTTTCATTGGTCTTCAGCATCCAAAGCACGCTGCCAGGCGTTTGCTTCAAAATGCGCATCCATACTTTGAACATTCTGGGGGTCACTTTGTGCATGTTGTTGAAGCAACAATAGACAAAGGCATTTTGTGGCAACTCTGCGGGTCTTGGCGAGTTGAATGATGGTCGTGGTCGGCCTGGGTCATTGGGCTGGTAGGTGCCCGGCATGGCGATGATCTTTTCTGAGAAAAATGCCCGATTATCTGCATTCACCGTGTAATGGTCGGCAACCATGGCATCGATGAAAGGGGCTCCCATGGTGCCAGGGAAACCCAAAAAATTAATTTGTACCGGCGCTGCACGTTCGGCAAAGATTTGGGGGCGACAACCCTCGGTATAGCCTTTTAAATCAATGGCGATGTCGATCTCAAGCTGTCTGGCCATCAGCGCCACAGCGGGGTCACTGAGGGATTGAACATCGTGGTAATGATCGACCAGTTCGCGGATTTTTTGGTTGCCTTCATCTTGGGGTGTTTTGCGCAATGAAAAAGCATGCACTTCAAATTTTTCGCGATCATGGTCTGCCAGTAAGCCACGAATCAGCATGACGGTGGCATGCGTATAAAAGTCGGATGAAAAATAGCCCAGTTTGATTTTTGCTTTGGCTGGGTAGGGCGACAAGGGGCCCAAAATGCCGGAGGGTTTGAATTGTTGCGAATATTTGGCTGCATAGCCCTGAAGCCGTTCCGCGCTGTCGCAAAACAAGCTGGCCGTTAGTGGCTTGGCGCGGGTGAAGTCAAGGTCTTCTTCAAGACACTTCAGGGCTGCCTCGTAATCGGTCCAGTCGCAAATGAAGGACATGGCGTACAAATAAGTACCGGCAATTTGAGGCCCACCAGGGTCCAATTGAAAGGCTCTTCGTGCATATTGATGGGCCTGCACAAAGTCGCGTTGTCTCAGATAAATGGTGGCCATATTGTTCAAGGCCTTGGCATCGTCGGGGTTGACCTTGAGCAGCTCAGAGTATGAGTTCAGTGCATCCTGGTGTCGGTGCGTGTGGCTGAATAAATTGCCCAAATTGTTCAGCGCACGGACGTTTCGGCGCTCTTTTTTCAGCACCGACTCGTACATCGCTTGGGCTTGCTCGAATCGCTTCATCTCATGCAGCAAGTCTGCTTGGTCCAAAAGGTGGTGTGTTTTGGCTTGCCCTGTCGCACTTAACTTTGCAAACACCTGCAGTGCGGCTGCTTTTTGCCCCATCTTTTTTAGCAGTTGCGCGTGCGTGTGTAGCAACTCAACAGAGTCTTTGTGAAGTGCCAGCGCAACACCAACAAATTGAAGCGCTTCAGGGGTACGGTTCAGTGCGGTCAGGGAGTGGGCCAGTTGTACATAACTGGGCACCATGTCGGGATTGCGCTCAATGATGCCCATAAAGCATTCCAAGGCAATTTGGTGCTGTTGTGCCGCGCTGTGGCAGCAACCGATCAGGTAATCCACGGTGTCAGAAGCCAGTGCCAGCCCCCCCAGCTTTTGCAGGCACTTCAGGGCTTCGGCCGATTGACCTAGCCGCAGAAGCTGCTTGGCAGTTTCAATCGCTCTGTTGAAGCGGTCATCCAAAATTTTAGATGGGCGTGTTGAAGCTGTCATGACCGGAGGCAACTGAGCCGTGTCAGGCGGCGGATCGAAGTGCGCTCGTATTCAGCAGCGCTTCTAAAGTGGCATGTTCAGAGATCAGCATGCTGTCCAATGGGTGTCGTTGAAGGCCCTGTTGCACCGCTTCAAACGCGCTTTGGTCGTCTCCCAGGCAGCGCAGCACGCGCACCCAATGTCCCCAGGTTTCAGCGGGTGCTTGGGTGCCTTGGATATCCAATAAATTTTCAATGCACTCGGCAGCTTGTTGCCACTCTTGTGCGACTTCATGCAACAAGGCCAGCATGGCCCAGAGATCTTCACTTCGCGGATAGAGCGTGAGCCCCTGGCGTGTCAACGTTGCCGCTTCGTCGAACCGGTCATCTGCACACAATTGAGCAGCCGCCCATCGAATGTCTTTGGGACTTGCTTTGTCTTGGCTGACAGGAGTCACCAAACCCGCCATGGGCGAGGCGAGTGGGGCTTTATAAGAAGCGTGCAACATGGGTTGTTCCTTTGGCTTAAGCATGCGGCAAAACTTCGCCGCAACACATGCTGAAAAGAAACAAGCAATTTAAATGCCAATATCTGCCATCAGAGCAGATCTATTGATACGGTCTTAGATGGAAGCACCAGTTGGGGGTCAGCGGAGTAGCTTCAAGACCGAGTAAGGGCGCTGGTTCGCCTGTGAGAGCATGGCTGTTCCTGCGTTTTGCAAAATTTGAGCTTTGGCCAAATCTGAGGTGGCCTTGGCATAGTCCGTGTCCATGATGCGACTTTTTGACGAATTCAAATTCATGGCCACATTGGCAGCGTTGTCAATAGAGTGAACCATACGGTTCATTTTGGCACCCCAACTGCTTCGTGCTTGGTTCACAGTTGTGAGTGAAGCATCGATGTCGCTGATGGCTTGCCATGCATCACTGGAGGAGGTGATGCCCGCTGTGGTGATGGCCCCAAGTGTTGATAAATCGGCAAAAGTGGCGCTGAGGCTGTCATCGCTTCCGGCCCCCACCTGGTAATTCATGGTTCCCGCGCTGCCATCCAGCACTTTGATGTTGTTCCATGACGTATTGCCGACGATGGTACTGATGCCGGTTTGCAGCTCCGAAAATTCGTTGTTCAAGGCCGTCAAATCGGTGGTGCCATTGGTGCCGTTAGCCGCTTGAATGGCCAGTTCACGCATTCGCACCAGGATGCCATTAATTTCCTGACTGGCACCATCGGCTGTCTGCATCATCGATATCCCGTCATTGGCATTTCGGATGGCCTGGTTCAGCCCCAGTATTTGGGTAGACATGCGGTTGCCAATGGCCAAGCCTGCTGCGTTGTCAGCGGCCGTGTTGACGCGCAAACCCGTAGACAGTTCTTGAACAGTTCGCTGTAGCGTACGGCCATTGAAGCTCAATGCATTTTGAGCCTTCAAGGCATTGAGGTTGGTATTGATGATGGACATAGCATTCCTTGCAATCCGCAGCCATACGTACAAAGATCAGCACCAGACTGATCTGAGCACGTTCAGTGGAGCCCTGACTCAGAAGCCCCAAAGATCCTCTGATGAACGCATCAAAGCCAATTCGGCGTGTAGGCCGAATTGGCAAAGATGCTTTCAAATTTACTGCAGCAAAGACAACACGGCAGAGGGCTGTTGGTTGGCCTGCGCCAGCATGGCTGTTGCGGCTTGCTGAATGATCTGGCCACGTGCCAATTCGGTGGTTGCTTTGGCGTAGTCTGTGTCTTCGATGCGGCTGCGCGATGCAGCAGTGTTCATCGATACGTTGGCCAAGTTGTCAGCGGCGGAGGTCATCCGGTTGATCTTGGCACCCAGTGTCGAGCGGAAGGAGTCAACTGACGTGATGGCTGTGTCCAGCAACTCAATCGCGCTTTGCGATGTTGTGTTTGAACTCAGGTCCAATGAATCAACGGTCAGTGTGGTTGCGTCAAGCGCTTCAAATGTCACCGTGATTGTGGAGGCAGCATCACCTTCTGTGCCCACTTGGAAACTGACTGCACCTGCAGTGCCAATAGTGCCATCCAGAACAGACATGCCGTTCCATTGGGTGTTGTCTGCAATGCGCGTAACTTCCAAAGCCAATTCATCAACTTCTTGCTGAATGGCAGTCCGGTCTTCTGCGCCATAAGAATCGTTGGCAGATTGAACGGCAAGTTCACGCATGCGCTGGAGCATGTTGGTGATTTCTTTGGTCGCACCTTCTGTGGTTTGCAGCATGGAGATGCCATCGTTGGCATTGCGCACCGACTGGTCCAGGGCACGAATTTGAGAAGTCATGCGGCTGCTGATCGCCAATCCTGCAGCGTCGTCGGCAGCTGTGTTGATGCGCTTGCCAGTAGACAGTTGTTCCATGGTTTTGGACAAGCTGCGGTTATTCACCGTCAGGGCGTTCTGCGCAACGATTGATTTGACGTTGGTGTTGATAACGGACATGGTCTAACTCCTTGAAGGATTGATTCGACGGATTCAAAAGGTTGGCAGATACCTTTCGGAGCGGGACCTGCCTTGATTTCACAGAAAATCTGATTTGAATTCCTGTTAAGTGATGAATCGGATGATTGAGAAAAAACTTGAGGACTTGAACAGGATTTTTGGAAAAATAAACCAAGAATCCGTCAGGTTTTTTCGTTGAGCAACATGCCTTTCACCTGCTCCAGGTTGTGGGCAACTTTGAGGACAACTTCATTGGGAATTTGTCGAACGATTTCACCGGTTTGTGAGTGCTTGACCGTGATCACGACGCGATCAGAAGCTTCGTCCATGCTGAAATTCAGATCGCGGCCGTTGTTGCGCATTTGCTCGTTGAGCTTTTGCAAGGCATCCGCAATGTTTTCGCGCATTTTTTCAAGGTCAAACTGCACCGCCGATGTTTTGTTGTCACCTTCAACGGGGGCAGCGGTTGGCAATGCTTTGGGCGCTGCAGCTTGTGCTGTAGCTTCTGCCGAGGCCACCGGGCGAGGAGAGTTGACAGCTGAAATATTGGCGCTCATGACAAGTCCTTTGTTGACCCGTAGTTTAAAAGCGCAGCAAAAGCGCCTAAATAGGCGGTTGGTCACACGCCTGTGAACTTTTCGGGTTGTCTGTCATGGGTATCGGTAGCAGCGCCGGGAACTTGAGCGCTTTAAATCAATTAATTGAAAATTAATTAATTGATATTATTTTTCAGTATTACTTGCTGGTGTACATGGACATCAGACCTTCAAAACTGCTGGTCAAGCTGGCGCGTGTACTGGAGCTTTGGCCAACGATGCTGTCCATCGTCCCAAATTGTGCCGTGTACCGTGCCAACAGTCTGGTCATTTGTTCTTCGAGGGAGACCAGTTCTTTTTTATAGGTTTTGATTTGAGCACTTGCTGTTTCAGATTGCTGCGCGATCAGGCCCGTAGAGCGCAGACTCTTGTCGATGCTTTTGACCACATCGCCTGCCAGGCCTCCAGGTGAGGGGCTGTAAATGCTTTGGTTGTTGGCATTGGCTGAGAACATGGTGACAACTTGGTCAAAATTGTCAGTGAGGGCGGCGTCTAGTTTGACCTCATCCAGTGTGAGCAATCCGTTTCGGTCAATACTCAGCCCCACGTGGCGAGCGGCATACACATCTGGATTGAGTTGTTCGGTGGCTGCGTTTCCGGGCGTTGCGTAAATTTTGTAGTCGCTGGTGATCATCGAGCGCACCTGGCTGCGAACCCTTTGCAACAGTGAATCTCCAGCGAGGACGCCACCAAAATCTTCGACAGTGCTGGCACGGTCGGCCAAAATTTTCAAACTTTCGTCAAAGTCGTTGTAGGCCTTGACCAACAATTTCAAGTTATCTTTGATCGCGCCTGTTTGCCGATTCAAATCCAATCTTGCAGGCGAACCCAGCGTTGTGGTCCCATACAAATCCAGGGTGACGCCATCAATCACATCGCTGAATTGGTTGGTCGACCGGGTCATGTTCAGGCCGTTGACTTGAAACTGGGCGTCTTGGGCTGTCTGCAGCTTGGTGGGTAGAAAGGTAACACCAGCGACGTTGCTGGACAAAGTGAAGTCATGACTTTGTCCAGTCGACCCACTCACGACAACGGTATAGCCGTTGCCAGTATTGAGCAGTTGTGCTGTGAGACCCGTGGTGTCGGTTGAGTCATTGATGGCTTTGACCATGCCGGTGGGCGTCGCTGTTGTCACGCCGATCGTGGTGTCGATACCGTTGCTGTCCGTGATGGTCAGGTCGAACGGACCACTGTGCAAAGACGTATCGCTGGCCAGAAAGCTGGTGCTGGCAATCCGCGTGGCTTTGGCAATCTGGGTGACTTCGATGCTGTAGTTGCCAATACCTGCCGTTGTGGTGGTGCTCACGCCAAAGGCAGACGGTTGAGAGTTGGTCGCAGTTGACGATGAAAACTCAGATGCATCGTTGACTTTTGCGAACGCCGCTTGCAGATCGGACAGTGCAAATTTCATGGCCCCATAGCCTGAAATTTTGGCTTCCGTTTTGGCAATACGGCTGTCAATTCGCTCCTTGCGGGGCGCCCGCTCGGCTTCAACCAGATTTTCAGCCAAGCTTTTGACATCGACCCCCGAACCGGCCCCCAGGGCGCTGACAAAATTGGTGGTCATGGTTTTGCTTTCATGCTTGGGAAGAAGGTGACATCAAAGAAATGAATCGACTCAAGCGTCAGTTTCTTGAAATGCCAAGTTCAGCTCTGAATATAGTTAAACAAACTCAGGCCAGAAATTTTGGCAAAACTTCCCATCGCCGCCTCAAGCGCCATCACTTCTTTGTTCATCCGAGTCACGGCACTGGCATAGTCCAGGTCTTCGATTTCTGAAAGCGTGGACTTGAGACGCAAAGTTGTTTCCGCCATCACATCGAGTTGCGACTGCACAACGGTCTGATCGGATCCAGTTTGCGCCAGTGAAAGTGTCAGGTTGTTGTGAATCTGGGTCAGGTCGGAGACGCCTTGCTGAATGCCGTCTGTCTGACTGCTCTCTACAGCGAGGATCATTTGATCCACGGCTGCAAAAAAACCAACACTCTCACCGTCGGAACGAACAACGCGGCTGTAAACATCTGTACCTGCCCGTGTGAATTGAACAGTGCGCTCTACACCCGCTGGAATTCGGGTTTGCGTTTGGTCACCTTGGTAGACCACATTGCCGACAGAATCTTCTGCGAAGGAGGGCGTATTCACGCGGGTTCCAGAAAACAAGTAGTTGCCACTGTCATCACGGGAATTGCCGAGGCTGAGCAGCTGGTCACGCAAGGATTTCATCTCGACAGAGATGGCTTTTCTGTCATCTAGCCCGAGGGTGTCAGTTGCTGCTTGTATGCCTAATTCTTTGAGACGAATGATCAAGTCGTTCGAGGATTTGAGGGCGGTTTCTTCTGCGCCATATCTGCGCATGGCGACGTCCAAAGTTCTGACATGGCTGTCCTGCCGCTCCACTTCGCCTTTCAGCCTCTGGATGGCAGCAGCCTGGTCTGGGGCATCGCTGGGCGAGAGAATTTGCTTGGATACAGCCAGTTGGCCTTGAGTGGTGGCCAGTTTGTTCTGGATGGTGCTCATGCGTTCGGTGGCGCGGTCAAACAGGAACGAGGTGGAGATTTTCATGGGTGTTCCATTCAGCGAACTTGCAGGATCGTGTCGAACAAAGCCATGGCGGTTTGCATGACTTTGGCGTTGGCTTGGTAGGCTTGTTGAAAACGCACCAAAGCAGAGGCTTCTTCGTCCAGACTGACGCCCGAGATACCGTCGCGAGCCTCTTGGGCTTGTTGGTAGACCACGCTCAGAGCCTGTTCGGCAATGGCAGCTTGCCGGGCCACGCTGCCAACCAAGTTGACGCGCTCTATATAGGCCTCGGTGATGGTCAGGCCGCCCGGCATCAGACGCTCGTCTTCCAGTGACACCATGCGCAGCATGGTTTCGTTGTTGCCAATGCCATCGCGGTTGTTGTCGATGGTGAACTCATCACCTTGCTTGGGCGCTGTAGAAAACTCCAGTTTCAGGCCCCGGTAGCTCAAGCTGGGTGTGGTCGACTGGGGGTTGGGCTGCAGCGTCCGCTCGGCCAATACCGACTGGGTGCGGGTGTCGATGATTTTGTATTGGGTGTTGCTGGTGAAGCTGACCTTGAGCTCAGAGGCTCGCAGGGCCTGTTTCATGTCGCCAGCGATGTCGGTGAACTGAGCACGCACACTCACATTGCTGCTGGTGGCAGCAGCGGGGATGGCGGTGTCTGTCACAAAAACCAACAGGTCGTCCGTCGTCGCGCCT
>JACCDN010749857.1_pt1 | contig 16806 bp, 10 predicted proteins | sample 7441691 | NCBI WGS metagenome assembly JACCDN01 (sample SAMN15323439, study PRJNA562643) | freshwater metagenome | isolation source: river surface water | place: USA:Blue River Watershed | collected 2017-08-16
TTCTGGGAGGGCCCAGCGGTGTTTGTTGGCACCCAGGGTTCAAACCAGTTGGGCTTCAACAAATACACCGATGCCCGCAACTGGATGCTCGACCGCACCAAGCACCCTGGCACCGTGAAGCTAAAGCTTGAAGAAGTGACTTTGAACGATGGCAGCATGGACCCTTATGGAATCGGTGCAATCGCAACCGAGTTCTTGGTGGCTAATGTTGGCATGGCCAAGTTTGTGAATGTTTATGCGCAAATCGGCACCGGCAAATCATTCAAGGATGCCTTCAAGGCAGCAACCGGAGTTGCCCTAAGCGACTTCTATTTGATGTTTGAAGATTCGCGATCAGTGTTGGGTGCGCCAAGGGGCTAGAGCGTTGCCGAACCCGAAGCAGGTTCACCATGGCAATAGATGTCTTCAATCACGAACCATTCAAAGCGTTGTGCTTTGTTTGTTCCGATTTCAACATTTTTTAGATCAACTTTTTCGGCCCCAACAACCTTGCTGGTCTCCCTAAAAAGTTCGGTGTCGGTCGCGTCGAGGTATGAAACAACAACTTCGATTTCACTTGTGCAACTTGCTGCTCGCTGAATGTCAATAAAGCTGCAGGCATCGAATCTTTTGCACTCCAGCCCGGGGGTAATTTCTTCATTCACCCATGCATATTTAAAGCCTGCTTCGCCGATTGGCTCCATCGCATATTGTCCAACTACGTATTCATTTTTGAATCCAGAGCTGTTGATGTATGCCAACCCGCAGGCGCTAGCTAGCACCAATAGATAGGCAACGCGAAACCAGAAGCGAAACACTAGTGCTCTTCGCCCTCATCGCCACCAAAATAGTCGGCCGCATAGCCACCCGAATAGCCCATGCCTTCATAACCACCTGGGCCTGAGTGAATGTCACCTTCGCTCATGTCGCTCTCACCTAGATCCGCTCTCGAGTCTTCGCGATTGTCTTGCCCAACCGATTGGTCCGGTTTCCAACCAATTCCAAACAACGCCCCCAAGCAGCCGCCGCTCACTTTCGTGCTCCGACGCCCTTGAGTGTGAAAACCATTAGACCAACACAGATGTAAACAATCGCACCAACAAAGAGGCCGGTAGCGATTAGCAGGTTCTTGCCCACTCGAATCAACATTTCGTTCATGCCATCAAGCTATGCCCGACCTACGACAATAAATGTCAGACCCCTGCCGTAAGTTTTGACGTGGGTCGGTTACCCCTTTCTTGACCCCATCGCTAGCGGTGAGTTGCCTCGGGGGAGGCAACAGAAAACCCCAGACGTTGTCAAAACGTCTGGGGTTTCCATTCGATCTATAGTCGATGAAATTTGGCAGCCAACTACGGATTAGAAGGTTGGGGGCTCAAATCCCTCCGGGCGCGCTTCCAAACAGGCCAGTAAATCACTGGCCGGTAAGACTTAAACCAGCTCTTCGGTCAACGCAGAAACCCGCGAAGGTGGCACCCATTTAGTTACCCCAACTGCAGACGGCAATGGTTCGAGGCGCTCGCGGAATTTCGAACCGCCTGAAAACTTGACACCGATGTTCTCCTACTCGATATGGGCGATTCGCGTTCAGTCACAGACGGGCAAGGGCTCTCTGGAGCGGTCCCTCCACCGGCGAAGGAAAATATAGATGCCCGAACTATAAGACGAAGTACTGACGGTCCCGGAGGCCGCCCGCTACCTGAAATTGTCGAACTCGACGATGCAACGCCTCGTGAAAGCGCGAGCGGTGATGTCAGTGAAGATCGGGCGGACGAGTAGGATCTCTCGGAAGGCGCTGTGTCAGTACACCCTTTCCTCGAAGAGGGAGCGCGCCTCGGCAGGTAAAAAAAGGTCAAGACTGTGCCTGGAGTCATCCAACTCAAAGGCGGACGATTCCTGACCCGTGTCGAACGCCTGCCAGGGTCCGACGGTAAGCGCCGCGTAAAAGACATCAAGCGCAAACCCAAGTGGCGGCTCTCGAAAAGAAGCAGCAGTAGCTCACCAAGATATCGGGCCCGAGGGACTCGTCCGAAAGGTTCGTTGGTTCGGTTACTGGTCTATCGAGAATGAAGCGCCCGAGACGTGCAACCTCACGATTGTACGCGGGTACCTGGACATGTTGCGATGCACATCGACCCCGTTATCGGCAACATCTGACCTCAGGAGATATGCGGAAAGCACGTGGACTAGAGAGTCTCGACCATGCACTCGAAAGGACTGTCCTTCAATACCCGAAAGGCCGCCCGGCGGCCAGGTTAGTCAGTCATACTGCATTTAGGTCACCGAGTGGCGGATGCTTCTGGCTCTCGAACGTTGCGAGAGCTTTGCGAAGAATTACGGACGAACAGGGTTTCACCGAAGCCGCGGACTGCATGACAATCGCCACACATTCACGGTCAAAGCTCTCGATTGGGGTGCATCGATTGATGCCCTCAGAGACGTGCCCGGCCATCATTCCATCACCATCACGAAACATACCTAAGGCGGTCTCACCAGGAATTCTGCCAAGCGAGTGGCTGTAGCCCTCTGTCCAATTTTGGAATTCGCGAGTGAAGTGCTAACCCTCGAACACGCATTTGCAATGGCCGCGCTCGGACTTACGGAGGAGGGGTAGGGGGGGTCTAATCACGAAACTCGCGGCCTCGGACCCTGTCCTTGCTCCTATTCGTGCGCTCCCCCGAAATCGGAGTTTTCGGTAACGAAATGCTCCTAGGCACGTTACGAAAATCCCTGCACTATGCGTGATGGAATCAGCCACAGTGCGGGACGAATTCGGACTCTTCTGTGCCTGATTCCCGACACGGATGTACCTATATTCGCCGCTCAGAGGCGGGCTTTTGGAGGTCCGTCAACTCAATTGATTCACGATGGTTTTCTAACCAACCGGGGGTTCCGGGTTCGAGGAGCCGAGTGACTCACGCGCGTAGGTGAAAGTTGTATCCGACTTGATCCGACGGAACTCTTGGCGTGCCTCGGCGATTGCGTTACTGGGTGGTTCCCAAAGGTCAAGGCCTTTCCCGAGCAGTATGCGCCAGCCCTCGTTCGTGGAGATCGACCTGTCGTGGATTGTGTCGTCAAGACGGACGTTGAGCGTTACACCGAAGCTCTGCGATGCCTCGCGCAAAGCGACGAGACGCTCTAGTTGGTCCTTCTTGAACTGCTCTTTGTCTGTTTGAGTGGTGATGAGTTCGATGGCGACTTCGTCGGCAGGTTCTTTTGCAAGTGCGATAAGCCCGATGAGGTCGCCGACGTTCCGGACCTGGTGTGGCATTCGGATGTAGGGGTCGATAATTGTTATTTCGGTCGCGCAAAGGAGGTAGGGCAAGAGTACGTTTTCGTAGGAGACGCCGGTTTGGCCCGCTTTGAAGTCTCGGATCCCCTCGAACAGTGTGGTCGTTTGGTCTGGCAATACGGGCTGGTCGCTGCCCTCTGGGACTATTGGTAGCCGCGGTGCTATCGAAATGACATTGCGCGGTTCGGGCTGAACCTTGGTGGCCGGCCCGTCGCCCACCTGTTCGTGAGTTCCTCTCTCGACACCCCAGTTGCGGCGATAGAGCTGTGGGTACTGGTTCTCTTCGACTGTGACCACGTCGTGCCAAGTGCCAACAGAGTCCTGATAGCCGAACCTTGCAGGGTTGTCGCGCATCGTAGCGTCGATTCGGAGGATTTGGTCCTTCACGCGCTTGCGGCCCTCAATCGAATAGACAAGTAGGTCTTCGAGTTCTACCGGGGTGGCTGTCCCCGTGGGGTGGATGAGCTTCATTAGGCCCGAGAAGGTCTTATGGATGCCGTCGCGGTCGCGCGTCGAGATGTCGGAACCGAGGCTGAAGTGCGACTGGTACTTGTCCGAGAAGTCCTCGCTGCGCTTGGCGTGAAGGATTTCGGCGAGATAGTCGACGACGAACCCATAGCCATCAGAGAACATCTCGGACCGAATCGGAGAAACCTCCCAGCCCGGAATGTAGTGGTGGATGCGATCGAGCCAGGCGGCATCGCGGTAAGAATCGGGTAGTTCGTCAAACAGGTCAGTGTGCTGGAGCATGTACGGCACCGTGTGTGAGGTGTTTCCAATGAAGACCATCGACGCTTCAGCGCCAAGTGGCTGGTTTCCGCGGTTGAACTGCTTGTTCGCCATGTAGTTCTTCATGATGTTGACCAGGTTTTGGTCTGTGCGACGGTTTGCCGCAAACTCATCAAAGGCGACTACATCCCAGTAACCTACGAGGCCAAGCTTGCCGTTAGCGTTGTTTACGAAGAGCTTCGCGACTGTCACTTCCCCTCCAGAGATAAGCGCACCATTCGGTGAAAGCTCGCTGAAAGTGTGGGACTTGCCGGTACCTTTCGGGCCGAGTTCCACGAGGTTGTAGTTGCGCTCTACGAAGGGAATGAGTCGCGTGAGCGCGATGAGCTTGCCCCGTCGGCTAAAGTGTTCGGGGTCTAGTCCGATCGACTGCATAAGCAGGTCGATCCATTCGTCGGTCGTGAATGTCTCACGGGCTGCGTGGAACGCGTCGATGTCGACACCGGCGATTTGGATCGGTTTCAGGCTTCCAAGCACCCAGGGTTCGGTCGTTTCGTCGTTCGCTTGGTATTCGATGTCGCATATGCACCAAACTCCGCCGACGAGCAGCTTTTGGTTTCGTGTGACTGTGTCTGCATGAATTGGCACTCCTTTGATATCGAGGTTCTCGAATGACGCCTCGTAGAGGTCCAGTTTTGTGTTGAGGTCGACAGTGACTCGGTCGATTATCCGGTGTTTACCCTTTTCTCGGATGTTTGACTGCACGAGCGTTTTTTCATTTCGGTTGACGTAGTGCTCGGCGAGAATCTTCCGCACCATGTCGATGCCGTCCTGAATCGTGTCCTCATCGTCGGAAGCGGCATACTGCCCGAGCAGGTACTCGAGGACATATCCGGGGACAACAGCGTTCCCTCGCACGGCCTTGACCAGGTCTTTTCGGACGACTGAGCCCGCGAAGAGTTCATTGATCTTCAGGTCGAGTTCAGATCCATCCTCGGTAAATGTAGGCTCGTAGATTTCCTCGGCTTCGGACGAGCCGAGGCCTGTGATTGCGTCGTCGAGATTCGTCATCTGGTCCCCCTTAGAAGTCTGGCGTGGCCGTAATTCGGTTCGTGAACATGTGCTTGTAGACCACTTGCCACGAGTTGCTCTTTGAGTTTGGCTGCTCGAGCCTAAGTTCGACTTGCACACCAAGGGGAACCCCGGCGTCGGGGCGGATCTGGAGTTTGATCTCTTGCAGGCGGTCACGCTCATCGCCGGTAGCAGCGAACACAACCATCACTTGGTCGGAGATGGGCGTGTGATTGTAGTAGAACGTGGCGCGCAGCTCTCTGGCATGGGCACGTTCGCTAATCGGCTCCGCTTGAAGGAGGCTGATCCGCACGATGGCATTGGTGAGGATGTCGCTCTTGGGCTTTATTTGCACCTCGACCGGCTTTACCTCGCTTTTGCCCTTTCGGCTCACGGTGATGACAGGTACGACAATTTCCTGAAGCGTTGTCCCGCCGTGTACGAAGCGGTCGGCGGCGCCTTGTAGTCTCTGGGTAAGCCGGTAGATCGACTTCGGAATGTGAACTTGCCAGTCGCCTTCGAGGCCCAGCTGGGCCGAGGTGAAGGTGTTGAAGGACGACGTCTCTTTGAAGTCTTCACCGAGCAAGAATCGGCGATCCCGATACCTGATCTCGCCGTGCGGCTCCTCGTTCAGCTTGCTTCCCTCTCCGATTTTTGATTCCTGGAAGAGGAAGCCATGATCGGCGGTGACAATTACGTTGGCGTCGGCTGAGGTGAGATTGTTGACGAGCTTGGCCAGCTCAGCTAAGGCGTCCCGCGCGGCTTCAGGCATTCCTGACTCAGCGCCAAGTTTGTGACTACGCTTGTCGATGGTGTCGTGGTAGACGTAGATGACTTTATGCTGCTGTAGGTAGGGGCGCAGTTCATCTTTGATCTTTTTCGCGAGCACGTCGGCGGCGCTGATCGCCGTGCCTCCGAAGGCCTCGAGAATCTTGGTGCGGTTTGCGAGTCCGCCAGCCGGCTTCCCGTCGACGACGACATCGCCGTCCTTGCCCGCAAAGCCAATGGTCGAGTGCGGCAACAATGAGGCCATTCCGAGCTGCGTGTAGCTAGGGAGCGACCCGAGAACCGCTTCGACTTTTGCGTCGTAGGCAACCTTGGTATCGCTGCGCAGGTTTGTGGCGAACTCGTCGGCAACCTCGTAGCGCAGGGCATCGGACACAACAACGACAACTCGACGACCTTGGGACAAGATAGGTTCTACGAACCACTTGTAGAACGAGCTCTGGGAGCGGTGCGAGACGGAGTGCCACGCTTCGATTGCGTCGATTTGCTTTTGCCATTCGGTCGCGAGCGGGAATACGAACCTGTTCGTGTAGAAAAGTTCTACCTGCTCAATAAGCTGGCCGAGCTTATCGGCGTGCTCGGTCGTGTGTGTGGCGAGCAGGAACTGGCGGTATCGCTGATCGATCCGATACCACTGGTTCCTGTATTTACTCAGCCCATCGTCGAAGTCAGCAATCGCGACGCTGAGGGTGTTGATGTCACTTAGGAGTTCCGATGCGGAACGGATGGCTAAGTAGAGCGCGCGAATCGAGGGGTCAAGCGTGAACCAGAAGGTCGTTCGCCGGGCCCTTTCCGCGTATAGCACGTCACGGACGGTGAGTGTCTGGTTACTGACTCCGAGAGCGAGATCTCCGATGATCTTCCAGTCGATTGTTTCGAACGTGTCCGAGTCTAACAGTTCAGAATATTCCAGGTTGGCGATCTGGGCAGGAAAATCAACATCGCATTCCACTCGCCGGGCTAGCGTGGCCATGGCTTCACGGCTGCGAACGTCATTTCGCCATGCGCTGAAATCGTGCCGCAGTCCTGCCCTTGCCGACTCGAAGCCAGAATTTGCCTGTGTGAGGACCCATTCGACTAGGTCGCCGACCGTGGGACTCTCCGACTGGTATCCATAGATGGCCTTCGCGCCTTCCCAGTAGAAGTCGGCAAGGCCGTAGGCGGCGAGCGCGGCGTAGCCATTCGTCGAATCGGCCGCCTCCTCTATAAAGAGCGCGCGGGTGAGTTCTCCGTAGCTGTGGAGCTTGATGCCGAGAGTTGCAGCGGCCATTTTGGCTCGGAGCCTAGTGTGGTCGTCTTCGGGCTTGAGCAGAGCCTTCAGTCTGGATTTGCGCTCTGTGCTTGCGAAGAACTTAGGATGCTCTGCTACGACGGGCTGAAGCGCAACCGGCAGGCCGAGATCTTGAGCCTGCATGGATGCTCGGTCAGCTGTGAAGAGGCCATAGGCGAGCTCGAGATCCCATAACCAGTTACCGGCTCCGTCGGGAATGGTGCTCTTGCGATAGACGATGAACTCCTGTTCGGGCTCCTCCTTCAAGAGCCTGTATTTGACGGCGTATTCGTCATGCTCGACGCGGATTACCTTGACGCCGTCGAGTTCAGCCTCGAGCTGATCGAGGTCTGCCTCATATTCGCCGTCGGGGTCATGCCAGAAAGCGATGTGCCGATCCCCGGCTTTGCGGCCGTTTGCGAATCGGTCTGCAAGCCTGCGTTTTAGAACGCCGAGGTCAGTCACTGTTGTTGCCCTTCTTCAAGCCAATGTCTTTCAGTGCGGCGCCGAGCTTCTGGTAATTGATCAGTACACCGTCGTCGAGATCGAGCTCGATCTGCTGGCCCGCTAGCGGGAATAGGATGTCGTGCTCGTAATCACGCAGCTCGACCAGCACTTTTCGAATGCGGTCAGTCTCTTTCTGCGCGTTCGCGACGTCACGTGCTGATGCGCCTCCCATGCCCGAAGCGACGCGGCCCTGGTGTTCGAGGTTCGCATCAAGCTTGCCGATGAACTCGCGCAGGTAGCCTGTTAGCACGGTCGAAACAGTAGACGGGCTGTATCGGTGTAGGTAAATCAGGGCGCTGAACGATCCCTTGGGGCTGCGGAACAGCCAGTAGATCGGACGCTTTTTGTATCGCTTCACGTGGTCATCGTAGAAGGATTTCACGAAATAGTCGCGGATGTCCTTCACTCCTAGCGACTCAGTGACGAAACGAAGGTTCTCCTCTAAATACTCATCACCAAAAGCCGCACGTAAGAACTGTCTGAACCGAGCGACGATATCGTCCTCGAACCAATCCCCGTCAACGATCGGGATCACGTTGTCTCGATCGGGAAAAAACGACGGCGAAGTTACCTGCGCCAGATAGTCCTCAAGCGAGCTGCTTTGATCGGCGAGGATTAGGCCCGCCTTGTCGAGGCTGTAACGACCGAACATGCAACCGATGCTGTACGAAACCAGCTCCGCGATGAGACTCCGACGAGCAGCCCCTCTTTGATCGTTCACTGCCGGGTGCATGTAATGGACATTTCCGTAAAGAGTGATCGCCTCACGGCTGAGCGCGAGTGAGTCCTGACTTCCCAAACCTTCGCTAACAAGCGCCTGAAGACCCGACTCGACTTCAAGTAGCTCAGTGGTCTCACGTTCGCCTTTAGCAAGATAGTCACTCGCCCACTGTTCGATCATTCCGTCGCGTTTGATCCCGTTCATCTCGGTGAAAGCTGGGGCCGTTTCTCGAGTGTTCCAATCACGTCTCGTGATCTCTATGGCACGTTCGACCAGATGGCTCAGCTTTGCCGCGTCTACATCAGGAAGCGGCAGTCTAGAAAAGTCTCCGGCCTTGAAATGGTGAGTGGGATTCAGTAGGTCAGCGATTTCCGAACCGGCCTCCGAGTTACCTAACGCCAACGCTTTGTACAAGGCACCACGGTCCCCGCGAGAGAAGGCGCTCAGGCCCGCTGCATCGAACAAGAAACCTGCGGGGTAGTAGCGGAGAGCGATGCCGCGGCTCGTTACAGATGACCACGAGACTGACTCCCGAAAGATGTAGTCCAGGTTGAAGTTGTGTGCCCAAATTCGTTTGCCGCTCGGGTGCAACCTAGACTGCAGTTCGTGCCCGTCGCGATACCAGTCGACGACATACTCGTCAAACCCGTACCACCGCCTAGATCCACCGCCCTTGTTGTAGGGAAACCAGCGCTTCCCTGTGGCTAGGGCTTCTTGCCTAGTCGAAATGTCACGAGCGATGTTCCCAATAGTCACTTCCCACCAGAATCGAAGGTATAGAACATTGTTACCAGTTGCCATTCCCTCGCGCGCCGTGAGCGCATCACCCATGTATGGCCCACTCGCAAGAGCATTCAGCATTAATTCAGACATCCAGTAACAAACAGGCGTTCCCGGAATTCGAAGGAAGTCAGAGTGCTTTCGCTTGTACACCCTCACACCTGTACGAACAGCCTCCAGAAGCTCGTGGTTTTTCTTAGCCTCGGAGTCGCCTTCAGTAATTCGCGCGAACCACGACAAACGATTACCCGGCGATGAGAACTTAAGAATAAATGCAGCCGTGGACGCAATCTCGCCGGGCAGGCTATCAAAAGCGCCCGCACCAAAATGCGCGACTTGTTCAAGCTCGAATTTTGCCAACAACTCACTGCGGAGCTCAGAAAAAGCAGGCCGAAAAAGCCAGTTCTGTTTGGCGATCATCGCCAAGCTCCCTTGTCGCCGAGCAAGCCGCGCCCCGAGAAGAATGAATGCGGCAAATAGATCAGCGCGTGCGGCTGAATAGTGCTCTTGGATGAAACCCTCAAGCAGAGGGCTGAAGCTTGATGCCCCCATGTATGGCGGATTTGCGATGACAACAGGATACCCCTGAGCGAGCAAAGTCGCCTGTCCCAAGACACTGTCCGCTTTCTCAAGTGTCATCTCGTGCAACAAGTCACTCTCAGCTGACACGCCCTCAATTGCCGCCTTCAGTGGCGTAATGAAGTCCTCGTTCGGCTGAATGAGCGACCCGAACGTGTCCGCATGCTCGAACGCATTCCAAAACTCGTCAGCATCAGGTCGCCTGAATCCATCCGCCTTCGTTAGCGACCACAAGTAGTCGAGCTCGGCAGGATCGAAGTGAACGTTTTGCAGCACTCGTATGTGCGGATGCACTGGATTCTTCAAGAACAGCTTCCGCTTTGCCGCAGCCTTCATCGTGAGAGCGAACGACGCAAGAGCGCCAGCACGGGGGTCTATCTCTGTCCCGTGAAGATTGTGCTCCAGAATCAAACCGGGGATTTCGGCTGGGTCGTAGCCCCTCTCCGAATAGATGGCGTAAAGCAGGTCGAAGGCATAGGTGAGCATGTGGCCTGAGCCGACAGCCGGATCGATAATCTTCAACTCTTCCGGCTTTGCAATGTTGAGGTACTCGGTCTCTTCTTCGACGGGCTTGACGTAGTAGTCCATTTGCTCACCAAGACGGGACGCCGGGTTGTTCAGTAGCCAAAGCCGCCCAAGTGAGTTCTCCACCAGGTAGCGGACAATCCAATGAGGGGTGAAGAGCTGCGTGGCCGCGGGAATCTCCGCAGCGCCGGCCTTCTTATTCTTCTTGAAGCCTTCGAAGACTTCGTCTTTGCGGTCGGAAATGTAGAACTGATACAGCCAGCCGATCACTTCGACCTCGCGGCAGACCTCCTCGGTTAGGGTCCTCACGGCACGGTCCCGGACAGAGTCGGCAGCGAGCAATGCGGTCGGGATCAGCAGCTCGGTATAGTCTCCCTCCCGCTCAAACATGAACGGCATAGCTTTGTTCCAACTCCGGCAGTACGCCTCAAGCAGTAAGCCGTAAGCTTCCCCATCGCGATCTTGGCTCGCGCGGTTGCCATTGAAGAGCGCAGTAATCGTGTCCTGCGTCCTCTTCGGTACGATTGCGTCGTCAAAAACCCCAGCCTTCGCCTCTGCGAGCACTTCTGGTTGACTAGTGGATTGTCCGGCGGCCGGCGAGACAACTCCCGAGCTTGAGTAGCCGTTGGCGTCCATAAAGCGCAAAGCGATGATGCGGTTAAACCATGTGTAGGCGACTCGGTCGGTAACGCGCTCAAGGTCGTCGCGAGCGATCGCTTCCTCTAGCGCACGCACCGCCCGGGCTGACTCTAGCCGGGCGAGCGAGTTTTCGGCGAGCACTGCGGAGATCCGGCCGCCCACCGCCTTTATGAGCTCAGTACGTGCTTTCGTAGCGAACGCCTTCAGCGGAGCAGTTTCCATCAGGGACTAAGCCTCTTGCCTTCCTGGATTGCCGTCACAAGTACGGTGCGAAGCGAGGCGAGGTAATCCTCGATATCGTCTTCTGTGACGAGCACGAGCTTCTCTCCCGGCACGACGAGGGAGCCGATCTTGACGAGAGGTGCGGATGCGGTATCTGGAACAGAGGTCTCGCCAGTGGCGCGAGCGTTAACAAGCTCAGAGAGCAGGCGCAGCAGAGTCTCGTTTTCGAATTTTGCAGCGGCAAGACGTATCTTGTCGATGTCGACTGAATCCTCCACGAGTGCAACCGTCGCGTTACATTCAGCGAGTGCATCCTGCCTGGCACTCTCGGGCGCTGACCGGAATTCGTCGCTGGCGCTCAGCAGCTCGCGCTTAGCAGTGATCGTCGCCGTTGCCGTCGCGATCTCGGCGCTCACGAAATCATTAAGCTCCCTCTGCAAAGACGCCGCGGCGGCTTGTAAATCGACTATCTTGTTGCCGCGGAAGACGGAAAGGTCATCCAGAAGTGCCTGGACTTGTTCTGCAGATCCACTCTGGAGGTGGCCCAGATTGCCGCGAGCGTCGCCTAGGAACACTCGAATTTGGTCGTAAATCTCCTTGCGATTGTCCTTCAGAAAGGCTCGGACCGGGTCTAGGACCGATTCCTTCGCTTCCAATAATTCCTCGGCCTTATCGAACTCGGTCAGGTACCACTCGTTCGTCCTGCCGACAACCGATTCCAGCAGTTCGATCGTTGGGTCGAGCTGGACCATGAATGGGTAATCGTAGGCGGCGCGCATCTCTTTAATTCGGGCAAGTTGGGCCTTCATCTTGTTAGCCCCGATGTCTCCCAGCTCAAGCGAATCCTTCTCAGAAACGACCTCATCGAAGAAGTCCGTAACGAACTTGCGGAAGGCAGAGACCCCCTTCTCGTCGTAGGACTTTTGCACGCTAACCTTCAAATTCGCATGCTGCTGAGTGTTCTTGAGCAACGACGCGACTTCGGTGCGCTTTAGGAGATTGCCGTTGTGCTCGAACGTGATCCGCGATTCGCCAAATAGGCTTGCAATCACCACCAACGTGGACGTTTGGTCCCAGCCGTAAGGTTTAATGGTGAACTTGTCCACCAGCCCCTTCACTGTGACCTGCTGCCCGATGTTAGCCTGCGCTTGAATGCCGATAGCGAGGACCTCATTTGCCGGCTCCGTCAAGGCAGTGTCGACATTCACCATGCCGTCCGCTGGCGCCTGGACATGCTTCTGGATATCCGCTTCGGTGTAGACCCTTCCACTGAGCATCGCTAGCTGCGGATATGCTTTCGTTACCAGAATGTTGAGGCCGTCGAACAATCGCGCGTCCGCCACCTGATTAGCGGACTCAAAATCAACCGTGTAGACGACAAGAGCGGCTTTGCCAATCATCGACTTCAGTCGCTCAAGGAGCTCCTTCTTCCGATCGAGATTCTGCTGCGCCTTTGCGCCCAGGATACGCTGCTGGACGGCAGTCAGTGATCCATTCTGCTTTTGCTTTACGTATTTTTCAGTCTTTAGCAGCAGGCGGAGGTCGCCGAAGAGACCAGCGTCTGCGTCGAGCACAACTCGGAGTTCGTCAAGTCCAGTGCTGTGCGCTCGGATAGTCGATATGTTGTGTGGGTAGCTGGGGGTGAAGAAGTGAATTGTCAGCGCGTGCTGCGGGCCATAGCTGACGTCGTCAATCTTGTAGCCGAAGCTGTAGTCGGCGAAGTCGCCCGTGCGCGTTTTGTGTCGGTACTTCGGTGTCTTGACAACGTCTTGAGAGAGCATCTCGAAAAGCCGTTTGCCGAGCTCGGAGCCGTCAAGGTCAACGCCCTTGATCTCATTTTCGATCTCCTGCTCTTCGTTGGTAAGGTACTCGTACATGTCGCCATTGCGCTGGATGTAGGTTTGAGACTCCAGCAAGGCCAGCGCATCTTCGACCTGCTTCGTGAGCGCCTGCGGATTAATGCCGAAGCGGTCGTAGACGAGCACGGCTAGATTCCGCGCCGTGGAACGGAATCCGTCGACGTACTTGACAAGAAAGAGTGCCTTGAGTACTCGAACTGACAGCTTCGTAAGTGCAGATTCTTGGTCTGGCAGATTCTTCTCGGCGACTTCGATTGACTTTTTTGTTGCCGACTGCACCGTATCGCGGATGCCGGAAAAGAGGTGGTCGAAAGCAGCCAGTTGCCCAATGTTTGCACCATCGAGGTCCTTAACAACCTGTTGAACGACACCGAGCATTGACCGTTCGCCGACTGAAGCGTGTCGACCTGTGAAGGCATTGTGTTCCGATAGCCCCACCAGGGCTGCGCTGAAGAGGGGGAACTGATAATTCACGAATGGGTAGGTGGAGATGAATCGAGCCTCATCCGTGTAATTCTGGTAAGTGCGTCCCCCGACGAAGTCGAAGATGGTCTTGAAGTTGCCGGACTCTTTCGCATGGATCGCCTTGAGCTGAGCCGATCCCGCCGCGTTCTTTTCGAGAAGGCGCTTGCGGATTACCTCCTCAACATCGGCGCTCGACAAGTTGACCTTGGCCTTGAACCGGGCCTGGATTTTGGAGAAATCAAAGGAAGCTGATTTGCCGGGGTCGCCGATGATGCGATCGATGGCTTCCTGGCTGGTGACGAAAACCCATGCCCGGCCCTCGGCCTTGATGTTCAAGGTTTCAACAATGGTCTGGAGGTTGAGCATGAGCCTGGTGTCGTTGCCGATGTACTGGCCGACTTCGTCAATGAGGAAGTTGAGCCGTGTTCCTGCAGGCTGATTGTCGAGCCATGAGACGACCTCGTTTGCGAAGTCATCAATGTCGACTCTGTACGAGTCTCGGTACTTCTCGAGGATGTTTTCCGGAGCGCCGTTCTGCGCTCCGGTGATCTCCGCGTATGCCGCGGCAACGTTCGGCTCTTCCAGCACGTCGAGTTCGCGACCTTCAAGCCACGGCATGCCTGCGATGCGCTCGTAGGCTTCAGTGAACTTGGTCAAGATGCCTTTGGTGTCAAGGTCCCGTTCGAAGCTAGCGACGTGGGGTTGCATCCCATAGTACCCGCGGCTGTTGTTGAAGACCTTGGTGAACACCTTCAGGATTGCATCGGTTTTGTCACCGCCTTGGGCGTCCGCGACCTGGTCGATGTTGAAGAGAATGCTGCGAGCCGGGATGCTCTCCGCCTTTTTGAGGCTGGCTTTGAGGAACTGATCAGTCGTCTTGCTCGCAAAACTCTCGGCCACTTTGGTGCGTGAGAAAGCCTGTCCGTCGACGTCACCTAGTAGGTGGGCGAGCATCTTGAGGAGGTGTGACTTTCCGGAACCGAAGAAGCCGGAGATCCATACGGCGTTGCCGGTCGTGTAGGCGGTATACTCCTCAAGCAGGTTGCTGAGAGCCTTCTCTGCCTCATTCGTGAGTACGTACTCCTCTACCTCCGTGCCGAGGTGGGTTGCGTCGTCGGCCTTGATCACCCCGTCGATAGGGCGAGTAATGTCCTTTTCGAAAATGTCGTGGAGATTCACTGTTACGCCTCTCGATCGCGTATGTCGAACGCCCGGTAGTAGTTATCGTCCTTGAGTCGCCCAAAGAGGACTAGGGAGGAACCGGCCGAGCCCGACTGTTTGTAGTCGCCAGGAAAAAATATGAGCATCGGCTTTGCCGTGACAACCGTCTGAAGATTATTGAGAACGTTGTGGGAGCGGATGTAGGGGAAGACCTCGCCGATTCCGGTAAGGAACAGAATGTCGTAAGGGCCACTGTCTAGCTGTTGCTTGATCGCTGGGATGAGTTTTGTGCTCGGGTCGAGCATGTTCTGTATCGGCTTTAAGAAGGCATCCTTGCCTTGTTCTACCTCAAGCTTCAGGAGTCGATCCCACACGCCGCGATCCTTGAGCATGTTGACACTCAGGTCGTAAAGGTTGATCTCTAAAACCGTTACGCCGTGGTCGAGCTTCAGTCTGTTTTTGATTCGCTTTGTTGCGGCGGCGACCGCAAGGGCGTCCTCTGGCTCGTAGGGGTAGATGAAGAAAGGCACTTCGTTTCCGAGGCCCTCCATATCGAGAAACCGGGGACTGCTAAGGACGCTAAGTAGGTGGTGCTCTTGTTTTTGAACCTGCGGGGTGCTCACGCTGTCTCCCTTGTGGCGAACAGGCGCACATCGCTCGGAGTTCGCTTCGCAAGTTCCTCGATGACACGCGCCGACAGGAACGTAGGGATGATGGTCCCGTTCGCAGTGATGAAGTCAGCCTCACGCATCATCATATAGAGCGTCGAGCGAAGCTTCACTAGCGTCGACGTAGCCAACGTTGTGAGTTCCGGGTGCCAGAGCGACTTGCCGCGTAGGAACGCATCGAAGTGTTCCGGCTGAATGTCAGGGGCCATGAGTAGGTATCGTTCGCGGAGCACCTCTTCAGCGAATTCGGCGATTAGCTTATAGCGACGACATGCGGCGACCCACATGAGATGTGCGCGCTCTTCGGCGGTGGCGTCGATTAGTAGCTCGAGCTCGGAGTCGGTCAACTCCTGGACTCGCTGAACGAGTTCTTGGCAATTCCGCTTGGCGCTCGAGACGGTTCGAGACTGGAGAAGGTTGCTGGCATCTATCTCAGCCCTGACGTCGGACCAGTCGTGGAGGTTCTTGTATAGCCGGGCGGCAAGTGGCGCGAATTCCAAATAGAGCCGGCCCACGCTGAAGGACAGTTTGTATCGCTCCGATGCGTTTTCGATTGACATCTCTGCCCCCTCCTGATGCGTGTCCCCGCTCCATCTTGCCTGTTGATATGAGGCTGGGCTAAATCGGATCCCTGAACTCAGCGACGGGTAGTTTCTCTAATCCTACTTTAGAGAGCCAGTCTGGGGCTATTTGGCTCAATCAGACTCGCAATATTCGGTGTTGTATTAGGCGATGGAATCGACGAGCCGACTTTGGTTGTAGTCTTTCGAGCTAGGCGCTCTAGTCGCTCCACCTGCTCACGAGCATGGCGTTCAGAGTTCAAGTCGATGGCGTGATGCTTAGATAGCGCACGTACGTTACGAGAACGCTCGTCAGCGATAGAGGGTCCATCGTCTCTTGCTGACGAAAGAGATTGTGATTCCTGGCCATTCGGCCCCCCTGTAAGTGCCGAAGCTTTGAGATCCTTCTTCGGTCATCCGCAGCTCCAGGGGCTTGCCTCGGTCCGCCTTTGAGGATCAATTTGCTGGAACTGACATCAGAAATATTGGGTGGAACTCGAAGTGGCACCTATTTGACCGAATATTGCTGAGCAAACACGACAGATAAAGACCTAAACAGAGGTCATGACCTATACAAATTCTGTATAGGAGGTGTACCTGCCTATATCTGAGCATCAGAAGGTCAATTGACTGAAAAGGCTCGGCAAGTGAGAGCAAGAGCCTTCTAATCTCTTGGTGCTCTCAGGTCTCAAGTCTCATTACCCAGCAAACTCAACCAGTGCGACAGATGGCAGGTTTTTCTGCGCCTGGCGGGGCGTCACTTGGCGCTTCGCTCGAAACTGAGATAACTTCTCAGTTTCTTTGGGCGCAACGCCTAGTTTGCAAACAACTCAGCCAATGTGCCCTTGTGCGCAGCACGCAGGTCACTTAGCTGCCAGCCGGCAACATCCTGAATTTCTAGGGTGCCTGAGTTGTCGGTAACACCGATGCGCAGCACCGGAATGCCTCGAGCCTCGCAGAGGCCAACAAACTTGACGTCGTCTTCGCGACCAA
>JACCDN010822181.1_pt1 | contig 16800 bp, 13 predicted proteins | sample 7441691 | NCBI WGS metagenome assembly JACCDN01 (sample SAMN15323439, study PRJNA562643) | freshwater metagenome | isolation source: river surface water | place: USA:Blue River Watershed | collected 2017-08-16
CAGGGTCGTTGCCTTCGATGACTTCGTCGAGAGCTTTTGCCATGTGTGCGGTTGCACGTTGAAGTTCGGCCAGTTCGCGCTCAGCTTTGCTGAATTGGCTTTCGCCATCTTCACCTTCGCTGGCGCGCTCAGCTTTTTTTGAGGCGAGCACCGCCTGGCGTGTTTCAAATTTTGCGTGGGCACCAGGCATGCTCGAAAGCCACTTATAGAGCTCAAGCGTTGAAACGCAGTCATCATCGTTGTAATCGGCGATGGTCTTGAGCAGTCGCTCTGCCTCGGCGGCATCGGTCAATAGGGTTTTTCGGTATCGGTCGTACTCATCGATGCTTGAACCGGCGTCGATCACAGTACTCTTTCGAGCAAAGTCATAGAACGCCTCTAACTTTTTTATCGAGTAACTTGGCTGACTGATCATTATCGAGCCGCGAACAACTTTGAATAGGTCAATAAGCTTGCCTTCAGAAATTAGCCAATCAACCTCGGCTTCCATCACGCCGTGACGATTAGCAAGCTTGGTTAGAGCAGTTACTTCGTATGCTGCATAGTGATAAATTCTGGCGCCCGGGTCGGCAACCATTCGGGCATGTGCCCAAGTTACAAAACCAATGTATGCCTCTGCCTCTTGCTCGCGCGAGTGGGCCCACCAGGCATAAAACTTTTTGTCGCGGTCGACTGCCCCGAATAGGTATTCAAGGCCGCCCTTTTCTTCGAAATATGGAAAGCCCTCCATGTCAAAGAAGACATCGTTGTTTGAAGCTGGCGGCAATACTCCGATTTCTGGGTCATCAATGACAACAAAATCGTGATTTCCGGTCTGGCGATAACCAGATTGCAGTTTGGCCTGCTTGCGCAACTTATCGAAACTGTTCGGCACAAAATCTGCGGGGCGCTGCGAGTCAGCGGCGTTAGCAAGATCGGCCATTGTCAAGATGCCGCTCTTGCGAAGTTTCTCGATTTGGCTCTTGTTGATGTTTGCCACCTGAACCAGGTGATCAACATCTTTGCGGTTTTGATCGCATAGCCCCGGGTATTCGCAGACATCACAGTTTTTAACTGTCTCGCAGTGCAGCGAAAGATTTGACAGCTCAAAGCCAGAAAGCGACGCGGATGCTTCTTCGAAAGCAGCCTCGAGATAGCTGCGAGCCTGTTTCATTGCAGGCACAATCTCGCCTTCTTCAAAAAGCTCAATGCGACGACTGCCGAGAATCAAACCGTGCTTGGCTTCGGCCTTTAGACCAAGCGATTCAAGGGCGTCAACGTAGAGAGCCACTTGCAACAGGTAATGCGGTTTCGCCGAGCTAGCGAGTTTTGCATCCCAGGCGATGTAGCCAGCATTGCCCTGGCGTTCATGGCTAGGTGAGGCAACCAAAACTCCATCGACAAAATCTAGGTCATAGTCTGCTCGAACCAAGAAGTCAGGGCGGCCGCGAAATTCAGAAACACCTGTGCTGCGACGAAGGTGCCCCTGATAGATAACGGGGGTGCCAGCCTTCATCAGTTCAATAGTCTCGCCAAAGCCGTCTTCGCCCAATGGCCTCTTGAAGTTGTCTTCGCCCAGGCTGGCAAAGACTTCGGCTTCGATGTCGGCTTCAAATTTGTCGCCATAGGCCATAGCGAGGTTCTTTTCAGCTGGGTATTCGGCCAGTAATTCAGCTAAGCCTTCGACGTGAAGTTCACGTGCGATGGAGAGTCGAGTGCAGTGATCGCAGCTTGATGCTCGCATAAGGTCGCGGGTGTTAAATGCCCACAAGCCGTCATTCAATTTATACATTTGAGTTCCCCGATGTTGTTCTAGCTGATCTCTCAGCTGTTTTCTTTGTTCCTGAATTTTCTCACCAGGGTCTGACATTTATTGACCAGACACAAAATATGTGGAACACACCGCGCGACCTGCCCGAGTCAACTGGATTCAGCAAATACTCTCTACATCTATGCCAAAAAGAGAACGAGTCTTGCCGCGCGAGCTAAGCCAGCCGCACGAAGATCGTTTGGCGTTTGACGACCCAAATCGCAGTGAGATTTTGATGCGTCACGAACTAGCCATGGCACTTGATAAACCCGGATACACCGATCCGGCAACCGGCTACTTTGTCTTCACTGCAAAGGCACTAGCCGAAGAAGGCAAATGTTGCGCAATGGCCTGCCGCCACTGCCCATTCAAGCGCTAGAGAGAAGCCAATACGGCTTCTAGGTCTGCCTTGGTTGGCGGCTCGGCTCCGGCGCGTTCGCAGGTAATCGATGCTGCGATTCCCGCTGTGTAAACGAACTCTCGAAGCACATCGTCGCTCAAGTTCTGCAGGCGGTCAAAGGCATCTGAACCAAGGGCATCAACATCTGAGAGTTGACCCATCAGGTTTGCGCAGAAGGTGTCTCCGGCGCCAACGGTGTCGACAACGTTGATCTTTCGTGAAGGTACATCAAAGCGAGTCTTCGAGCCGTCTGCTGCCAGCCGGTAAACCGATACTCCATCACCACCGCGAGTAATAAACACGTGGCGGGCGCTGTCGCCGATCCACTTCCAGACAATCTTGTCGACGTCGCTGCCCGTTTCAAGATCGTAGAGCCACTCGATGTCTTCATCCGAGGCTTTGATCACGTGAGAAATGTCGTTGATTCGCTCGACACGAAGGCGCTCGTGGTTGCGTTCAAAACCCAACGCCGGGCGCATGTTGATGTCGTGGCTAATGGTCACAGACTTTTGCTTGTAGTGCTCTCGAGCCCAGTCTTCGATCACCAAATTGCCAGGCCCCATCGCCATACCCAAACAACCAAATTGAATAGCTGTTGCATGCATGTTTTCGAGGTCCGCATCGGTTGGTAGTTCTGCTGGAGTCCAGCCCCAGTCTGCGGTTCCGTTCACGTAGAACGAATATGAAGGCACGCCATTTGAATCAATTGAAACGGTAACAAGAGTTGATTGTTCGTCAGCGCTAATTGCATAGTCGAGGCCCACGCCATTGGTTACTAATTTTTCACGGATGAGTTGCCCGAAGCCATCTTTTGATAGTCGCGCCAAAAATTGCTGCTTGGTGCCTCGGCGAGCGAGAGCGATCGAGACGTTCGCATTAGCTCCGCCAACGATGGCATTGAATGCTCCTGCCTGGTAGCGGTTTTCGATTAGGTCGATTAGGGCTTCGCCGATAACAAGAATCATGCTTCAAAGTTTAGAGGGGTCTAAGGTGAAGATATGAAGAAAATTCCATTGGCACAGCGTGCCGTAGCCCTTCCGCTAATTGGCCTCATGGTTGCTTGGGCTTTGTCAATGGCCGCTCAGTATTCAGATTTGTTTATGCCTCAGCCGTATTACTCAGAAAACGGAGTTATCTACACCGAACCGTTCAAACTTTCGGTCTACCTGGCTTTTGCCGCCATTGCAATCGGCTCAATTGCTTCGTTGTTTTCGCAGACTCTGGCTATCCGTGGCCGCGAAGAGCTGGGCGAAGAAAACAAACTTGCTCGTGCGGCTCACCGCTTCGCGAATCTTGCCGTAGTGCTATCGCTGGTTATCGGCACGATTTTTGCAATCGGCACTTTCATGAGCTCGTTCAACAGCTACAACGGCCAAGGATCAGACCTTGGAATTCATTTTTTGAACGTTTACCTTCCAATCATTTTGACCACGGCATTGGTAGTTACAGTTCTTCTTCGAGCATTTGTGTTCCGCACCGGGTTTGAAGAAACTGAGGATGGCTCGAAGCCGAAGATGTCAGAAGCGCAGAAGGCCCTCGGTCTCGGATATGCGGTGCCTATTTTGGCAGCAGCGGTTGCCATGATCTTTGGCCTAGTTGTGTATCAGGTGACCCAAACCAATTTGCAGGTGTGGGTTTGGGTAATTATCCAAGCAATTATTGGCTTTGGAATTATTGCCGGAACCGGGTTTGCTGCTAAAGCTCGCGCGGCCAAACCGGCGGCACCGAAACCTCGCACAATGATGGCTGCCGGTGCATCGAACCTAAACTTTGTCTTATCTATCGTCTTTGGTGCTGTTGTGAGCATCATGGCATTCACCTTTGGATTTGCTGCCATTGAAAAGCTGCGCTCCTGGAGTGAAGTGCCAATCGACTGCAAAGACACAGACTGTGTTGCTGATTCAACAGTCAACGCAATCACTGGCCAGTGGCTAGTCGAAGAACTTTTGCCCGCAAAGGTTTTGCTGTTGCTCGCGGTAGTTGGCATCTATCTAAGCCTTACCAAGCGCAACAAGGCATAGGGTTTGAAGGTTTCAGCAGCAGGGCTGCTTTTTGATAACGATGGTGTGCTGGTTGACTCGCACCAAGCAGCTGCAGCGGCATGGGCCCAGTGGGCCGATGAATATGTGCCGGGTTGGAACTGGAATGATCCAAAAAACGCTGGAACCAGAGCCGAAGACATCGTGCGAATGCATGTTGAGGAAGACCGCTTCGAACAGGCAAATAATCGAATCAATGAGCTTGAGCAATTAAGTGCCGGCGATACCGTTGCCCTGCCGGGAGCGGTTGAATTGCTCCACTCGCTCGCCGAGGGAATCTGGACGGTCTGCACCTCGGCGAATCCGAATCTCGGCCGGGCACGCCTAATTGCTGCCGGCCTGCCCGTGCCAGCTCAGTTGGTTACCGCTGCCGATGTTCAGCGAGGAAAACCGCACCCGGACCCATATCTGCTCGGTGCAGAAAGACTGGGTTTCCCCCCAGTTGACTGTGTGGTCTTTGAAGATGCGCTCGCCGGAATTGAAGCTGCAATTGAAGCTGAGATCGGCTTGGTTATTGGTGTCTCGAAAGTTGCACTGAAGACTCCGGCCGATATTGTTGTCAAAGACCTTCGGGGAATAACATTTGATGGCGACACACTTGTTATTCCTGACAAGAACAGATTGCGATAGGACAAAAAATGGCTGATGTAACTTATTACGGTGCTGACTGGTGCGTAGATTGTCGACGCTCAAAGGCTCTGCTAAACCGACTGGCCGTTGACTTTGACACCAAGGATGTCTCCGAAAGCGCTGAATTGGCCAGCGAGGCTGAGAACATAGCCGGTCGAAAAAACATCCCAGTTATTTTGTTTGCAGACGGCCACTTTTTGGTTGAACCAAGCGACAAAGAGCTTGAGGCCGCTCTCGCCGAGCGCAATCTCGCATAGGCATCCCGGTATAAGAACTGTTTTTGGCGAGACACTAGCCAAATGGCAAACCTTCAGGTAGCCTAATAACGTTACGAATTCGTGACAGTAGTCGTTTGCAGTACATCATTTTGAATCATGTGGCCACCTAAGTGCCACCGCTGAGATGTACCAGTCTTTTCCTCTAATTGAGATTCCGCCGTATTGCGGATGTTCTTCTCGTGTGTGGGTTTAGCGCTGTTCGACTAGCCCATCGGCCAGAAGGCAGCTACTCCCTGCTCAGGCCAACACAATTAAAGAGGAAATATCACTATGCCTGGATTTGGCAAATCATCTTCGCGCGCTCCTAAGGGTGCAGGCCGCGACAACTTCAAGCCACGCGAAGACGGTCGTGGCGGCCGCGCACCTCACCGTGCAGCAGACGGCACCGGCCCATCACGTGCTCCACGCGCAAAGGGCGCATTCTTCGAGAATGGCCCAAAAAAGACTTATGGTGACTCACCTCGCGGTGACCGCCCAGCTTATGGCAACCGCGACGACCGAGGCGGCCGCCCGGCTGCTGGTCGCACTTCACCTCGTGAAATGAACGGTGGTCGTGAAGACCGCGGTCGCGACTGGTCACCTCGAAATGGCGAAGGCACTGGTGCTCCGGCACGCAAGCCTCGTTACAGCGCAGAAGACCGCGCAAACCGCGATTCACGCCCTTCATACGCAAACCGCGACGACCGTGGTGCTCGTTCAGAGCGCCCGTCATACGGAAATCGTGACGACCGCGCACCTCGTCGTGACTTTGGTGACCGCGATTCACGCCCATCGTACGGAAACCGTGACGACCGCGCACCCCGTCGTGACTTCGGAGATCGCGATTCACGCCCTTCGTACGGCGACCGCAACGATCGCCCACGTTTTGGTGGTTCAGATGACCGTCGTGGTGGCGACCGCCCAGCTTTCGGAAACCGTGATGACCGTGGCCCACGTCGTGACTTTGGTGACCGTGGCCCACGTCGTGACTTTGGTGATCGCAACGATCGCCCGTCTTCAGGCATGTCAAACCGACCATGGGAAGACCGCGGCGAATCACGCCGTGACTTTGCTGCTCGCGATGACCGTGGCCCACGTCGCAATTTCTCTGAAGACCGTAACCCGAACCGCCCAGACCGTGCAGCCCGTGATGACTCACGCGAGTCAACCTTCCGTGGTGCACGCGACAGCAACCCAAATAAGAAGGCTTTCTTCGAGGATGTTGTTCTTGAGCGTCTAGATGCCGTTGAGCAGTCAGAGGCAATCACCACAGACAGCTTCGAGGCCATGGGGCTTCACCCTAAGGTAATGATCGCGCTTGAGGGTATGGGTGCTTCAACGCCTTTCCCTATCCAGGCAAGCACAATCCCAGCCGCAATTTCTGGCCGTGATGTTCTGGGTCGCGGAAAGACCGGTTCAGGTAAGACCATTGCCTTCACCGTGCCTTTGGTTACCAAGCTAATCGCAGCTGGTTCAGTGCCACGCAAGGCCGGAAAGCCTCGCGCATTGATCCTTGCTCCGACTCGCGAGCTTGCTGACCAGATTGACCGCACCGTTAACGGCATTGCTCGTGCGGTTGGTTTCTACACCGCATGTATCTACGGTGGTGTTCCTCAGCGCAAGCAAGAGAACGCCATGAGCCGTGGCGTTGACATCGTGGTTGCGACTCCTGGTCGCCTAGAAGACCTAATGGCTCAGCGAATCATCGATCTGTCTGAGGTTGAAACCTTGGTTGTCGACGAGGCTGACCACATGTGTGACCTTGGCTTCATCGAAGGTGTTCGTCGAATCATGCGTGCCGCTGGTGACAGCCAGAAGCTGCTTTTCTCTGCAACTCTTGACCGTGAAGTAGATGCACTGGTGAAGGAGTTCTTGCCAGACCCTTATGTTTACGAGGTTCCTAACGAAGAGTCAGACACCGCCAACATCACTCACCGCGTCATGACCGTTGACCCAGAAGACCGTTCGCAGGTTCTTTTGCGCATCGTTCAGGGCGAGGGCAAGTCGATTATCTTTACTCGCACCAAGATGACCGCTGAGCGTCTGAGCGAAAGCCTTACCCAGGCTGGCGTTCCAGCTGCTCGTCTACACGGTGACTTGAACCAGAACCAGCGAAACCGCAATCTTGAGCGTTTTACCAAGGGTGCTGTTCGAGTTCTAGTTGCAACCGACGTTGCTGCTCGTGGAATCCACGTTGACGATGTTGCATTCGTTGTCCAGGTTGATCCACCAGAAGAGTACAAGACCTACCTTCACCGTTCAGGCCGTACCGGTCGTGCGAACAAAGAGGGAACCGTTATTACTTTGATTCCTCGCAGCCGTCGTCGCCGTATGGAAGACCTGCTACGTCGCGCCGAGCGCGACGGCATCTTCTCGGATGTTCGACCTTCAAGCGAATTGCTAGAGCAGTTGGCTGGCCCAATCGCTCCACCACCAGCACCTGAGGCACTTGACTTTGGTGACTCACGTGGCGGAAACGGCGGCGGCCGTGGCCGTGGCGACCGTGATGGTCGTGGTGGTTCTGGCGGCGGACGCAAGAGCAACTTCGGTGGCTCTGGCAAAGGCCGTTGGTCAGACAAGCCAAAGGGTGATCGACCACGTGGTCGTAAGTTCGAAGGCTAAAAACTAACACTTGCGCTGAAACCGGCGGTCTTGTAGGCTTATCCATAGCCAAAGACCGTCGGTTTTATCTTTAACGAGATAACGAAGGATACGAAAGTGTCAACCCACGTAGGTGTATGAAGAAGTTTCAATTCATCCGTGAATTTTTCTGCTCTGTGCATCTGCATGGAGCATTTTTTATTTCCCGGGGCTACCGACATAAGAAATCAAGGAGCGCCATGGCGAACAAGGTCGAAAAGGTAGCTGAGCTAACTGGTCTATTCCAGAACTCAAACGCCGTTTTTCTAACCGAGTACCGCGGACTCACTGTAGGCCAGCTTAAAGAGCTACGCCGTTCAATCAGTGCAGACGCAACCTACGCCGTAGCAAAGAACACTCTTATTGAGATCGCTGCAAAGAACGCTGGAGTAACCGCTTTTGACGGCCAGTTGTTCGGACCAACCGCTCTCGCTTTCGCAACCGGAGACGCTGTCTCTGTTGCAAAGGCTTTGCGTGACTTTGCCAAGGCAAATCCTCTTCTAGTTGTAAAGACCGGTGTCCTAGACGGCGTTGCTCTTTCTGCTGAAGAGGTTAAGAAGCTTGCTGACCTCGAAACCCGCGAAGTTCTATTGGCCAAGGCCGCTGGACTCTTCAAGGCTCCGATGTACAAGGCTGCTTACACAACTCAGGCACCACTTGCTCAGGCAGTTCGCGTCATCGACGCGCTACGCGCCAAGCTAGCAGCCTAAAAACCAAGCTTTACAAACCAATTTTCAAAAACAACAAGGAGATACATCATGGCAAAGTTGACCACTGAGCAGCTTATCGATGCATTCAAGGAACTATCACTTATCGAGCTTTCAGAGTTCGTTAAGGCTTTCGAAGAGGTCTTCGAAGTAACCGCTGCTGCACCTGTTGCAGTTGCTGCTGCTGGCGCTCCAGCTGCTGCTGGCGAGGCTGCTGCCGAGAAGGACTCATTCGACGTAGTTCTTGAGGCAGCTGGCGACCAGAAGATCGCAGTTATCAAGGAAGTTCGCGCACTGACCAACCTAGGTCTAGGCGAGGCTAAGGCTCTTGTAGACGGCGCACCTGCAACCGTTCTAGAGGGCGCAAACAAGGACGCTGCTGAGAAGGCAAAGGCTGCCCTAGAGGGCGCTGGCGCAAAGGTTACCCTTAAGTAATCTAGCTTCACAGCTTAAAACCCCGTTCGGCTTCGGCCGGGCGGGGTTTTGTCATCCGTGGATTTGCAGCTCACTTCTACGCTTTGTAGAATGAGTACATGAAGAAGAAATTAGCTGCAGCTATTGCTGCCACTGCGCTCGTAATTACTGCTCTTTCTGGCTGTAAATCAGCCCCAGCGGATCTAGAGCTAACTGATGGTTGGGTTCGTGTTTCTGAATACAGTGACCACGTCGATGGCATGACCGGCGCCTTCGCGACCATCAAGAACAATACAGACAAAGATGTGACCCTAGTTGGCGGCTCGTCTGAAATCGCTGGCATGACCGAGATACACGAAGTCGTAATGCTAGACGGCGAGATGAAGATGCAACCGAAGGAGGGCGGCATCGTGATTCCTGCAGGTGAGTCAGTAACCCTTGAACCTGGAGGTCTGCACGTCATGCTGATGGGGTTAAAGACTGCTTTGCTCGGAGGCGAAGAAGTGACCATTGACTTGGATTTTGAGGGTGCCGATGACATTACCGTTACCTGGCCAGCCAAGACATCGTTGGCGGGAGATGAAGAGTACAAGCCAGCCGAGTAAAATTACAACAATGAGCAAACTTTCTCGACGAGGGTTTCTGGTCGGTGCTTCAGCCTCGACCGGGGCCCTCGTTGGTGCTTCTGCGGGTGCACTGGTTGGAGCAAATCTAGCCACGGATGCTGCTGCCGCGGTTGCGCAAACCGCAGTTCTGAAGAGGCGAGAGCCATTTGCTGGAAAGCACCAAAACGGTATCGAACTTGAGCTACAGACTTTTACTAACTTCGTAGCATTCGACATAAAAAATACGGTGGACAAAAATGCAATGCTGCGTTGGATGTCGTTGCTAACCGACAACATCGCTAGATTGACCCAGGGCGATCCGGTGATCGCAGATGCTCAACCGCAACTCGCACTCGGGCCGGCAAGGCTAACCGTCACCATCGGATTTGGGCCGGGCCTATTCTCAAAACTGGGCCTAGATGACCAGCAGCCAGCAAGTTTGAAAGAACTCCCCGCCTTCAAAGTTGATGCCTTGAAATCAGAGTTCTCTGGTGGTGATGTGCTGTTGCACGTTTCGGCGGATGATCCGATTGTGCTTTCGCATGCGGTACGGAGACTAATTGCAGACAGCACTGAATTTTCATCCGTGCGTTGGTCTCAACAAGGATTCTCCAACGCTCAAGGGGTCACACCAAAGGGCGTGAGCCAGCGAAACCTCATGGGGCAGGTCGACGGAACCGACAATCCCGCGCTGGGGTCAGAAGACTTTGCCAACACCGTATGGATCGAAGATGGCCCCGATTGGATTCGCGGCGGAACTCTGATGGTCTTCAGACGAATTGCAATGCACTTGAACACTTGGGACAAACTTGGTCGTCAAGCAAAAGAAGAGGTTATCGGTCGAAAGCTAGATAACGGAGCGCCGCTGGGTGGGCAAAACGAAAAAGATGCGCCAGACTTCAACGCGGTTGGGCCGAGCGGTCTCAAGGTGATACCAGAGTTTGCGCACATTAGGCGCGCATCACCACAATTGCCAGGTCAGCGCTTCTTCAGGCGCCCGTTCAACTATGAAGTCGGCATTGCCGCAGATGGAACCCCTGATGTCGGCCTGCTTTGGACTGCCTACCAGCGAGACATCGAAAAACAATATTTGCCTGTGCAGCGGCGACTGGATCAATTCGACCTGTTGAGTCAATGGACCAGCCCAATCGGTTCGGCAATATTTGCTATTCCGGCAGGTGTAGCCGAGGGAGAAATAATCGGGGCAAAACTCTTCGATTAAGTTACCGATTGTTGAGGTGGCGCTTGGCGCCCAAAAGCACAGAGCTTAGATTTATTGCATGGCTCGAATTTTGCTAATGCACGGATGGACCAACAAGCGTGAACTTGGCGTTTGGCAACGAACCTTAGCTAGTGCGCTTCGCCATCAGGGTCACCAGGTGCTTTACCCGCAGTTTCCTGAAACCGACAACCCAACCCTCGAGCACTGGCAAGAGTTGTTGCTAGCCGAACTTGATATTTTGGATGAAGCTGGCACGGGCGAGACTATTGCGATCGGACATTCGCTTGGCTGCATCAACTGGTTGCAGGCCGCAGTTGAAGGAAAGATTCTCAAACCAGTAGATCGACTGCTTCTAGTTGCCCCAGCTGACCCGCTGCTGCTCGGTGAGGTAAAAGGTCTAAAAGTGAAACTTTCTCACAAGAAAATAAAGGCGGCTGTAGCGGCGTCTGCGAGCTCTCTGACAATCGTCGGATCTGATGCAGACCCATGGGCTCCCAATGGCGTTCAAGCCACTTTCGGCGACCCGTTAGGTGTTCAAGCTGTGATTCTTCCAGGTGCGAAGCACTTCTCGAAAGCTGATGGGTTTAGCCAATGGCAAGGTGTTATCGACTGGATTAATGATGCCAAGGCAGACCTCACCGTTCGCTAGGTAGGCTTGAAGGATGCGAATTCTTCTTATCGGTGCCGGTGGTGTTGGCGACGCTATTGCCAAGATTGCTGCTACCCGGAACTTCTATGAAATATTTGTAGTTTCTGACTACGACTTTGCTCGGGCTGAGAAGACCATCGAGTGGATTCGCGGGCGTCACGGTGCTTTGGTTGCCGAGAAATTTATCCCAGCCAAGATTGATGCTGGCAACGCAGCTGTGGTTGCAGACCTAGCCCGGGCTCACAACATCACACACCTGATCAACGCCGTTGAGCCCAAGTTCTTGACCACGATTTTCTCGGGTGCATACACTGCGGGTGTCAACTACATTGACCTTGCGCTAAGCCTTTCTGAGAAGCACGAAACAGACCCGTTTCACAAAACTGGAATCAAACTGGGCGACGGTCAATACGCGCTAAATGATCAATGGGAGCGAAACGGAAAGTTGGCCCTAATTGGCTGCGGCGTAATGCCCGGTCTATCAAATGTCTTTGCTCGATATGCGGCACAGAATCTGTTCAGTGAAATTGATGAAATCAGTGTCAAAGAGGGCGGCAACCTCACTGTCACTGACGAAAACGGCAAGCCGATTTTTGCGCCCTCTTCATCTATCTGGTCGACCATTGAAGAGTGCCTTAACCCCCCGGTGGTATACGAACGTGACCGCGGATGGTTCACTACTGAGCCATTCAGCGAACCCGAGATTTTTGAGTTTCCTGAGGGCATCGGCGCTGTCGAATGCGTGAATGTTGAGCACGAAGAAGTCACCATGTTGCCTAGGCACATCCGAGTAAATCGAGTGAACTTTAAATATGGCCTGGGTGCCGAGTTCATCTCGGTTCTAAAGACCATTCAGAAGCTTGGGCTAGATGCCACAAAGCCTAAGCGAGTGCGCTCGGCGCAGGGCCCGGTCGATGTTTCGCCGCGCGATATGGTTGCAGCTGTGTTGCCAAACCCGGCCACGCTTGGTGACCAAATGAGCGGTAAAAACTGTGCCGGCGTATTGATTACCGGCAAAGATATGGAAGGCAAGGATCGCGCGACCTTTATTTATCACGTTGCCGATAATTCTGAATCGATGGCCGAGCTAGACACCCAGTGTGTGGTGGCTCAAGCGGCTTTCAACCCGGTAATTGCACTTGAGCTTATGGCTAATGGTCACTGGAAAGGCGCGGGCGTCATGGGTCCTGAGGCATTCGATGCGCAACCGTTCCTCGACTTGCTTTCATCTACCTATGGTTACAACCAGCGCTGGTTCGTTCAAGAGCGCCTGCCGGCAAGCCCACTTCGTCACCCATAATTTCGGCTCACTTGCAGGCATCGCCAGGATTCCAATAAAAAATCCCCGACCAATTGGCCGGGGATTTTTTATAGCTTGGGCAAATTTAGTGAGTGCTTGGAGCCTGCTCAACCTCTGAGCGGTCGCCTGACCATAGGGTGTGGAAGGTTCCATCCATGTCGACTCGCTTGTAGGTGTGTGCGCCGAAGAAGTCGCGCTGACCTTGAACCAAGGCAGCTGACAATCGAGGTGAACGCAAACCGTCGTAGTAAGAAAGCGACGAAGCGAATGCAGGAATTGGAATACCTGCAAGAGAAGCCTTTGAAACCACGGTGCGCCAAGAAGATACTGACTCGGCAACTGCCTGCTTGAAATAAGGGTCGAAGATTAGCGACTGTAGGTTTGCGTTCTTGCCATAGGCCTCAGCAATGCGGTTCAAGAACTGTGCACGGATGATGCAACCACCGCGCCAGATCTTTGAAACTGCACCTAGGTCGATGTTCCAGTTGTATTCCTTAGCACCGGCGCGGATTGCGTCGAAGCCCTGTGCATAAGCAACCAACTTTGAAGCGTAAAGCGCACGGCGAACGTCTTCGACGAATGCCGCCTTGTCAGCAACAGTCCAAGCGGTTGCGTCAGCTGGCAGGCCGTCAACAGCTGCACGCTGTGCTGCCTGTGAAGAAAGTGAACGAGCGAATACAGCCTCGGCGATACCTGAAACTGGGGTTCCAAGGTTTAGCGCGGTCTGTACGGTCCAAACACCGGTTCCCTTTGATCCAGCCTGGTCAAGAATTACGTCAACCAGTGGCTTGCCGGTCTTGGCGTCTACCTGCTTTAGAACTTCAGCGGTGATTTCGATCAGGAATGACTCAAGGTCGCCCTTGTTCCACTCGGTGAAGATTTCAGCAATCTCAGCTGGGCTGTATGCTCCGGCCTGGCGAAGAATGTCATAGGCTTCGGCGATTAGCTGCATGTCGGCATACTCAATACCATTGTGAATCATCTTCACGAAGTGGCCTGCGCCGTCGGTTCCAACGTGGGTAACGCACGGCTCACCCTCGGCAACAGCTGCAATCGAAGCAAGAATCGGGCCAAGAGTCTTATAAGCCTCAGCTGAACCACCAGGCATGATTGAAGGGCCCTTCAATGCACCCTCCTCACCACCTGAGATACCTGCGCCAACAAAGTTGATTCCCTTTGCAGAGACATCTTTTTCACGACGAAGAGTGTCGGTGAACAAGGCGTTACCGCCGTCAACGATGATGTCACCTGGCTCGAAGCGCTCAACTAACTGTGAAATAACAGCGTCGGTTCCCTTACCTGCCTGAACCATGATGATTGCAGTGCGTGGCTTGGCTAGCGAAGCCACAAAGTCATCGATGGTCTCAGAAGCGATGAAGCCGGCTTCTGGGTGCTCGTTGATTAGAAGTTCAGTGCGCTCGAATGAGCGGTTGTAGACGGCAACGGTGTTGCCCTCACGGCTGGCAAGGTTGCGAGCCAAGTTTGAACCCATAACTGCGAGTCCAACGACTCCGATGTTTGCCTTTGCGGTCATAATTCTGTTCCTAATGGTTGATTTTGCGCGCTCAATGGCACGCCGAAAAATAGTGCGAACCCAACTCAACAATATCAAACAATGCCGGCAGATTCTCGAGCCTTGTCGGCATATCTCTTCACGTGCCAAGAGTGGGTGATTACGTGTGCAACTGAAGCGGCTTGGCCACAGGTTCGAGCAGCAAATTTAGCCGACTCGGATGTTGTTTCACGAGCAGCTGCGTGGGCGGCAAAAGCGGCTTCTCGCACTTTTGAGACTTCAAGCTCACCGCGCATCCAGAGTTTGAGAGCATCCAGGGCTTTTCTCGGACGATCATCATCGGGCTCGGCTCGTTCAAATATCTTTAGAACCGATTGGGCTTCAAAAAGAGATTCCTCGGCGGCGAGCAGGTGTTCAGCATCCATGATTATTTTTGAGTCTTTCGGTGAACAATTTCGATCACGATTGTGGCTGCCAGGCCAACTGCGACGGTAGGTAAAACTTGATCGAGATTTAGCGTGACGAACCCAAAGAAATCCATGACGAATGGAATTGTGAATACCGCAACAAAAACCAAGAGTGCGCCGACAAAAATTAGCAGGCGCCAACCGCGCATGGGCCGAGCGAGTGCAGCTAGAACCGCTAGACCGGTTATCGACAAGAGCAGTGCGGTTGAAGTTTGCGACTGAGCTTGACTCCAGGCCGTCGCAGTGCGCGAGTAAACATCGAGGCCAATTACCGCTAGGGCAACGATGAACCCAGATGGAATGCAAAACCAGAGCGAGCGCTTTAAAAAGCCCGGCGTGTAACGCTGATTGGTGCTTAGCAATGCCAGCGCGAAAGATGGAAGGCCGATGGTGAAACCGTCAACAGCCGAGAGTTGTCGAGGTAGGAACGGAAAGGGGCTGAGCATGATTCCAACTGCAATTGCTAGGGCCATGGCCCAAACCGTTTTGGTTAGGAACAGCCGCGAAACTCGCTCTACGTTCGCTATTACTTTGCGACCCTCAGATACCAAACCAGGAATTGATGCAAATTTACTGTCTAACAAAATCAGGTTTGACACAGCTTTGGTAGCGGCAGAGCCGGTTCCCATGGCGATGCCTAGATCAGCGTCTTTTAGAGCGAGCGCATCATTGACGCCATCACCCATCATGGCAACCGAGTGGCCGGCGCTCTGGAGGGCGTGAACCATCTCGCGTTTTTGATCGGGTGTAACTCTGCCGAAAACCAGATTTGAATCAAGAACTGCCGCTAGCTCGGTTTGGTCGGTTGGCAACTCTCGGGCGTCAAAACCATCACCTTCAAAAACCAAACCCGCTTCTCTTGCCACTGCGGCCACAGTTTTAGGGTTGTCACCAGAAATAACGCGAACCCCAACTTGTTGGGCGGCAAAGAATGCCAAGGTCTCGTGGGCGTCACTACGAATTTTTTCTTTGAAAGTGATGATTGCCACCGGAGTGCGGTGCGCCGGAAGCCCCTCTTCAGTTGGAGGCTCATCACTAGAAATGAGCAGCAGTGTTCGCTTGCCAGTTTCAGCCTCGGTTGCCGACAACTTCAAAGCAGCAAGGTGGTCTGGGTTGTTGGCAGCTAGAACAAATTCTGGCGCACCTAAGATCCAAGACTGGCCGTCTGTAAATGTGAATGAGCTCCACTTGCGTTCTGAAGAAAATGGCACCGAGGCAACGGCTCTCACTTCTTGATCTGCTGCAAAGTGTTCAGCCAGGGCTCGCGAAGTAGAGTTCGCATCAGGGTGAGAACCGAAGAAACCGAGTGCACTTTGCCAAAGTTCTGAGTTTGATGGGGTTAGCGGTTTAGCTTCGTCGAAGGCGATTTCGCCCTCGGTTAGGGTTCCAGTTTTGTCAAAGCACACCACATCAACCCGGGCTAAACCCTCAACTGCCGGTAGCTCTTGAAGCAACACGTTTTGCTTGCTCAGCCTCAATGCTGAAACCATAAAACTGATGCTGGTGATCAACACCAAGCCCTGGGGAATCATGCTGATGATGCTAGCTGTGGCACGAACAGCAGCTTCGAGCCATTGGCCGCTCGCGACGGCTGCATCCCAGCCGCCAACAGACTGAAGTTGACCGTTCAGCGTGATTGCCATTATTGGTATTAGGGCCCAGCTGATCCACTTGATGACTTTGTTTAGCGCGTTTCTGAGTTCAGATTTGACCAGTGAGAATCGCCGTGCCTCAAGAGTCAGGCGACTGGAGTAGGTTTCGGCTCCAACTCTGGTCGCTACTGCAAGTGCACGGCCTGCTATTACAACCGAACCAGATAACAGCGAGTCGCCAACCGTTTTAGCGACCGGTTCAGCCTCGCCGGTCAGTAGTGATTCATCGATCTCAAGATTCTCTGCCTCAACGAGAGTGGCATCCGTGGCAATTTGGTCACCGGCTCTGAGTTCTAACAGGTCGTCTATAACCACTTCTTCAATGTGCAATTGAACAATTTCTCCATCACGGCGAACCCGGGCGAAAGGCTGGTTTAGTATCGCCAAACGGTCGAGGGTCTGCTTTGATTTAAATTCTTGAATTACCCCGATAAGCACATTTGATATCACGGCAAAACCGAAGAGCGCGTCCTTCCATTGGCCTAGGAGCAAAAGAACTAGAAATGCTCCGCCGAC
>JACCDN011133859.1_pt1 | contig 16795 bp, 14 predicted proteins | sample 7441691 | NCBI WGS metagenome assembly JACCDN01 (sample SAMN15323439, study PRJNA562643) | freshwater metagenome | isolation source: river surface water | place: USA:Blue River Watershed | collected 2017-08-16
CAACATGCTAAGTTCTTAGTTTGTCCTTATCGTGATGCGAGTCAAAGTGGCGTTTTAATGACAGCTATGGCCATTGGGAAGCCAGTTATTGCTACTAATGTTGGCGCTTTCCCGGAATACATTCAAGATGGCTATAATGGCCTAATTGCTGAGCCAAATCAAGATTCAATCTTAGATCGTGTATTGCATTACTTAGAGTTCGATCGTTATAAAGAAGCTGAAACCTATGTGAATAATACCTTTTCTCAAAGTATAGCAGCATCAAATCAAAATTTAATAGCACAAACCTATTTTAATGAATAACAATACTAAGCCATCTATCGCATTTGTCATCCATGGATTATGCATGGGGGGTGCAGAGAAATTTACTATCACCTTATTAAACCATTTGCATCAAAAAGGATATCCTGTATTCTTAATCTCATTAAGTGAAGATCGCACTTTGGAAAATGAGTTACATCCAAATATTCCCATTTTCACATTGCTAAGAAAATCCAAATACGACTTATCTATTAAAGATAAAATTGCTTATGTATTAAAGCAAAATCAGACGGATAAGGTATTCTGTGTTAATTCATATGCTTATTTTTTAACAAAATTGGCATTGCTTAAAAATAGATCTATTGATGTTTATCTCTCTTTGCATTCAACGGTAGCATCTAATATCAAAAATTATGTCCAAAACTTATTTTATTTTAGAATGATTGATCCAACTGATCATATAATTTTTTTATGTCAAAAGCAAAAAGAGTATCTATCAAAACATTACTTTATTTCCAATCTGAATCAGCATGTCATTAACAATGGGATAGATACCAATTATTTTAGGCCTAATAAGGAAACAGAAGTAATTAGAACTGCTACAAGGACAAGATTTAATTTAAGTCATGACGAATCTGTCATTTTAAAAGTGGCAAGAATTGCGCCGGAAAAAGGACATATAGATGCCATTGAGGCTTTATATCTTTTGCACGACAAGTATAAAGAACCTGCACATCTTATTTTCGTAGGCGATGGGCCATCCTTATTTAAATATAAAATCAGAAAGTCAATTGCTGAAAGAGGCCTAGAAAACTTTATTCATTTTGAAGGCAATCAACAAGACGTAAGGGGGTATTATCAATTTGCTGATCTATTCACTTTGACATCCCATAGTACAGAAACATTTTCTATTGCAGCTCTAGAAGCTATGGCGTATGGGCTACCCTGTTCTATGACAGATGTGGGTGGGGCAAGTGAAATGATTGTGCCAGGTGTAAACGGGCTATTAACTACTCCTCATGATCCCTTATCCATGGCAGAGAGTTGGTATACTTTACTTTCTGTAAAACCAAAACGCGATTTAATTAGAGCACATGTTGTAGACCATTTTGATAAAGATAAGATGCTTGCTCAATACGACGCTATTTTATTATAATTATTTTTTATGTCTGATATTTTTTCAAAAGTGCTCTATGTAGGGCCTTTAAACCCTTATGGCGGAATTGGAGCCGTTTCAAGGACCTATGAGGAAAATATAAAGCAATTTAATTTTATTGCAACCCATAAAGACCAATCTAAGCTAGGGAGTATTTTTCATTTTTTTTATAGTGTCAACAAGATAATATTTTATTTACTATTTAATAGAAAGATTAAAATTGTTCATCTACACAGTGCTTCAAAAGGCAGTTTTATAAGAAAGGTTATTATAGTTTTAATTGCTAAAACTTTTAAGAAAAGAGTTGTTTTTCATATGCATGGTGGACAGTTTAAAGAATATTTCAAACAGCTTAGTTGGGGTAAAAATTTTTTAAAAGAAGTACTTAAAAGAGTTGATATTTTCATTTGTTTAACTGAAGAATGGAAATTTTATTTTGAACAAAATTTAGGGTTAAACAATGTTTCAATACTTGGGAATCCAATCAAAATTCAAGATTCAGTAACAGTTAAGCCATTGAATCATGTAATCTCTCTTTTATTTTTAGGAAGTATTAATTCAAAAAAAGGAATTTTTGATTTGTTGATATTTTTAGAATCCAACATTTATTTTAAAAATAAGCAAATACAATTAACAATCGGAGGTACTGGAGAAGTTGAAAAATTAACAAGTTTGATACAAGATCCAATATTTCTGAACCAAATTAATTATATAGGATTTGTTACTGGGAAATTAAAAGATGATGCAATAAAAGATTGCGATGTTTTTATATTGCCTTCTTATTATGAAGGTCTTCCAGTTTCTATTTTAGAAGCAATGGGTCATGGGAAACCTGTTATAAGCACCCGTTTAGGAGGGGTTCCTTCTATAGTTAAGGAAAATAATAATGGTTGGTTATTTAATGCAGGTGATTTTAAGCAATTAGATAAAATATTTGATGATATAATTCACAAAAAATTTCCACTTAAACTATATCAGCAAAATGCTTACAACACAGCATCTGAATTTTCTTCTGAAAAAGTCCTTTTGAATTTGTCAAATATCTATAAAAATATGCTAAATGAATAAGTTTACTGTTTTTTCATTGATTGGGTACATAAGGATAGTGCTTATTGATATATTAGGAGGCACTACGATCTTAAAAACATTAACTAGATTTAAATCAGAAGAACAACTTCCAAAAGATGTATTGAAGCGATTAAGCAAATCAAGACTGGACCAATTATTTCATATTGCTAAAACTAGCACCACTTATTATAAAGATGCTTCAAATTATGAAGGGCTTGAAGTGTTGGAGAAAGCGACAATTAGGCAATACTATCAAGAATTTATTTCTAGTAGTTTTAAGCAGAAAATGTACCCTAAATCAACTGGGGGGTCTACAGGCATTCCTTTAAATTATTTAACGACACCAGCATCTAGATCGGCTATGTGGGCGGGTATTTTAATGTCTTGGAAGGTGGCTGGGTATCAATTCGGTGATAAAGTGGCCTTTGTTGCAGGGACATCGATCATTAAAACAAATCTAAAACACAAGTTATTTTATTTTCTATTTAATATAGATGTGTATTCTGTATACGATCTTTCTGATAAAAAACTAAAGGAATACATTCGTAAAATCAATGAATCTAAAGTGGCAATCATCTATGGCTATGCATCTGCCTTAGGTCATATTGCTAATTATATACTTCGTCATGGACCGATTGAATTCCCCAATTTAAAAGGTATTGTATGCACTGCTGAAGTTTTAACTGAGAATACACGTCATCAAATTCAAACCGCTTTTTTTGTACCAGTATTCAATCAATATGGCTGCAATGAGGCCGGTGTATCTGCGTATGAATGTAAGCATCATCAAATGCACCTCATTTGCTCAAGATCATATTATGAGGTTGACTCCGAACAACATTTAATTTCTACGGATTTAACCAATTTGGGTTTTATCATCATGAAATATAAGACGGGAGATATGATTGAGTTTGACGATACTGCTGTTTGTGAATGCAAAAGCAATTATCCCATTATAAAGCATATCATGGGAAGGACCTGTGATATTGTCACAGATTATGAAGGACATTCCTTACATAGTTGTTTTTTTAATATTTTATTTAGGGACGATAAAAGCATCAAACAGTTTCAAATTGTTTTTAGCGATACTACGTTAAAAATTTATTTAAATGTCAATCCTGATTTAGCAGTGGAAGCACATTATGAAAAATACATCACTGAAATCAAAAAGCATCTTCATTTTGATAGTTATAAGCTCATATTCAATGCCCCATTTTTAAAGTTTGAAAATGCAAAACATCGTTATGTCATACAAGAAGACCAAAACAAAGCCTATGAAAATCTGGTTTGATATTTCTAATTCCCCGCATGTAATTTTATTTTATGATTTAATCAAAGATCTGGAACAAGAGGGGCATGAGATTGTAATTACAACGAGACCACTTGCTAATACTATCGATTTGCTAGATCAAAAAAAATTACCTTACCAGGTGATTGGAAAACATTATGGCAAAAGTCTCATTAAAAAAATAATGGGATTTCCAATTAGGGTAGTGCAATTGGTAAAATATTTAAAACAAAAAAACATTGATATTGCTATCGGTCAAAGTTCCTTCCACCTTCCAATTGTGGCGCGCTTACTAGGGTTGCCATCTATCTATACCAATGATAATGAACATGCAGTTGGTAATATAATCGCTTTTTATTGTGCTAATAAAATTTTAATACCTGCTAATTTTAAACTTAATAAATATTTAAATTACAATTGGGTTAAATCTAAAATTGTTTATTATCCTGGAGTAAAGGAAGGGATTTATCTTTGGATTAAATTTCAAGAATTAGCAATCAAAAGAAGCTTAAAGACAAAAGGGGATATTAAAATCTACATTCGCCCCGAACCACAGACAGCGCAATATTATAAAGGATCCTTATTTTTTCTAGATGATATCATTATAGAATTACAAGAAGCGTTTACTGTGACAATTTTAACTAGAAATACGGATCAATTGATCCATTATTCAAATCCAAGATTTAAGCATAGTCAGGTACCTCAAAAGCCATTAAGTTTTGACGATATAGCCGAAGATTGCACTCTTTTTATCGGCGCTGGTGGTTCAATGACCAGAGAATTTGCCTTACTTGGTATCCCAACTATTTCTGTTTATCAGGATACACTTCTTGCCGTAGATCATCTGTTACTAGAGCACGATTTACTATTTCATTATCCACAACTTAGTTTAGATAAGGTTCATTATGTGTTGAATCAAATAAACAAAACGGATGCTAAAAATGACTTTATGGACATGGGTAAATCTGCTTATGGAATTTTAAGATCAAATATTGTTTCCTACAATTGATTTGATTGCACAACTGTTGTCACCATTTAAATTTAATGATATGATTCGAGTCGCTTTAATTGGAGCGGGCAAAATGGGTATTTCGCATTTATCCATTCTAGGAGCACATCCACAGGTAGAAGTTGTAGGTGTTGCAGACAATGCCCACCTTGTCACTGATTTTCTGGAAAAATATGCGCAATATCGATGTTTTGCAGATTACAATAAGATGATCGAAGTGACTAAGCCCGATGCAGTAGTTGTAGCCGTGCCCACTAAACTTCATTCTTTATTTGTTTGGAATCTTTTAAAAAACGACATCCATGTTTTTGTAGAAAAACCTTTTTGTTTGGATGTAGATGAAGGTCTTGGATTAATTGAAATGGCAAGAACTAGAAATTTAGTGAATCAAGTTGGTTACCATAATAAGTTTATTGGAACTTTTACAGAGGCTAAAAAAATTATAGACACTGGATTGATCGGGAAAATTCAACATTTTACTGCAGACATGAATGGGCCTGTTTTTGTTAGAAGTAAACAGCAAAACTGGCGCTCAAAAGAAGACGAAGGTGGCGGTTGCTTACTGGATTATGCTGCGCATAGTATCGATTTAATTAATTACCTAGTGGCGCCTATTGACAAAGTACATGGATCCATGTTAAAACAATACTATAATGCCAATGTGGAAGATGGTGTATATGCATTACTTGAAACAAAAAATCATATCAGTGGGGTATTAAATGTCAATTGGAGTGATGAAACCTTTCGAAAAATGGCCACTACTATCACTATTATAGGTACAAAAGGAAAAATAATTGTAGATACTACCGAGTTAAAATTGTATTTAAAAGAGACACCGCATCAACTAAAATACAGTAAGGGCTGGAATCTCCGTCAAATTAATGAACTAAGTGATGAGGTTGATTACTATCTCAGGGGAGAAGAGTACTCGGCACAATTAGACTATTTCATCAAGGCTATAAATGGGGATGTGCCTAATAATATCAACAATTTCGAATCGGCCAATCAAACTGACAGGGTCATTGATTTAATTAGAAATTTCAAAACAAATTAATATGGAAAGAATACTTTTTGGCGATAACCAATTTTTTGGTGTGAACCATAGCTCAGATGAAAAGTCTAGAGCACAAGCGATTCAATTTAAAGAAGATGCCACTATTCTAAAAACCTTAGATTATGCAATTGATGAGGGTGTAAATACGTTTATGTGTACTACGCATGATCGTATATCCGCTATATGTGATGCCATTCGATCCAACACAATCAAGTACCATAACTTTAAAATCTATCCATGTTTGCCGTATGCACATAAATATGCCAATGCAGTCACAGAACTCGGTTTATTAGGAACACTTAAACAATATGTACCAGGTAATTTTTTCGGCTCCCTTTTTAGAGGGGGTGTGGCTATTGTGTCTAAAGATTATATCGCAATGATGAAGTTGTTGGTAGATGCAGAGATGAAAATGTTTAAAGGGATACCTACGCCTGTAATTTTCTTACAAAATGTAATAACAGATCTTCTTCTAGGGCTTGGTATGAAAGAGGTCATTAAAGCGTATCATCAATATATTATTACTGAATACAATGCAGAACCTGGCTATATCACTATGAATATGCCAAAACTTTTAAATTTCTTAAACGCTGCCGGGATCGACAATCCAATAATTTGTACTTCAATCAATATTGATGGATTTAGAATGTCTGGAGGTAAAGCGTTGTATGAAAAAACGTTGAAAGAAAAAGATGTTCGTGTTATTGCGATGCAAGTATTATCAGGAGGCGCATCTAAACCACGGGAAGCATTATCCTACGTATGTAATTTGCCCAATGTGCAATCCATACTTTTTGGTGCTTCTTCCAAATCAAATATCAGAGAAACAGTTTCTCTGATTCGAGAATTTGATCATAGTGAGGAAGTGGAAATGATGGAACAATATAATCATATAAAAATTTATTAATCATGTTAATTACCATTGTGGCTGGTGCAAGACCTAATTTTATTAAAATTGCCCCCATTATTAGGGCAATTGAGAAGGCTAAACAGCTAGGTTCAGACATTGATTTTAGACTCGTTCATACCGGACAACATTTTGATCAAAGGATGAGTGGGGATTTTTTTGACCAATTAAATATACCCGATCCAGATACCAATTTACAGTGTGCATCTGGAACTTCGATAGAGCAGACTGCCTCTATCATGTGTTTGTTTGAAAAAGAATTAGTAGAACACACACCCGATATTGTTTTAGTAGTTGGAGATGTTACCTCTACTATGGCGGCAGCTATTACAGCCAAAAAATTAGGCATCCATACGGTACATGTAGAAGCTGGTATACGTTCTGGAGATTTAACCATGCCAGAAGAATTAAATAGAATTCTAACAGATGCGATTTGCGATACTTTTTTTACAACAAGTGTCACTGCATCAGAAAATTTGATGGCTTTTAGTAGGTCTGAAGAAAGTGTTCATTTTGTTGGCAATACCATGATTGATACATTGTTATTTCATTTAAAAGACATAAAAAAACCAGATTGTTGGGACAGGCTACAGCTAGAAGAAAAAAATTATTTACTATTGACCTTGCATAGGCCATCCAATGTAGACGATCCTATTAAGTTGCAAGCTTTATTAACAGAAATTGCAATTTTAACGCCTGCTACTCAAGTTGTATTTCCTGTTCATCCTAGAACCCTACATTGTATTGAAACCAATTCCATACATACCTATTCCATCCAATTAATACCAGCTCAGCCCTATTTGGAATTCATCTACCTGGTTAAGCACGCAAAAGGGATTATCACAGATTCAGGTGGTATTACAGAAGAAGCGACTGTGCTGAATGTGCCATGTATTACGATGCGCAATACAACCGAACGTCCCGAAACTGTTACTCATGGTACGAATGTTTTAGTTGGAGACGATATGGAGCTACTAGCAGCAAAACTTGATGATTTACATAAAGGGATATGGAAATCCAACTTAGTTCCTGCTCTTTGGGACGGACAATCTGCGGAAAGAATTGTAAATATTTTATTATGCAACAGGGCCTAAAATATCTATTAAGTAATACACTTTTTGCATTAGATCTTATTGGACTAAACCTACTCATTTTTATTTTATTGCTTTTTTATCAATGGCCATTAAGCGCATTCAATTTTAATCCTTACATCCAATTATGGGTGATGACAAATTTAATTTGGGTCATTGTTGCTCTTGCTGTTCGTTTATATGGGAGTATGTTGGTGCTAAAATTCGAATTATTTGTAAAACGAACATCGCAGTTGTATGTATTGTGGGTAATGTTGATGCTATTGTATTTAGTAGTTATTAGAGAAGTTGATTTTTCAAGAAGCTTCATCTTACTTATATTGATCTGCTTTCCATTGATATTGGGCGTGAACAGATGCTTGTATTTCGCAATCCATAAATACGTCAAAAAACGAGGTACTTATGTTAGCAAAATCATGATCGTTGGTTATAATGACATGTCTAAAAAGCTAGCTAAATATTTTGAGGAAGAGGGAATTAATACCGAATTGATTGGGTTTATCGAAGAACCATTGAATGTGCATGAATTGACAAATTACCCAATTTTAACGAATCTCGACAATGCCATCGAAATCGCTAAAAAGATGCAAGTCCAAGAAATTTTCTCTACCATTATGCCTGAACAAAATGCCATCATCTATCATTTAATGCATGAGGCAGAAAATAGTTGTGTTAGGTTTAAGATTATTCCAGATTTATCCGTATTCTTAAAAAAGCCCGTTGTGGTAGATTATCTCAGTGATATGCCAGTATTGGCATTAAGGGGAGATCCATTAGAAGATATGGGGAATAGAATCAAAAAAAGAATATTAGATTTAATAGTTAGTACGACAGTTTTACTATTTATTTTATCTTGGTTAATCCCGTTGATTGCCATTTTAGTCAAGCTTGAATCTAAAGGCCCCATTTTTTTTCGACAACTTAGAAGCGGCAAGAATGATAAGCCATTCTTCTGTCTAAAGTTCAGGAGTATGCGAATGAACGATGCAGCAGATCAAGTTTCTGCTACCAGAGATGATCCAAGAATTACAAGAATTGGCCGGTTTTTGCGAAAATCAAGTTTGGATGAATTTCCGCAATTCATTAATGTTCTTTTTGGGGAAATGAGTTTGGTAGGACCAAGGCCGCATATGTTAAAACATAGTTCTGAATTTTCTAAGATGGTCGCTCATTATATGTCAAGGCAATTTTTAAAGCCTGGAATTACTGGCTGGGCTCAGATCAATAGTTATAGAGGTGAGATTAGATCTCAAGAAGAGATAGAGGGTAGGGTGGCTAGTGATCTTTGGTATTTTGAAAACTGGACAATTTGGCTAGATATTAGAATCCTATTTTTAACTGTTTATCAAGTTTTCGCAGGGCATAAAAATGCCTATTAATATGTTATAAGCGAGCCGATTTGCTTGCATCATTTTCACCAAAAATTTCATTATGAATTATACACATCAAGTGGCGGTTATTGGATTAGGTTATGTTGGATTGCCATTGGCATTAGAATTTTCAAAAAAATATCCTGTAGTGGGTTTTGACATAGATCAAGAAAGAGTGAGAGAATTACAAAATGGGCATGATCGAACTAAGGAAGTCGAAGCTTCTGATTTAATTTCTAATATCTTATTTTCTTCAAATCTAAATGATATTGGCCATGCCAATACCTATATTGTTACTGTTCCTACGCCAATTGATCATTTTTACAAACCCAATTTAGTGCCTATTTTAAAAGCAACTGAAATGATAGGAGGGCTTTTAAAAAAGGGAGATATTGTAATTTATGAATCTACAGTTTATCCTGGTTGCACCGAAGAAGACTGCGTGCCTTTATTAGAAAAAACAAGCGGTTTAATATACAATCAAGATTTTTTCTGTGGGTACTCTCCAGAAAGAATTAATCCCGGTGACAAAGTCAACACTTTGACAAAAATTAAGAAAGTGACATCTGGCTCTACTGAGGAGATTGCTCAAGTAGTGAATGATTTTTATAAATCCATCATTATAGCAGGTACCCATTTAGCCCCAAGTATCAAGGTTGCCGAGGCTTCAAAGGCGATAGAAAATGCACAAAGGGATATCAATATTTCTTTTGTCAACGAGCTAGCTTTGATTTTTGATCGTATGGATATTGACACGAATGATGTATTGGATGCTGCATCTACAAAATGGAATTTCTTAAAATATAAGCCTGGATTAGTTGGAGGGCACTGTATTGGAGTAGATCCCTATTACCTAGCTCATAAGGCAGAATCATTGGGATATCATCCTCAAGTGATTTTATCGGGCAGGAGGGTTAATAATCAAATGGGACAATTTGTAGCAAGTAAAGTGATTAAGCTAATGATCCAAAAAAATCTCAAAATAAACGGTTCGAAAGTCTTAATCAATGGTTTTACATTTAAAGAAAATTGTCCTGATATCAGAAATTCAAAAGTCATTGATATATATACTGAATTGAAGGCTTTTGGACTAGAAGTGGATGTCTATGACCCTTGGGCTGATCCTGTTCAAGTGAAAGATGAGTATAATATTGATTTAATTAAGATACCCACTTATGGCTATGATGCATTGATACTAGCAGTTTCACATGATGCATTTAACGATTTAGATATTCCTATAATTATAAAGGAAAATGGGGTTGTTTTTGATACAAAATCGGTTATGTCTAGGTGTACTGTAGATGGAAGGCTTTAGTTAGATAATTGGTGTCAACTAATTTACTGATGAGTATCAGTAAAAAAAATAATATATATGCATAATATTACAATGCGAAAGACGTTTTTCTGATAGTAGAATTTACTCCCCCTTTGTTTATACCCCCATTTAGATTATTACTCATTCGGTAATTTCCCCCGCCCCAATTTCAAACTCCCCTTTGTTAGTATTGGCATGTCAATGTCAATTAAGAAAAGTTTTTAAATAACTTTTTTATTGTAATTGGTATGTCTAAAATGTATCACTTCAATCACAAAATTAATTTTCTATGAAAAAAATTCTACTTATTGAAAAGGACGAGGATATCAGATCAAATCTAGCTCAAGTTCTTGAGTTGGTAAATTACGAGGTATTTACCGCCGAGGATGGTCATCATGCAGCTGAACTGGCTAAACGTGAAACACCTGATATGATTATATGTGGCTCATTACTTCCATTATTAGATGGATATGGTTTGTTTCAGGAACTGCAAAGCCATCCTGCTACACAGCATTCCAAAGTAGTTTTCTTTACGCCAAAACATTTGAACGGGAATGGGGCCATGCGAATGGCCATGTGGATGCTGCAATTCCAAAGAGGCAACAATTTACTTTTTCTGAAAAGCCAGTTGCTGAAATTGCAGAACCAGTCACTGAAGTCATTCGTTTGAATGGAGTGGAAGATGTATTGGAGGTGTTAATTAAAGACAGGGATATTTTATACTATAAAAAGAAACAAATTATATTTTCAGAGGGCAATTGTTCTAGGAATTTATATTTTGTCAAAAAGGGGAAGGTAAAAATTTATCAAACCAATGATATAGGTAAACAATTAGTCGTTGATTTATATGCAGAAAATGATTTTATTGGTTATATCCCATTGATAGAAAACTCAAATTATACCGAAATCGCAGAAGCTTTAGAGGAAACTGAATTAATCGTTATTCCAAGGGGAGAATTTAATCAGTTGATTAAGACCAATCAACAAGTCATGGATTTATTCATTCATTTGTTGTCAAAAAGTGTTTGTGAAAAAAAATTACAAATGATTGGATTGGCGTATAATTCTTTAAGAAAAAAAGTAGCAGATGCCTTGGTACGAATCAATGACAAATACAACAAGGCTGATCTGCCAGAATTCAGAATTGATATCAGTAGAGATAATTTAGCAGCTATTGCAGGAACAGCTACAGAATCTTTGATTAGAACATTAACTGATTTTAAATCAGAAAAGCTAATCGATATCTCAAATAACTGTATTAAAATTTTGAACAAAAAAAAGACTAGAGGATTTGAGTAATTAATTTGACCAGTGTCATTTAATAGTTTGACCTCAGTCATTTTAATTCACTTTGTTACCATGTAGCTTTATCATCATGAAATTATATATAAAAAATATGGTTAGTCTTCGATGCAAAATGCAGGTTAAGACAGAGCTTGAAAAAATAGGTGTAGACCCACTACAAATTGAATTAGGTTGGGTAGAAATAAAAGATGACTTAACCGACAAGCAAAAGGTGATTCTTAAAAACAATTTATTTGTAGCAGGCCTCCCATTGATCGAAGACAAAAAAATTGCACTCATTGAGGGCATTAAGAATGCGGTTATAGAAATGGTGCATCATGCAGATGAGTTTCCGATTGTGAATTATTCGGAATATATAAAAAGTAGGTTGCATATGGATTATGTCTACTTGTCAAATATATTTTCTGAAATTGAAGGACGCACCATCCAGCAATTCATCATCACGCATAAAATTGAAAAAGTGAAAGAACTCCTGATGTATGATGAATATAATTTAACTGAAATCTCGTATAAGCTTAACTACAGTAGTGTAGCACATCTTTCAAATCAATTTAAAAAAATTACAGGTTTGTCTCCGTCTTGTTATAAAAAAATGAACATGAGTCGAACTGAAATATTGGAAAATGTCTAGTAGTTAAGCATACAATATCAGCAGTAAAATATATAAATCATTTAAGGACTTATGTAACAATAGCCTTAAATAAGTGATCAACTTTGTCATTATCTAACACATTTAAGAATGTGATTTTAAATATTTAAATAATCAAAAAAATGAAAAAATATTACACAAAAATTGTTGTCCTATTTTTTGTTTCCATTTTTGCAGTTGCGCAAATAAAAGCACAAGAAAATTCAGGAACACCTGTTAAATTATTCAATGGGACAAAGGAGTTTAGTACATGGTCAGTTGGAGTGAATGTTGGCGGAATGATGCCTATGTCTGCATTTGGTGGGAGAAATGATTTCTCAGAGTGGGAGACCAATTTTGGTTATGGCTTTTATGTTAAAAACCAATTGTCACATGTATTTGCTTTGCAGGCAGATTTTATAGGTGGAAAATTGAGTGCAAACAATAACCGTTTATGGGCTGGCGTGCCTCCTCCAAGTCCATATAGTTCATATAAGACTGATGTGCATTGGTCTGCTAGCTTGAGTGCAGTTGCCACTTTAGGCAATATCAATTGGTCTCAAATGAACACTGCTATTAAACCGTATCTAAGTGTCGGAATGGGTTTAATTGGATATGATGCTACTTTGACCACTATTGAAAATGTGGAAGTAAAGGGGCATCCTGATGGGACAGCATCCACTTTATTTATTCCAGTTGGTTTAGGGTTCAAAGCAAGACTTTCACCAACTGTAAATTTAGATTTAGGATATAAAGTGGGTTTTGTAGATGGGGATGACTTAGATGGCTATTACAAGGATCCAATTGTAAATGATCGTTTTTCATATGCACATATTGGAGTAGAATTTGCAATACAAGGTAAATCAAAGACCCAATTATCAAGGCATAATGCGCCAAGACAAATGTCCAAAGAATTTGCGGATCGTGATTATGCTTTGGCAGAGGAAATACGTTTGTTAAATACAAACATTGCTGCCAGAGATAATGAAATAAAATCTTTAAAAGCGGAGCATGCGAGCATGAAAAAAGATTCCGATGGGGATGGAGTAAGTGACAATTTTGATAAATGCCCTGGCACTCCAACTGGAACAAGAGTGGATGGTGCTGGTTGTGCGTATGTAAGTAATATGATTGAGAGAACCGAAGCGGAACCTTCAAAAATGGACATTACAACAGATGATTATAATGTCATTAAAGAAGCTTCTGAGCATTTACAATTTGAGACAGGTAGTGCAGTTTTAAAACCAGTTTCATACGCTTACTTACATAGAGTAGTTGATATTTTATTGAAGAAAAATTTGAGTATTAGATTGTCTGGATATACTGATAATGTTGGTTCAGATGCTTCCAATCTAAAATTATCTAAAGCGAGAGTAAATACAGTTAAAGCTTATTTAGCAAAACAAGGTATTGGAGAAGATCATGTTACTGCAATTGGATATGGAGAAGCGGATCCTATTGCAACCAATAAAACTGCGGCAGGTAGAGCAAAAAACAGAAGAGTTGAATTTGCTTTCTATTAGTCGTTCCATATCAGCTTGCATGTGGTTTGCATTAGCTGTTATTGATGGATGTAAATTATAAGGTTTGTTTAAATGTAAGTTTGGTTAATTCAGGGGGGGGGTGTAGCAGTGGCTATCCCCCCCCTTTTTTTTTATTTAGGTAAGCGTAATAGTTTAGTTGCAATATGGCAAATTTGCCATTGTTTTGACTCTTTAAATAACACATATTTGTGTTATGGGGTATTTTGAAAATAGTCTTTTAGACAGAGCAGATTTTGCGAAACGTATTGGCTTAAAATTAAGAACCATAAGACTTGAAAATAAAAAGTCTATTGAAGTGGCTGCGTTTGAGGCAGGGATGGATTATACCCAACTAAGCAGAATTGAGTTAGGAAAAATAAACACTAGTTTTTTCCAAATCTATAAAATATCAAAATCATTAAACGTTCGGATGGTCGACATTGTGAATGATCTGCCTTAAACGTTTGGGGAAACATTTAGGCATGGATGAGTAAGCGGGCCTTATCTTCATTTGGCCCGTATTTATTGAATAGTATACGAGTAATAAAATAATAATCCTATTTTTGGGTCTAATACAAATCATATGGGATTCGCAATCAATAAAAAAATAGCAGAAAAGAAAACTGCATCTAATGCAAAAACCAATGTGCAAGCAGGTGGCAGTTCAAAATTTATCGCAAAAGCAAGCACCAAGTCATCTGGGGCAAGTAAAAAACCAATTAAAACTGGTGGATCAAGAGGTAGTTAATGCCTGATTAATACATGTTATTTAGTTAAATGATAAAAAAGAAGACCCATATTGGGTCTTCTTTTTTATAAATAGAAATTGGGGCTAAAAAACATGATAAAAGTCATATATTATAATTTATATATATTTATACTACTTTTTAATTTAATTTATCTAAAAAAACTTAACATAAATTTTCTAAAAGCGTATAAATATGCCTAAATTCACAATTCATTAACAAATTCCTAAGTTGAAACCTAGGGATATGTATTCTAAAAATTTAATCACATGAAGAAAAATTTGTACCTGATGCTAGCAATGTTCTTTTCTTTGAACATTGCACTAGCTCAAACTACAACTGTAAACGGAAAGATTACTGATGTCAAAGGTGCACCAGTGGAAGCCGCTACAGTTAGAGAAAAAGGCACAAGCAATGCTACTAAGGCAGATGCGAACGGCGCTTTCTCTATTACAGTTAAACAAAATGCTGTCTTGCAGGTTTCTGCGACTGGTTTTGCTAACTTAGAAGTATCTGCTGCGAATGCAAGCAGAATTACACTTAAGGAAACAGTAGATAATTTAACAGAAGTTATCGTTACAGCCTTAGGTGTTAAAAGAGAAAAAAAGGCCCTTGGATATGCTGTTCAAGAGGTAAAAGGTGAAAACTTAACGGTAGCAAAATCAACAGACGTGAGTACTGCTTTGGCTGGAAAAGTGGCTGGTGTGCAATTAGTAGGTTCTCCTAGTTCTGCTTTTGACAACGGTAGTATCTTAATCCGTGGTGTTACTGGTTTAGGACCACAGGAGCCGATTTTTGTTGTGGATGGAACGATCACCAACCAATCTGCTGTTTTAATGGATAACGTTGAAAACCTATCTGTGTTAAAAGGACCAGCTGCAACTGCATTGTACGGTCAACGTGCTGCAAATGGTGCGGTAGTAATCACAACAAAAAAAGGCACACGTAAAAAGTACAGCGGTGTTGAATTAAACTTAGGTGCAACTTTCGAAAACATTGCATTGTTACCTCCATACCAAAATGAGTATGCTGGTGGTTATTCTTCATCTTACACAAATAAAAACTCTTTAGGAGCTGGTTATTTAGATGACCAAGGTTACTATATCTTTAACTATGATGCTGCTGCACATCCTGCATCTTGGGCTGCGTTTCAAGGTCAAAGAATGTTAGAATATGGAGCAGATGAAAGTTGGGGACCAAAAATTGACGGTTCTCTATACCGTGCTTATTGGAGTTGGTACCCTGGTGCTGACTTTGGTAAATTAACGCCAATGGTTGCACAACCAAACAACGTTAAGAATTTCTTCCAAACAGGATTGAATTTGAACAATTCAGTTGCTTTCACTTCTGGCGGAGAGTCTCATAACTTTAGATTGACTTATGGTAACCAACAAAGAACATTGGTGGTGCCTAATGCAAATAGAGACCAACACCAATTAGGTGTGAATGGTTCATTTGACATTGGCAAGAAATTAACAGTATCAACAGATATCACTTACACGACTGCTTATACAAAAGGTGCACCAATTGAAGGATATGACTTAACTGGTTTAAACGTAACTCAAAACTTCAACCAATGGTATCAAAGACAATTGGATATGGAGCGTATGAAGCAGTATCGTGAACCAGATGGAAGTTTAAATTCTTGGAACATTGGTGATCCTAATGCTACAGGTGATTTTGCGACTTATGGTATTCCTCAATATTGGGATAACCCTTATTTTGTTGTTGCTGAAAACTATACTACACAAAAGCTAAATAGAATTGTGGGTAATGTAGGTTTAAACTACAAGATTAACAGTCATTTAAGCATTCAATCAAATGCTAGAATGAACTCTTATACCAATGAGAATGATGCAAGAATGGCGACTGGTTCTTTGACTTTGCCTTATTATAAGCAATTGCAAAACCAATACAAAGAGATGAACTATGAGACGAACATCGTTTACAAAAACAAATTCGGCGATTTCTCTGTAGATGGATTAGCTGGAGGTAATATTAGAAGAAATAGCTACAGTAAAATGTCATTAGCAACAGAAGGTGGTTTAAGTTCACCTAACTATTTTGACATTGC
>JACCDN011179535.1_pt1 | contig 16784 bp, 15 predicted proteins | sample 7441691 | NCBI WGS metagenome assembly JACCDN01 (sample SAMN15323439, study PRJNA562643) | freshwater metagenome | isolation source: river surface water | place: USA:Blue River Watershed | collected 2017-08-16
ATCCGCTGGAAGTGATTTACACCGACCCCGCCGTGGCCCAGCCTTTGGGCTGAGCCCCTCGTACCATGTTGGCGGTATCAGGCACTGGAACGCGCTCATGAGGGGTTGGAAGCAACTCGTGTTGGCGGTTATGTTGGTGGTCGCCCCCGTGCACGCGAGCCTTGCTCAGCCGAGCCCCTTGGGCAAGATCAACCGCGAGTTGGTCGAGGCAGTTTTCGTAGAAATTTGTAGGTTGGACATTCAACAACCCGAGACCGTGATGCGCCAAGCCATTTTGGAAACAGGCTGGATGCGCGCCCCTTTTCTGATGAAGCGGAACAACCTGTTTGGCTTTCGCAACACCACCTATCTGGTGTTTGACGAGTGGCAAGACAGCGTGGCCTATTACAAAGCTTGGCAAGACAAGCATTACCGGGCGAACGAACACCAAGATTACGGTGCGTTTTTAAAAAGCATCCGGTACGCCAGTGCCGGTTACACCGAGCATCTGCGCAAAATTCGATGGGAACGCGCATGTCCTGTTCAAGCCCCAGACAACAGCCTTCCCAGCCCAGGCCTTGAACCACCAGCGGCATCGGCTTCAGACCCCGTGCAATAGGCCGAGAATCACGGGCATTGCCCTGAGTCGGTCAAACTATTGCGGCTTTTTGGTGTTGTTGGGTTTGGACTTGGCGGCTGAAGTCGACTTGGCTGATTTGGCAGATTTGGATTGGGCGGACTTTGCCGACGCTTTGCTTTTCGCCTGCGTTGCTTTTTCCCCCTTGCGATTGGCCGATTTGGCAGCCACGGCCGCCCCTTTGCCCTTGCCGGGAGCACTCACCCGAATCAGATCGGGACGACTTTGAAAGGGCTTCAAGGCCTTGAGCCATGCCGAAACGGATCGTGGGACTTCAGCTTGCTGAGCGTCCGACCACAAACTGGATTTATCTGGGTTGTTTTTTTGCCAATTCAGTGCATTGAGCATAGCTTGCGCCAACAAATCACCCTTGATGGCGTAACCGGTGGCGCTCAAGTGAACATGGTCTGGCTGGGCCAAGCCATAGGCATACCAAGTGCGCATGGCATCTGCGCCACCCGCGACACGGTACCAGTCGTACAGCAAGCAATCGTTTTCTTTCGCCAATCGGCGAATCATCTGGGCAAATTCCCAAGTCGCGGTGATGGGCTGTTTGCGGAAATAGGTGTCCTGCACAGTGGTCAACACAATGAGAGCGTCTGGGTGCTCTGCCCGAACTTTGCGAATGGTCTCAACAATGGTGGCTTCGAGCTGATCGGGCACCGTGTTTTTGTAAATCAGATCGTTGGTGCCCCAATCCAAGATCACCAAATCGGGCGCCAAGACTTTGGACTGCGACTCAAAATAAGCCTGCGAGCGCAGGGCCGCATAAGCGGCGCCCCCCACGCCCAAGTTGTGATACACCACACCGGGGGTCTTGTTTTCAATGCTCACGCCATACAACTCGAATGTGTCTTCGGGTTTGACATCTGCGTTGGCGATCTCAAAACGGAGGGTGTCAAACAATTGCGGCACGGCGATCTCGACCATCTGTGTTCCACCCTGCGAACCTTCTTCGCCTGGCAACGCACTCTCCCACAACAAGTCGCCTGATTGCATGCGCAACCGATAAGCGGCCGAGGAAGCACGGTAGAAAAACTTCAGCACCTTGGCACCCGGCTCAAACTGTTGGTTGAATTGCAGGGTGAACGCGGCTTGAGGACTGCTGGTGCGCGCGACGAACCCCGACACCCCCAAAGGCATTTTGGGATACACCTGAATGCTGTTGGCGGTGACCCACTCTCCTTCAAAGCTGGATCGGTAATCATTTTGGGAATACGTTTTGGCAATGGCATAAGGAAACACCATGCCCCGACCAGCACTGCCCACCATCGACTGCCATTTGTGCCGCGCCATTTGCGCCGCATGGCCCCCTTGAACATGCGAATCGCCAAAATGCAGCACCGTCAACCGCCCTTGTGCCGCCGCATCCCATTTGCTTTTGAGGCGCTGCAACAACTGCACATTGCTGGCCTCAAAAGTGTTCACCTCCGGCGTGACAAAGGTGTTCATCAATTGCGCTTTTTCAGCGCCAATGAGATCGTTCAAGGTCTTCCAGGCAAAAGGCGGTTTGGCAGGCCCTTCTTGCACCAAAGGCTGGATGGGGTTGCGTTGTAACTGTGGTGCTGTTGGCGCCATCTTGGCACCCTGTGCGGGCTTGGCCGGCGCCGAATTCGCTGCTGCGGTCGAAGATGGCAAACCTGCTGGTGTGGCTGGTGTTGCTGGTGTGGCTGGCGCACTGGCACCCGACAAGGCGGCCTCTGATGGCGCACTTTTGACGGTGTCACCCGGCGGGGTGGCGCACGAGGCCAGCAAAACGCTCAAGACCAGACAAGCCAGCGCTCGGGTAGACACCCGCGGAGCATGGAAGGGCATAGGAAAACTCCTGTTCATTGCGCCGCCTCAGAGGCCGGCGACTTGCGAGCTGTTGGTGTTATGGGGGCCGTCAAAAACCCGCGTTCTCGCTGCACCGTATAGCCACTGAGAAACACATATGAATTGTGGGCAAACAACAATTCCTGAATGCCTTCTTGCTGAATCAAGGTCTTGATGTTGCCATTGAAATAGCGGTAGTCGAGCACATACACCTCTTCGTAATGCGAGGCCAAATAAGGCGCAAACGCATTGCCGTAAGAGTCCTTGATCATGGCGATCTTGCGACCATTTTTTACATCGCTGGTGATTTTCATCATGGGGTAATCGCCCCCCAAAAAGACACCGTAAGCGCTCGCCCCCCGGGCATATTCCGCATACAACTGGGTCGACTGTCCTTGGCGTGAGCCGGAAGAAAAGTATTTGACCGAGGTCTGTACTGGCACCTTGTAATACGCCACCGTATCCCCTTTGCTCTTGAGCGCGGGCGAGAGCGTGCGGTAATAGAGGGTGCCCAAGAAGTTGGGGATTTCTTTTTTCGTGAGCGCACTCAAGGGCAAGGGGGCAAATTGCGCTGCCTCTGCAAAGGCCGTGTACGCGTAATAGGCGCCCAAGCCAGTCCAATGGTGGTCTGTGTTGAAGTAAACATACTCGTTGCTGTGCTGCGCGAGTTTGGCATAAGCATTGACGGGGCGCACTTGCGGCGGCAACGCGTTCACGGCTTGGTCAATCACCATTTTTTCGCGCATGACCCCTTTGTTGACTTTGGCCGGCAAGTAATAGTCGGCGCCAATTGGGATCGGCATGAAATAAAGCGTCGTTTGAGGCAACTCTTGTTGGTAGCGCGCCATCAAAGCGGTGAAGGGTGCGGCCATTTGCGGCGTACCGCCAAACATTTGCACCGCCCGATTTTTGTAAATGATCACAGACTCAATGTTCTGATATGGCGCATCGTCGGCTATCGCGCTGACGGCCATCGGCACGACCGCTTCACCCTGGGCGGGTACTGTGCGTGCGTTTTGGCCCTGCAAGTCGCCCGCTGATGGCTTCTCGTCGCCGGCATTGGAGCCGGCATTAGAGCCGGAGCCGTTATTTGAGGACTGGGCTGAAGGCTCGGCCTCGGCCTCGCGCGTGGGCGGCTTGGGAGCGCCAGCTCCCGCGGGGTACGCGCTTTTATCCGAGAACACTTGGATATCGTCTTGCGCCCATCCACGCCATTGTTTGATCTGCCCCGCGGCATCGGACAGGGTGTACCGGAAGACGAAGTTGTCAGCGACAAAATCATCTATTCGTTGCATGAAGGACCCTTGGCCAATGGCTGACCAAGAGAATTCTGGGAACTGTGCCAGTTTGCGTTTCTCGCCTTCAGAAACGCTCTCCTTGGGTGTCAAGACAAAGACAATGCCCAGGCCCACCAACACGCTTGAAAACAAGAGGGTTTGGAGCCAGTCCATGAACGGGGTGGAGTGGTTCTGCTGCATGGTCAGAATCGGAAATAAATGAAGGGGTTGTAGGTCTTGCCCACCAGCAGCACCACGCTAACCCCGAGAAACAGCAGGTTTTGAGCCACCACGGCCCATTGGTATGTCACCGCAGTCAGGTGCTGCTTGAGGCTGCTGTGTGCACGCGCATACAGCGGGGCGCACATGACCAGTGCAAAAGCCAGCCAATAGGCATGGGCCCAAATCGCCACATCCAGCTCAAAGTCATACAGCGGCACCTCGGTTAAACCAAACAACACTTTGAGCGTGCTGCCCAGACGACTCAGGTCTGTGAAGTAGAAGATGGACCAACCCAGCACAATGAAAAACACGGCATACGCATGCTGAATGATTTTGGGCATGCGCTCCAACACCCGCAAGCCCAGAGATTTTTCAAACCAAAGAATCACCCCAAAATACAAGCCCCAAATGACAAAGTTCCAACTGGCGCCATGCCAAATGCCGGTCAGTCCCCAAACGATGAAGATGTTGCGAATCGGGTGATGGCGGTTGCCCCCGAGAGGGATGTACACATAGTCTCTAAAAAATGTGCCCAATGAAATGTGCCAGCGGCGCCAAAAGTCGGTGATCGAGGTGGCGGTGTAGGGGTGCTTGAAGTTCTCGTGGTAGTGGAAACCGAACATCATGCCCAGACCGATGGCCATGTCGGAATACCCAGAAAAATCAAAATAAATCTGCAGCGTGAACATCAACAAGCCGAACCACTCACCGGCGACCGTGGTCTGGCCCACGTCTTGACCTAAGAACTGCAAACACAGTTCGCCCGCGGTGTTGGCGATGAACACTTTTTTGAACAAGCCCTTGCAAAAGCGGGTGACCCCATTGCTGAAGTCGGACACACTGAAGACGCGCTCTTCAATTTCTCGGGCGATGTGCGCATAGCGCACGATGGGGCCGGCCACCAGCTGATGGAAGCAGACCACAAACAGCATGAAGTTCAACAAATTCTTCTGCGCGGGCACCTCACCTCGGTACACATCGATCGTGTACGAAATGGTTTGGAAGGTATAAAAAGAAATGCCGATGGGCAGCAAGATGCCCGGCGCCTTGAACCCAAGGCCCGTCAAGGCATTGACAGTTTCGACAATGAAATCCGCATATTTGAAAGAAGCCAGCAATCCCAAGTTGACGACCAAGGAGCTGATGACGCCGAAACGCGCCAATGCTTTTCTGTTTTTGAAATGGTCAATAAAACGGCCATTCAAAAAGTCCCAAACCGAGGAAATGATCAGCAAACTCACCCAGATCGGCTCGCCCCATGCATAAAAAATGAGGGAAAAAGCCGTCAATATCAGATTGCGTACGGACCTTTGCGGAAAGGCGTAGTAACAAATCAGGCAAGCTGGAAGAAAGAAAAAGAGAAACGTGAGGCTCGAAAAAACCATGTCACTGCGCTATTGAATCGGTGGGGCAGTTAACAGTTCCTGTTCCAGGAAATGTTCTTAATATGACTAGTGTAGTCGGGACTACCATATTGAATCTGATCTAAGAAAAGATAATAGTCAGGCACTTCACTCGGCATATTGCGGTCTTGCCAAGCTTTGTAAAACTGGATGCTGTGCTCAAAATGGTCAAAGCGCAGGTAATTGCCGCGCCTGAATGCAAACAGGTTGTTGCGCGTCATCAAAAATGGGCTGCGAAACCAACCTGTTTCCAAAATGGCCTGACGCATGACGATGGTCGGGTTGCGGATGCCTGATTGGCAAATGGACTTAAAAACCAAATCAACAAATTCGGCATCTACCGGGCCACGAGCATCAAATTCATCAGAGACCATATCGACGCGGTCGGGCATCTCGCCGTCAAGCGTGTCATCCCACGCCGATGGCTGGTGCATCAGGGTCAAGGTGCCAAACAAGGCCAGCATGAGCAGCCTGCGCACCCAGATAAAGAAAACATGGTCTCGGGACATCACCCATTGCATCAAGAACCAGCCAAACAAGGCCACGGTTTCAGTGGCCAAGCGTGGAGTGTAAGTTGACAAAGCCGCTGGCAGGGTAAAACTTGCCCAAGCCAGCCGATGGGCACACAAATTGCTTGAAATGATTTTGAGCGTCGGAAAACCGATACGAACGGTCTTCAGCCAAGAAAGAGTTTCAGCCTATGAACCCCGTTGGGCCTTTTCAAACTGCGACCTCCGCCTTGCCGGAGTCGGGGCGTGCTGCGCGCCTCAATACCGGCAGCGCCCCCACAGGTTCAGTCGCCAGCAACCCATTCCAAGAGACATTGGCGCAAGTCCAGCCGAAGGGCTCTCAAGTTGGCGGGCAGGTTCGGGTGCAAACCGGCGAAACGCTGATCGGCATCACCCGACGCGTCTTGCAAGACCAAGGCCAAAACCCCAGCGAGGCAGAGGTGCACCGCGTGGCCATGGCTGTTGCCAAAAACAATGCCTTGGCCAACCCCAACTTGATTCGCACGGGTCAAACCCTCAACTTCCCGAACGTCACACTCGCCCGCAAGCCGCCCGAATTAGATAGCCCCATCACGGCCAGCCCATCAGCTTCAGGCCATATCGCACCCACACCCACACCCACACCCACACCCACACCCACACCCACACCCACACCCACGCTCCCGGCCATGTCCGCCAACAAGGCCTTGGCCGAAACGGCACCGGCTGCGGCCTTGGCCACAGCACCTGCGAAGAGCGGCCCCAAAATCGCCATCGTGGGCGACAGCATTGCTGTGGGCATCGGCGGTGCGGTGTTAAAACAAAGCGGCATCACACCCGAGTTTGCACCGGGTCGAAAATTTTTGACCCAACACCAAGGCAGTTTTGCGGTCAATGCGGTGGGCGGGCACAGCAGCCCACAGACCTTGTCGCAATTGAACAAAGATGCCGGCGTCAAAAACGCCGACTTGGCGATCATTTCGGTGGGCACCAACGACTTGGTGAACAGCCCCGTCAACAAGTACTACACCCCTGAACGCATCACCCAAAATCTGCAACGCATTCGCACCGAGCTGAATGCCAAAGACAGGGTGTGGGTCTTGCCCTATGACCCCAAAGCCCGTGAATTGGTGCAGTCAGTGGCCAACGAGCGCGGCGACAAAACCATCGACTTGGGCCAATTTCAGCCGGCAGACCGTTACCACCCTAGAAATTACGCGGCCATCGCCAGCAGCATTTCCCCTTTGTTGAACCAGATCCAATCAGCGCAAGCCTCTGCACCTGTGGCCTCTGCAGCCCCCGCGCCCCATCAACAAGCGTGGGTTTCTACGCAAAACGCTTTGCTGGCGCGCGGCGCCAAGTTTTAAGACGACGCACCCCAAGCCAACACCGTTCAACGCAAGCCATGGTCGTCAAAGTGTCCGTGGCAGTCTCCGTCGCCATGCTCAGGCGCTCTCAAAACGGCACGTTCTTCACACCGCTGTCCACCAGCGTCAAGCGTTCTTGCTCGAGCAAAACCTTCGCCACATAACCCCCGTCATCGGTGGTCTCTGAAGCGCCCAAGTAATAGCGCAGGCCGTCTTCCATCACACCGCCCTTGGTCTTGATGCAATAAGCCAGCACATCGGCCCCCACGCGCAGGTTGGCAATCGGGTCAAACGCCGCCATGGTCCCCCCGTGCAAGGCATAGCGCTGTTGGTGAATGTCGGTCATCACCTGCATCAGCCCTTGCGCGCCTGCCGAGCTGTGGGCAAAAGGGTTAAAGCCCGACTCCACCGCCATCACCGACAAAATGAGATAGGGCGACATCTTGTATTTTTTGGCCAAGAGGTGCGCCTCGGCCACCAAGGCCGCCAAGGGCTCGGGCGCCACTTTGTATTTGCGCCCCAACCACTCTGCCACTGCCGCTTGCGAGGGCGGCAAATCTTGCAAACTCATGGCGGTGGCCCGCTCGGCTGTGTTCTCAGGCAACCATGAAAAAAGCACTTGCCGCTCACGCAACCAATTCAGGGTTGCGGTCTCGGCGCTGTGCATGCCTTGCGGATTGAGCCAAAAAGCCAGCAGCAAAGTGGTCGCACCCAAGCCCACCATGGCCAAACCACTGTGGGTGATGATGAACAAACCACGCGCCACATCGCGCAGCAGTGTTCGGAGGGTGGTGCACCAAGTGCACGCCAATTTCATGAAGTGAGGCCCATTGGAGATCGGCAATTTTGACGCAAAACACACCGCGCCAACAGTCACAGGATAATCGGTCTATGTCTTTACTTCCTCGCGTAGTCGTCGGTTTGTCCGGCGGCGTTGACTCTGCTGTTACCGCCTATTTGCTCAAGCAACAAGGCTATGACGTCATCGGCATCTTCATGAAAAACTGGGAAGACGATGACGACAGCGACTATTGCTCCTCGAATATTGACTTTGTCGATGCAGCGGCCGTGGCCGATGTGATCGGCATTGAAATCGAGCACGTCAATTTTGCGGCCGACTACAAAGACCGCGTTTTTTCTGAATTTTTGCGCGAATATGAGGCGGGCCGCACACCGAACCCCGACATCCTTTGCAACGCCGAGATCAAGTTCAAGTCCTTCCTTGACCATGCCATGCGATTGGGGGCCGAAAAAATTGCCACAGGCCATTACGCCCGCGTACGGCTCAATGCCCAGACCGGTCGGCACGAGTTGCTGAAAGGGCTCGATCCCACCAAAGACCAAAGTTATTTTCTACACCGCTTGAACCAAGCTCAGCTGTCAAAAACCTTGTTCCCCGTCGGCGAGTTGCACAAAACCGAAGTGCGCCGCATCGCCGAAGAGATTGGACTGCCCAACGCCAAAAAGAAAGACTCCACCGGCATTTGCTTTATTGGTGAGCGCCCCTTCCGGGAGTTCTTGAACCGTTACATCTCCAAAGAGCCCGGCCCCATCAAAGACCCCAGCGGCCGCACCATTGGGCAACATGTGGGCCTGAGCTTTTACACCTTGGGCCAACGTCAAGGCTTGGGCATTGGTGGCATCAAAGCCAAAGGGGCACAACGGGGCGGCGGCGAACACACCCCTTGGTTTGTGGCCCGAAAAGACATCGCGCACAACACCTTGTGGGTGGTGCAAGGCCACGATCATCCGTGGTTGCAATCGCCCACCCTGCAAGCCACCGACGTGAGTTGGTGCGCAGGCGTTGCGCCCGAGGCCGGTCGCTATGCGGCCAAAACACGCTATCGCCAAGCCGATGCGCCGTGCACATTGCAAAACCTCCAAATGCCTGAAGGCCAAGCAGGTTTTGAGCTCTGCTTTAGCGAGCACCAATGGGCCGTTACCCCCGGGCAGAGCGCAGTGCTGTATGACGGTGAGGTGTGTTTGGGTGGCGGCGTGATCCACTCGGCGCCCACGCTGGCCCAAACCTAGGCGCAAACACCCGCCGCCCGGGCTTACTCGCCGCCGAGGCCCAAGCGGTTGGGCTCGCGCTTTTCGACCGCAAAACGCAACAACGCTGCCGTGCGAAAAATACCGTGTGCAAACTTGCCATAGGGCAAGGTCAAAAACAGGGCCATCACCGCGCCCAAGTGAATCGCCAGCATCAAGGGCATGGCCGCTGTACTGCCCAACAACCAGAGCAACAAACCACTGGCACTGATCAGCGCCAACAGCGCAATGAAGCCCAAGTCCATCGGTTTTTGTGCGCTGTCACCATGCTCTGGATGCCGCCGCAAATTCAGCCAAGCCAAACCACAGGCCCCCACCAGCAAACTGACGCCCCCCACCACGCCCAACAATTTGGGCAAACTGGGCAACGCGTAGGGTGCAGGCCATCCCAGAAGGTAGTGGTAGAGCGTGGCCACACTGGTGGCCGCAAAACACAACATAAATCCGTAAAAAGTCAGGTGATGAAAACGCCTGCGCGCATGCGTCCAGGCATCGTCTTCGTTGTGGCAGCCTTCACCATGTCCACCGTCCAGATACTTCAGGCGCAAAGCCGCATCGGTGGCTTCAACGGCGGCAGGCGTGCTCAAAGCTGCGCCACTGGTGGCAGGTGTGATTTCGCGCCAAAAGCGTTGCACGCCCAAGCCCAACGACAACACCGCAAAAAGAAAAATGGGCGCAAACAAACTGACCATCAGGTTGTGCGGAAACACCGCATAAAAACCACCCGCAACAGGTGCGCCCCAGAGCGTGCCTTGCTTCAACATGGCCAAAGCCAGAAACAAGCCCAAGCCCAGCGCCAGCGCCAGCGACACGGTCAAACCGTTGCGCTGATAAAGGCGGCCCCATGCGGGCGGCCAGGCGTAGTCGGCATAGGTTTGGCCACGCACTTGTGCCATGGCTTGCGGCACATTGATGGCGAATTCGTGCGGCGGCGCGTACTGGCACGCGTGCAAGCACGCCCCGCAGTTGTGGCACAAGTTGGCCATGTAGTGGATGTCGGCCTTGCCAAATTCGAGGCGGCGGGTCATCGCCGGAAACACCGCGCAAAAGCCTTCGCAATAACGACAGCCATTGCAAATGTGCATCTGGCGAGACACTTCGGTCTCGGGCGCGGTCAGCTCGCCTTGGGCCAACGCTCTCGCTTGTTGGGTCAGTGAATCAAGCGATTGCATGGCCAAGTCCTTGCTTCAATGCGGCATGCGCTGCCTGTGTGCCCGCAATGCGGCCAAAGGCGGTGCCAATGGTCATGCCCACGCCCGCGGTGTAGCCCTTGCCCAGCACGTTGCCGGCCATCATTTCGCCCGCCACAAACAAGTTGGGGCTGGGCACTTGGTTGAAGTGCACGGCTGCGGTCTCATCGGTTTTCAGCCCCAAATAGGTGAAGGTCACGCCGGGACGCACCGCATAGGCATAAAACGGGCCGGTATCAATCGGCCTTGCCCAATGGGTTTTGGCCGGGTTCACGCCTTCGGTGTGGCAATCGTCCAGCGCAGTGTGATCAAACGTGCCCACGCGGCAAGCTTGGTTGTAATCGTTCAGGGTTTGCATGAAGACGGTCTCGTCCAGCCCCAATTTGCGGGCCAACTCAGGCAGGCTGTTGGCTTGCGTGCCTTCAAAAACGGGCGGCATGAAGCGCCCGATGGCCTTCGCATCGATGATGGAGTAAGCCACCTGCCCCGGCTGCTGCGCCACCAATCGGCCCCAGATGGCGTAGCGTTTGGGCCAAAAATCTTCGCCCTCGTCATAAAAGCGACGGGCTTCGCGGTTCACCACCACACCCAAAGAAACGCAGTCAATGCGCGTGCAAATGCCACCGTCGTACAACGGCGCACGCGCATCAATGGCCACCATGTGCGCCTGTGTCGGGTCGCCAATGCGGTCTGCACCCTGGGCCAACAGGTGCTTGAGCAGCACCCCTTGGTTGTAGCGCGTGCCGCGAATCAAAAACTGGTCGGCCGGGTATTCACCCCGCTCGTTTTGCCCCCAAGCCTCGCGCAACCACTCCCGGTTGGACTCAAACCCACCAGCCGCCAAAACACAGGCCTTGGCCGCTATGCGCTCGCGGCGCACAGACCCATCGGGCAGCTTGTGGTTCACCCACGCAGCAACAAACTGGCCTTGGTCCAACTCAACTTGATCGACCTCGGCGTTGTAGTCGATCTGAACGCCCAAATTTTGCGCACTGCGGTAGTAGGCATTCATGAGGGCTTTGCCACCCCCCATAAAAAAAGCATTGGTGCGCGCCGTGTGCAAAGCCCCTGACAACGAGGGCTGAAAACGCACCCCATGCTTGACCATCCAAGGCCGGCAAGTGGCCGAGTGCCGAATCACCAAGCGCGCCAAATGCTCGTCGGTCAAACCACCGGTCACCTTGAGCAAGTCTTGCCAAAACTCTTCTTCGGGATAGGCGTCCACCAACACATCTTGCGGCGCATCGTGCATGCAGCGCAAGTTGCGGGTGTGGCTCGAATTGCCACCCCGCCACGCCTTGGGTGCAGACTCAAGGACGCGAACACTGGCCCCGGCTTCGCGCGCCATGAGGGCAGCGCACAAGGCGGCATTGCCACCGCCGATCACCAAAACATCCAAGGCCATGTTCACTCCAAAGAAATCACAACCCTCAATCGGGTTTGATGCCTGCGCGCTTGACGATGTCGCTCCAAATGCGCTGCTCGTTCTTGATGAAGGCCGCGTACTCACTGGCAGGGCCACCACCACCAACCGCGTTGTCGGTCGCAAAACGCTCGGTCACGGCGCTGGATTTGAGCGCCTTCAACGACTCTTCTTGCAAGCGCTTGACGATCTCAGGCGGCGTGCCAGCGGGGACATGGATGCCATACCACTGCGAAGTTTCAAAGTCTTTGAAACCCAACTCGGCCACAGTTGGTACATCGGGCATGGCCGCAATGCGCTGCTGTGTGCCCACGGCAATCGCGCGCAACTTGCCACTGCGAATGTGCGCACCCAGTGCCGGCATACCGGCCGACGAAGCTTGCGTGCGACCGGCCAACAAATCGGTCAACTGTGGGCCCGTGCCACGGTAAGGAATGTGCGTGATGTACATGCCGCTCACCAGCTTGAGGTACTCCATGGCGAGGTGGCCTGCACTGGCGTTGCCCGCAGAGCCATAGTTCAGCTTGCCAGGATTGGCTTTGGCGTATTCCACAAACTCTTTGAAGTTTTTAGCGGGGACGTCGGGGTGAATCACGAACACGTTGGGCACTTTGGCCAACAGCGTGACGGGCACAAAGTCTTTGTTCACGTCGTACGGCTGGCTTTTCAGCATGTAGGGGTTCACCGCCATGGTGCCCACGTGCGTGAGGATGAGCGTGTGGCCATCGGGCGCAGCCTTGGCCACATCTTGCATGGCCGTCACACCAGCGCCACCGGGTTTGTTTTCCACGTAAACACTTTGGCCCAGTTGTTTGGTCAACTCAGCGGCCACCGAGCGGGCCACAATTTCGCTGGTGCCCCCGGGGGCAAACGGCACCACAAAACGAATGGCTTTGCTGGGCCATGGGGCCGACTGGGCTTGTGCAACCGCGGGCAAAAGGGCGGATGCAGCCAAGGTCAGTGAGGTGCCCAGCATCCAGCGACGTGCGTTGTTTTTCATCGATGTCTCCTTTGGTTTTAAAAGTTTCAATATGCCAGAAGGCACACCAAATCAGAATTGGTACTTACGCAGGCCACCATCCACCGGGATCACCGCGCCGGTGATGTAGCTGGCCAAAGGCGATGCCAAGAAGGTGACCAAGTTGGCCATGTCTTCGGGCTCACCATAGCGGCCCATCGGGATTTCGTTTTCGCATTGCCACTGACGGTATTCAGGGGTGTAGTTGCGGAAAATTTGCTCAGAGTGAATGCGGCCAGGTGGCACGCAATTCACCGTCACGCCATGCTGGCCGACCATGCGCGACAAGCCTTTGGCCCAGCTGTGAATGCCGGCCTTGGCGCAAAAAGCACCATTGGTGTGCTCGGGCTCGCTCTTGCCAGTGATGTTGATGATGCGACCCCACTTGCGCGCAATCATTTGGTCGATCAGTGCATCGGCCACTTGGCGTGGGCGATGAAAGTTCAGCGTGATGGCTTCTTGCCAGGCTTCTTCGCTGACATGCAGGTCTTTGAAGCTGCGCGAGCCACCGGCGTTGTTGACCAAAATGTCCACATGCCCCAAACCAGCCACAGCCGCTTGCGACAACTTGGCGGCGGCGTCTTCGGCATACAGGTCAGACTCAATGATGACGGGCTGGAGCCCGCCTGCGGCCACGATCTCGTCGGACAACTCTTTGAGTTTGTCCACGCGGCGGGCCGATAAGGCGACCCGCACGCCTTCAGCGGCCAGCGCCTTGGCAATGCCACGGCCAATGCCCACGCTGGCACCGGTCACGAGTGCGGTTTTGTCTTTGAGTTGCAAGTCCATGTGGGGTCTCCTTTGTCGTGATCAGAAAACCCACACTTTAGACACGCATTGGCCCACCGTACAGCAGGGGCTGGGCATGGGGGCATCATTTTTTGTGATACCCCAACAACACACCGACTCAGGACGCGGGCGGGCTGATGCTCACGCCTTGCCAAGCGCCGCTTTGCACCAAGCCCCGCACACAATCGGCCATCACCACCCGGGCGGCCAAAGCCGCAGGCGACAACTCGTCGTCTGACAAACCACACAGCAAGTTCACGCGCGTCACCTGGTGGTCGGTGATGCGGGCCATGTACAAAGACTCTCGCTCTTGGCTCATGCGGGCCACGGCCGCCCAAGGCTGCAAGGTGCCGCCCAAACCCGAGCGCACGGCGTCCATCAACATGGCCAGTGAATCGATCTCCAGCGTCACCTGCGGGGTGATGTTGGCTCTGGCAAACGCCGCGTTCAGCGTACTGCGCAAACCGTGCGGCCCGGTGGGCAAGATCAACGGCTCGTCTTTCAGCTGCGCCATGCGCAAACTCTCAGGTGCCGATTTCTTGCGGGTTTGCCGCGCCGCGATCAAAAAAATATCTTCTTCAATCAGGGGCATCACACGCCAACGGCGGGCAGTTTGAAGGTGTTGGCTGGCGCGAATCGGCGAATCAAACAAGATGGCCAAATCCAATTGCCGGGCGTTCAGCATGGACGACAAATGGCCGGACAAACTCTCCACCATGTGCAAGCGCACATCGGGATAACGCTCGCGCATGGCCTGCATCAAGGGCAAACCCAACACCGCCGCTGTGGTCGGAGCCAAACCCACACTGACCGTGCCCGTGAGCCTGGACTGCTGGGCAGATCGCACCGCTTGCTCGGCGTGCCGCAAGGTCAGTTGCGCTTCTCTAAAAAAGGCCACGCCCGCCTCGGTGGGCGTCACGCCTTGTGGCGTGCGCTGCAACAAGCGCGTCGACAACTCGCTCTCAAGCCGGGTGATTTGCTGGCTCAGGGCCGACTGCACCAAATCAAGGTCCATGGCCGCACGGCTGATGCTGCCCACCTCCACCACCTTCACAAAATAGCGCAGTTGCCGCAACTCCATGGGTTCACGGCTCCGGTTGGTGCAATTTTTCGTGCACACGGCGGGTCAGTCGCCAAACCCCCCACAGCACCAGCGGAATGGACAAGCCGGCCACGGCTTCGGGGTGCATCGACCACCCCAGATTGTTCAAAGCTTTGGCGCCATAAAGCACCAGGCTCACCACGTAATAAGAGATCGCGGCAATGGACAGCCCTTCCACCGTGGTCTGCAGCTTGAGCTGCAATTCTTGTCCGCGCGTGAGCTTTTCGAGCAACACCTGATTTTGGCTTTCGGTGGCAATGTCCACCCGCGTGCGCAGCAACGCACTGGTGCGCGACACCCGCTCAGACAACGATGCCAAGCGCTGCGCCGTGGCCTCAACCGTGGCCATGGCCGGCGACAAACGCCGCTGCATGAACTCGCCCACGGTTTGGGTGCCCGCAATGGGCCGCTCGCGCAACTCTGCAATGCGCTGCCTGACCAAGGTGTCATAAGCCCGCGTCGCAGAAAACCGATAACCGTGTTCTGCCGTGGCCCGCTCGATGCGTGCCGCCAACGACACCAGCACATCCAGCAGGGCCTGGTCGCTGTCGCCCTTGCTCTCCAGTCGGGCCGTGATGTCGGCCAACTGCGCCTCGGCTTGCGACAACACAGGCGACAACGATTTGGCCACCGGCAAACCCCGCAAAGCCATCAAGCGGTAGGTTTCTAACTCGAGCAAACGTTGCGAAATGCGCCCTGCGCGGGCTTCGCTGGTGTCGGCTGGGGCCAGCACCAAGATGCGCTCAAAGCCGTCCTCGCCCATCCTGAAATGGGTCAACACGCTGGAGTGCGGCAAGCCTTCGGTGGTGTTGCCCATGCGCGAACCGACCACCGCGCCCTCGCCCAACCAAGCCTGCGCCAACGCCACGGGGTTGGGCTCGTTGGGCTCTGCCATCAGCATGCCCAAGTGAACGGCCGCCACGGTCTTGCCGGGAATGTTGCGCAACCAGTCGGTGCCGGTCACCAAATGCGAGGCCAACTCGGGCGAGGTGGCGCCCAAGCCGGCGTGCGCTGGCAAGGCCTGAACAATCGAGTAGCGGGTGAACTCGGTGTGCCGCTCCCACTTGACGGTGTAGCCATCGCAGCGCAAGCGCAAAAAATTGCCATTCAGCCGTTCCAGCGCCAAGTCAGCATGGCCCGGCAAGCGCTTCAGGTGCGCCCACTCTTGCTCGCGGCCAATGCCGTCATTGAGCACGGCCACATAGACCACCAATGCTGGCAAGCGCACCCGAGCCGAAGGCCGGGCATGGACCTCGTTGTGAAGTTGGCGCCGCTGTTCATCGTCCAGTGGCAGGTAACGGGCATTCATTTCGTTCATAAGCAGCTTGGGGTGGAAATGGCCAACAAAAAAGCCCACGGCACGGTTGCGGTGGGCTGCATTTTGAACATGTCAGAACGCTCAAAACGGGATGTCGTCGTCCATGTCGTCAAAACTGCTGGCGGCAGGTTTGGCGGCAGCGGCCGGACGCTGAGCGGGAGCCGATGCTGGGCGTTGCGCGGGGGCCGCTTGGCGTGGCGCGTAACCGCCACCCGAGCCTTCGTCAGCAGGGCCGCCCATGCCTTGGCGTCCACCCAACATTTGCATGGTCTCGCCACGGATTTCGGTGGCAAATTTTTCGATGCCATCTTTGTCGGTGTACTTGCGGGTGCGCAAGCTGCCTTCCACATACACCTGGCTGCCTTTTTTCAGGTATTGGCCGGCAATTTCAGCCAATTTGCCAAAGAAGCTGATGCGGTGCCATTCGGTGGCTTCCTTCATTTCGCCGGTCGCTTTGTCTTTGTAGCGGTCGGTGGTGGCCACGTTGATGTTGCTCACAGCATCGCCCGAGGGCAGGTAGCGGGTTTCGGGATCGCGGCCCAAGTTGCCGACGATGATGACTTTGTTGACGGATGCCATGAAAACTCCTCGATAAGAGTCAGATTATGCGGCTTTTAGACGCCCACTTGAACGGCAGGCGCACGCCCCGGTGCTTGCATGGGCAAGGCCACAAACCACCACACCCACATGGCCACCGCGCAGCAAGC
>JACCDN010319750.1_pt1 | contig 16779 bp, 11 predicted proteins | sample 7441691 | NCBI WGS metagenome assembly JACCDN01 (sample SAMN15323439, study PRJNA562643) | freshwater metagenome | isolation source: river surface water | place: USA:Blue River Watershed | collected 2017-08-16
ATGCCAAGGGAACGAAAGTTCAAGAATTCTCTCCATTGATTTGCCGGTCCCGTTAGTGGGATGCGGTCGCAAGTAATAAGCTTTTCGGGTGTTGGATTGGTTGCGCAGACTCCGCAAGGTGTCCCAGAAGCTTTCGCTCCCCTCGCGAGATGCGAGCTCGGGTAGAAGCCAAATTCAACTCAACCCTGCCAAGCTTACTCCTTCGCCTGACATCTACCTAGGCCGGCTTGCCCACCTGATGGTCACCATCGCCGAGCAACTCGATTACCAATCCGAGATTGCTGGGGATCAAACCCTCTCTAAGAAGCTTCATCTGCTGTCGAACAAGTACTACTCGAAGCACTCGGAATTGATTCCGCTGCTCACCAAACTTGGTGTCGAAGCCAGCAAGCTGGAGAAGCTCCATGGCTCCTCCATGAACCAGCTGCTCGAGCGCACTAGGGGAGCGGACTTTCACGAAGACCTGATGCGTAACTTCATTGTTTTCGGCATGCTTCAGGACTCCTTCCGCAGGCTGGCTAAGGGCCTTACTCCGGCCAGAAGGTTGAAGGTAGAGGAGCTGCTTGCTGCCCAGGAGCTGGAAAAATTAGCTCAGACCACCCTGTCTGCTGCGATCGAAGCCGACCCCAGGCTCGGACATCGAATGGCGCTCTACGGCCGAATGGTTGTGGCGGATTGCCTATTGGAGATTCGGAACATGGTTGATTTTGACAAGGTTCTGCCTGCTGCAAATTACCAAGACGAGACCGAGCGCACTCGGGCACAGTTCAAGACTTTGGAGCCTTACACCTCTGAGCTGATTGCCGCACATTCGGTGCGGATGGATCAACTAGGCCTTTCCGCCTAGGCGGATCTCAGTTAACTTCTTTTCCTCAGCCGCTATTCGAGTCTTATTGAGGAAGCGAATGCCAAAGATAACTGCTGCCGGCATCGCCAACATCACGATGAACCAAATCCATGCCTCGTCGTAGTGAAAGCCCAACCAGGTCAGCAAAAGCCAGATAACCGAGCCCGATACCAACGAGATGGCGGCCGGCACAAAGCTGCCGTAGTGCTCAGATCGAGGCAGCACGAAGGGTGCCACCAGGGCCAAGATTGCGGCGTAAGCCAAAAGAACCAAGATTTCCATTAGGCGATAAATCCAACTCTGCGGTTTTGCTCCGCACCGATTTCAACAAAGGCGATGCTCGCTACCGAAACCAAGATGGTCTTACCCTTGTCGTCCTCGAAGGTGACTAGATCCTGCTTGGCAGCAAAGGCATTGGTGACCAGTTCTGATACCTGAGCCAAACTTAGGTTGGTTTCGAAAGCTAGGTCGCGCTGGTTCTCGCGAATACCGATTCTGATTTCCATTGAACTCCTTTATGGATTACTAGGTTACGACATCAAAAAGTCACATTCGCCAAATAGATTTGCACGGTGATGGAAAACTCCCTGCTTTTTACCCAAGCCGCATTGCCAGCGGTTGGCGAAAACGCAGTTGAATTCCTGACGCAGCTGACCGATGGCAAGCACATTGTGCTTGGTTCTCCTGGGTCTGGAAAGACCACAGCCCTGCGCCAATTGGTAAAGCACCTGGAGGGCTCACACAAACCTCAGGAAATCTTGATTCTGACCCCCAGCCGACTTGCGGCAACCAAACTCAGGGACCTGATTGCTCTCGAGAGTAAGCAACCCACTGAAAGAGCGCGCGTTCAATCTGCAACTGGTTTTGCCTTTTCACAGGTAGGTGCCGCAAGACCTGGGATTCGCCTGCTATCGGGAGCGTTACAGCAACAGATTCTGCGCGACATTTTGGAGCAGAGCCCAAACAACCCCTGGGGTTTCGATAGGCAAACTGTCGCCCTGCAAGGATTTGTCCAAGAACTCCGAGACCTCCTTGCGGTCTGCATCGAACACCAACTGACCACGCAGTGGCTGATTGAGCAATCTAAGGAGCACAATCACAAGGGCTTAGCCATCGCAGCCGAAATTCTGCCGAGCTATCAAGAAATTGTGGCCGAGCAAGGTTTGATTGATCCATCCCAGCTACTGCTAGCGGTAACCAGCGAGGCTTCGGAAGGTTATAGCTGGGTGCTGGTCGACGATGCGCAGGACCTGTCCCGAGCTGGGCTGGCGATGGTTTCAAAGTTGGCTCAGCACAGCAACCTGGTGTTATTTGGAGATCCGGACAGTTCGGTGCTGGGCTTTCGCTCTGGCGTATCAGAGGGCTTTGTGTCGGAGTTCCCCGACGCAACAAAGCACTATCTAACGCCAGGGACACTATTCAGCGAGCAGCTATCAAGACTGGCATCCAAGCTTCCTCCGCAACTTGCTGGTCCGCAGCGACCAAAGTCGTCAGCGCAGCTGAGGCCGATTGAGACCGGGTTGTTTGATAACCAGGTCAGTGAAGCGGACTGGATTGCAAGCCAGATTAGGCAACGTCGCATGCGTGATGCTTTGAGCTGGGGGGACTTCGCGGTGGTTGCCCGCACTAGAACTCAGTTGGATCAATTGGCTGCCGCCCTAGCATCCAGAGATGTCCCGGTTAGCTTGTTAGGTTCTTCCGCTGCACTGAGGGATCAGCCAATGGCGAGGGCGCTGCTGGAGACCGCAAAACTCGCACTTGTTGTTGATGATCAAGAAGCCGTGGTCCAGGTTCTTAATTCTGATGTCTTTGGACTAGACAGCATTGCCATCCGCCGGCTAAAGCGGCAGTTGGCGCAATTGCCAGAGCTACAAGAGGTTTCAAGTTCAGAGCTTTTGGTGGCTGGCTTGGAGATAGAAGTAGAAGCCACCAGTCCAGAACTGCGCAAGCTCGCCTCTCTCACTCAGCTGATCAGAAACCTGAAAGAGCTGCAGAGTTCCAGCGCTCACGAGATGCTGTCTGCGGTTTGGGAAAAGGTAGATCAGAAATCACTTCAAGCCTTGGCTCGGGGTTCGTCCGAAATTGCACTTGCTGCCAATCGTTCGCTGGACTCCGCCCTGGAGCTATTCGCAGCAGCACAGCGTTTCGACGCCAACAAACTTGGCACCGCTGCCCAGTTTGTTTTATCGCAACTTCAACAGTCGCTCCCAGAGGATTCGCTGGCACCGAGTGGGTTGCGTCCTGCCGTTCAGTTGACAACAGCGGCCGGCTTGGTAGATCGAAGTTTTCAGGTGGTAGTGATTCCTAGACTGCAAGATGGCATTTGGCCAAACCTTCGACCTAGAACCACTTTGCTGGGAGCAAGTTCGCTCTCGGGATACTTGACCGGAAGAGTAAAAACCCCAGCGGAGCCAGTTCGCTCCGAACTGGATGATGAGATCCGGCTTTTCTACAAGACCATTGGAGCCGCTCGCAGCGCGCTCATTCTCACCGCCATGCTTTCCCAAGAGGAGCAACCATCGCAGTTCTTTGAGATGTTGGGGCTGACACCGGAGCGCATCGACAAAGCCATTAGTTTCGACCTCAGGCGGCTGGTGGGAAGTTATCGCAGACAGTTGGCGGCAGGTGATGTTTCCGTTGCTCCACTATTGGCGGCACTGGCGCTGATTGGGGTACCGGGTGCCCACCCCGAAACTTGGCAGGGACTTTTACCTATCTCAACCAACGAACCGCTGGTCTTGGAAGACGAGCCGATTCGTTTCTCTCCCTCGCGACTTTCGGCTTTCGAAAAATGTCCGGTGCACTGGTTTATTCAAAATTTTGGAGGAGATGGCTCAGGTTTTGAAGCTTCGCTTGGAACCCTGCTGCACGCTGCCCTAGAGGTATCAACTAGCCAGGCAGAGTTGGAACAGTTTGTCGAAAGCAACTGGCACACCCTGGAGTTTGAGGCCAGCTGGCAGGAAAGCGGTCAAAAGCGCAGAGCGCTCAATATGGTGGCTGCCCTGGGACAGTATTTGAGAACTGCCGGCGAGCTGGTGAGTGCGGAGCAGAAGTTCGAGGTCTCAATTGGAAGGTTGGTAATCGCTGGAAAAATCGACCGGGTTGAAAAAGATGCCGAAGGCGGACTAAGGGTCGTGGACCTCAAGACTGGAAAGCCATCGAGCGCCAAAGATGTGGAAACCCATCGCCAACTGGCGGTATACCAACTCGCGATTAGATCGCAATACTCTGAGCCACTGGCCGGAGGTCGGATTGTCTCGGTAGGTGACGAGAAACTCAAGGTGCTGGATCAACCGGCCATTTCAGGAGAGTTTGAACAAGAGGTTCTCGAACTTTTAAAGCAGGTAGAAGCCGGAGCTGGTGGCAATAGTTTTATCGCTGAGGTTGCAGACCACTGCAGTGAAGACGCGAATTGCCAACTGTTGATCTCAAGGGTGGTTACCAATGCCTAAGTACTCAGCCGATCAGGTATACAAGCTGCTATCACCGCATTCACTGACTGATGAGCAGCGCGCAGTAGTGGAGGGGGCTGCCATTGACGCCCCCACCTTGGTGATTGCCGGGGCAGGTAGTGGAAAAACCGAACTGATGACTGTTCGAGTGCTGTACCTGATCGCCAATTCGTTGGCTGAACCGGGTGCAATTCTCGGACTGACCTTCACGCGCAAGGCGGCCAGTGAGCTGTCCGCCAGGGTTAATGCAGCGCTTTATAAACTGCGCGAGAGTGAAATGTGGCCGGACAACTTGGCTTTGGATTTCACGCCGCCAAACATTACGACCTACAACTCCTTTGGAAATGACATCTTTAGAAAGCTCTCGCTCGCGGTGGGATACGAGTCAGACGCCACGCTGCTGACCGAGGCAAGCTCGGTGGCCCTTGCCGATGAACTGGTTCGCTCCGTGAAGGGTGAGCTGCATCAAAATCTTGAGGATTGGGATCGCAACAAGGACTACCTAATCGACCTCGTCCTGTCACTCGCGGCTGAGGTTACGGATAACCAAAGCAGCAGCGATCAAATGATTGAGGAGCTAAGTCGCTTTATCCAGCACATCGCTGCGTTGCCAAAAACTGATAAGGGGGAGCCAGGCCAGTTCCAATACACGGTCGATATGCTCGATGCGGCAAACCTCAACATCTTGATTGCAAAGCTGGTTGCTGAGTACCTGGAGCTAAAAAAGCGGCGGAACCTGGTGGATTTTTCAGATCAGGTAGCGCTTGCACTCTCGGCATTGCCCCAGAGCTTCGATCACGGTTATCGCTTTGTTCTGCTGGATGAGTACCAGGACACCTCCAGCATCCAGACCCAACTGCTTGCCAGGCTATTCCGAAATCAAGCAGTACTGGCCGTCGGGGATCCGAATCAGGCCATCTACGGTTGGCGCGGAGCCAGCAGCAATAACCTCTTGGGGTATCACCGCGACTTTGGTTCTAGCACCCAGACAACGTTTCAACTTTCAAAGTCCTGGCGTTCCGGTCAGGCTGTGGTTGATGCCGCTAATCAACTCACCCTGGCTCTGAACGCCGCCCAGCCCGAACTAGCTCCGGTGAAGCTGGCTCCCGGGGCAGCAAACAAGGTCAATACGGTTACTGCCGAAATTTTCCAAGACGAGCTGACTGAGGCCGAGGCAGTCGCGGATTGGTTCCAAAGTCACCTCGACTCTGACCAATCTGCAGCTCTGTTGCTCAGAACCAAATCCAGCATGCCGCTTTACGCCAAGGCGATTTCCTCGCGGGGAATTGCGGTTGAGGTTACCGGTTTGTCTGGATTGCTTCAGTTGCCAGAGGTTTTGGACCTCATCAGCGCCCTAAAAGTTATTCAGCGTCCGGAATCAGGAGCAGCGCTGATGCGACTTCTCTCCGGACCGCGCTGGCGAATTGGACCCAAGGATTTAGCTCAGCTTAGTGAGATGGCCAAGCGACTTTCACGGGTGAGATCCGAGGTTACATCCGCGATGCCGGTGACCATCGTCGAGGCGCTAGACGAGTTGTGTCGGCCAGGAGCGCTGGATCGGGCCAGCTTCTCGGAGCTTGGTGGGCCAAGATTGGTCAGTGCCGCGAAACTATTGCGCAAGATGCGTGCTACTTCAAATATCGGACTGGCGCAATTTGCCTGGGCGATTGTTCGGGAGTTGGAAATCGACATCGAACTCTTTGCCCACTCGGCACAACCAAATCCCTTAGCAAACTTGGAGGCCTTCATCGCCCGCATCGCGGAGTATGAGCAATCCTCGCTTCGACCTTCACTAACAGGTCTGTTGTCCTGGTTGGATTACGCAACTGAGCGAGAGAATTTCGAGTTACCAAAAACCGGTGCAAAAAAAGGCGTGGTCCAGATTATGTCGGTTCACGCCGCTAAGGGTTTGGAGTGGGACTTGGTGGCTCTTGCTCAACTTAACAAAGGCTCTTTCCCCGTCGATGGTAAAGGTGCCAAGGGCTGGTTAGCTGCCGGGAAGCTGCCATTTAGCTTGCGGGGCGATTCAAATGTGCTGGCCAGATTTGATTACACCAAAGCGCAAACGCAACGGGAGGCAAACGCACAATATCTTCAGTTCCAAGAGGCAAACCGGCAAAAACAACTCGCTGAGGAGCGAAGGCTCGCATACGTCGCGGTAACCAGGGCAAAGTCTGCGCTCCATGTCACCGCCTCGCACTACAAACTTGGAAACAAGAAGCCACGCGAGATTTCAGAGTTTCTTCTTGAGCTCTTAGATGCTGGCTTGATCCAGCTGGTGAATGAAATCCCTGAGGTCTTGGAAGCAAATCCGCTGGATGGTCGAAGTGAGCAGCTGGTTTGGCCATTTGACCCACTCGGTGCCCATCGCAGCAAACTCGAGCAGGCGGCCAGGGTGGTTGGCGAGGCATCACCCGCCAGCTTCCAAGAATTTACCGAACTTGCACTCCTGCTGGAAGAGCGCGAGCGCGGCAATTGGCTTGCTGCACCCGAATTGCCTCGCAGGCTGAGCGCCTCCAGGTTAATGCAGCTGATCACTGATCCGGCAGCGTTTGCTGAGTATTTAGCTAGACCGGTGCCGCAACTCTTTAGCACTTCAGCACAGCGCGGAACCGACTTCCATCGCCTACTTGAGGAGCACTGGCAACAGGACGTTGAGTTATCAGACCAAGACTGGGCCGAAGAAGACCTGGACCTAAAGGCAAACTTCGAAAGCTCGCGCTTTGCCAATCTTGAGCCTGAATTTGTTGAACAGTCGATTGAGTTTGAACTGGCCGGTTTGATTGTGGTTTGCAAGATTGACGCAGTGTTCCAGATCAATGGTGAATACCAAGTGGTGGACTGGAAGTCGGGAGCATCACCAAAGAGCAGTGCCGACCTTGCTGCTCGAGCGATCCAGTTAGCGCTCTACCGAATCGCTTTTGCGAAATGGCAACAGATTGGGGTGGAGCGAGTCAGGGCTTCGTTCTTCTTTGCTGCCGACGGAAAAGAGGTTGTTCCTGAGCAATTGCCAAGCGAGGGTGACCTGATTGAAGCGATAGAGAAAGCTAGAACAGCTCGTCGAGATTAGTTTCTTTGGTCTCAGGTTCGCTATCGATTGCTTCGAAGTTCTCCATCCCAGCTACGTCATCAAAAATTGATGCTGCCGTGACCTCTTCAACTTCCTCAAGGGCTGGCTCCGGCTCCTGAGCAACCTCAGCCAGTTCCTGCGTTGGAGTGGCGGCGGGGATTATGACGGCAGCGGCAGCAAGCCCAACAAAACTGGTCGCTGTCAGATCCTTTAGATTCCCAGCTTCCAGGTTGTCCTTGAGCTCCACCAGAAGCTCTTCGGCCTGCTTGATTTGTTCTGGGTCGCCAACCGCGAGGCAGTGCAGTAGCCAGGTGCCCAGTTCCAACTCCGAATACAACATGGCGCGCTGCGCAAAGTTCTCATCGGCTGACGGTCTAGCGGCACGGTAGTTCAGCATTGCGTCTTCGAAGGTTGAAGGAAGTGCTCCTCCAGACAGCCAGCGGAAGTCTTCGGCAGGGTCACCAATTGATAGTGCATTCCAGTTCGTCAGCCCAACCACCTGCTGACCATTGATGAGAACTGCATCTGAGCTGAGTGCTCCGTGGGTGATGGTTGAGTGGAAGCGGAACAAACCGATGTCTTCGAGGGCTTGCTCCCAGCGGCTGAGAAGCGCAGCTGGGACTCGACCGGTAGCGGCCATCTTGTCCAACTCAGAAACCTTTTGGTGTAGCAGGGCAGCCGAGTCATACTGTGGCAAACCGGAATCCGCGATGGCATCAACCGGTAGCGAGTGCAAGGCAGCCAGTGCTTCTCCAAAAGACTTCGAGAATGGGCCAGGTCCGAGTCGAGATAGATCCGGGCTGGAACCCTCTAGCAATGTGAAGAGCACACCTGTGGTGCCATCACTGTCCATGGTTTGTCCTAGCGATTCTGGAATCTCAAAGGGAAGACGCGAGGCTAGGCGGCGCATCGACTGCACAACCATTTGCTCGGTAGCTAGTTCGCTTATGCCGGCTGAGTTGGCAGGAATCTTGAACTCAAAGGCCTGGCCATCGGCACTCCAGAGTCGCAGCGTCTCCAAGTCAGGATTGGAGTCAACTTTCAGGTAGTGCCGGAAGTTTTTTCCAGGCGAAGCATCGGCTGCCAGTGCAGCTAAAATCAAAGCAGGTCGTCCCACATCTCAAAGGTTAGACGGTCAAAGCACAGCAAGCGGTCAATGCCACGCTAACCAAGAGGATTACCTATTGAACTCGGACCAATCTCCCGTCGAACTCCTGTCTGAGTTGGACGACGAGCAGCGAGTTGCCGCAGAAGCCCTGCTTGGTCCCGTTTGCATCATCGCTGGTGCCGGTAGCGGAAAAACTCGAACCATTTCGCATCGCATCGCCTACGGCATCGAAACTGGTGTTTATGCGGCGAACCGAGTGCTTGCCCTCACCTATACCAACCGTGCCGCGAGCGAATTGCGCTCCAGGATGCAGGACCTAGGAGTTCCTCAGGTCCAGGTCCGGACCTTCCACTCGGCAGCGCTTAGTCAATTGCAGTTCTTCTGGCCGCAACTTACCGAGGCCTTGGCCCCTAAGTTGATCACCAACAAGCTTGCGGTGGTCCGGGATGCAATCGATGAACTGAAGCTGCGAGTCTCAGACGATGAAATTCGAGCAATTGCTGCGGAAATTGAGTGGATGAAGTATGGCCTGGTCAGTCCGACTCACTACCAAAACCTTGATCGGCCAACTATCGCATCGTTATCCAGGGATAAGTTCTTAGATATTGCTTCCCGATTTGAAGCACTAAAGCAACAGCGCCGACTTGCCGATTGGGAAGACGTCTTGCTGCTAACTACTGGATTGCTACGCAACGAACCTCGCATGCTCGCGCATCTGCAGCAGCAATATCGACACTTCACGGTCGATGAGTATCAGGACATCTCTCCACTACAGCAATCGCTTTTGGAAACCTGGTTGGGCGATCGAGAAGAATTGTGTGTGGTTGGTGACCCGAGGCAAACCATCTACACCTTTGCCGGTGCAGACCCAAGCTTCCTGACAGGGTTTTCGAATCGTTTCCCAAACGCTCAGGTTTTTGAACTGAATCGCAACTATCGCAGCAGTCCAGAGATTGTCTCGCTGGCCAATCGCGTCTCAGAACACGGGGAGCTTGAGGCAGTCCGCCTATTCAGCTCAAAGCCATCTCTGCAGAAGTTCTCAAGCGCTAGTGCTGAGGCGAAATGGATTGCGGAACAGGCTTCCGCGGCAATTCAAGCTGGCACGCCGCTTGGCGAAATTGCCGTGTTAGCGAGAATCAACTCTCAACTTGAAGCTGTAGAGAGTGCGCTGACCAAACTCGGCATAAAGTGCCAAGTGAGGGGGACCGGCAGATTCTTCAGGCGCCCAGAGATCATGCAGGCGATGACTGCATTGCGCGCGCTAGCTGCAGCAGAGCTGTCGAATCCACTGTTTGTTGAAGTCAGCAAAATCATCTCGGCCTTGGGCTGGAGTTCTCGTTCGGATGGCAGCGATAGGTGGCTTGGACTGAACTGGTTTATTGAGGTTCTGGAGGAGTTTCCGAAGGAAGTCTCGCTCGATGAATACCTTAGGGAGCTGCAGGAGCGAGAGCGATCTGGTCACGAGCCAGCAATGGCCGCAGTGTCGCTGGCTACCATTCACGCCACCAAGGGCCTGGAGTGGCAACTGGTGTTCTTGTGCGGTCTGAACCAAGGCTATTTTCCGATCTCTTACGCCAAGTCAGATGCCGAGGTAGCCGAGGAGCGCAGGTTGTTCTACGTTGCGGTTACAAGAGCAAAAGATCGCCTGGCGCTCTCAAGTCATTCCGACAAGCCTGCGTCGGAATTTCTCGCATTCGTTTCCTAGCGGCAGCCGCAGTTTGCCTCAGGCAGGTCGAGCATTCGAAACTTCCCAGTGGCGCAGTCGAAGTCCGCAGGTTCGTTGTTTGGATCTAGTTGGCCATCTATCTGCCTCAGGATTCTCCGCACTGCAACACTAACCGCGGCCAACATGCTCACTGAATCAGCCAAGTCTCGATCTAGATGCGAGAGTTGGGTAACTGTAGCCAGCCAATTTGGGTCATCCTGCATCTTTTGAATTTCCGAGCAGGCAAGACAGGGTGTTAATCCTGGTGTCACTAATTGTGAGATACTGGCGCCGGCCTCGGTGAAGCAAATTGCGAGGTGTGGCACATCACGGGTCATCCAGACCTGATAGTCAGCTGGGGCAACGACGTCATTGGAGATTATCAAGGCAGCAGAAATGCGATCCAAACCCGAGGTGAGGCGAGTGTGGAGTTGAAGTTCAGTGCGCTGCTTACCAAGCAGTTGTTTTGCTGCTTCATGGCGGGTAAGACCAACGACGACAGGGGAGTAACCCAGCTCGTTGGTGTCGCCGTGCTTGACCCTGGTACCGTCGAAAGTAATCACGGTACCCACCCCTGCGGTGTAAAGCGCTTTGATTGCCAGCAGCCCGGTGCGACTCAGATTCGAGACGAAAACCTTCGCCAGACCGCGTTGTTTGATGACCTCTGCCGGATCTTGAAAATCGGACAGGAATACCCGCATGATTTCTGCAAACCTAATCTCGACATCTCGCTGATCTAGCTCTGGGAGGAAACTGCTGGTTTGCCGAATCACTGGTGATAATCGATTTAGAATCCGATTGAGTTCGCCGCTGTCAATTTTGGCCAAACTGGCAAGGTTTTGATACTGCACGTTGGTGACGCCCTGCTCCAGGATATCCACTAACCGATGCTGGGCCTCGGACTCGATTTGGATAAGGGACGGCTTTGAGTAGCCGTATTGGCGAACATTCTCGGCCCGCCAAATGCGGGCCAGGCTGGGATTGATTTGTCGAACCATTCAGAAAGAATTTCGCAACGAGAAAAATCTCGTTTGCGAGTTTCCACAGGCTAGTTTCCGAGTAGCTTGTTTAGCTCGGAATCAAAGTCGTCATCGCCGCCGGCAAGACGCTTGAGAAGTGCGGAAGGGTCTTGGATATCCTCGGCAGTTGGCAGCAAGTCGGGGTGTCGCCAGATCTCGTCTCTTGCGATGGTGCCGGCTTGCTCAGCGATTGTCTGCCACATTGCCATGGCCTCGCGCTGCAATCTAGGCCTGATTTCAAGCCCGAGCAGGGTGGCAAAAGTCTTTTGAGCTGCTCCAACTGCTTGTCGACGACGGATTAGTTCAAATACTTGGTTTATTCCAGGCAGCCGGCTTGCCGAGGCAAGAGCCACTGCATCAGCCCAGCCTTCGATCAGAGCCAGTGTGGTCTCGATGCGAGCCAGCACCTGCTCCTGCTCTGGGGTTCTTGGCGTGATAAGCCCGCCTGACTCAATCACCAAATTGAATGTAGTCGGGTCACTTGGATCAATTTGTTGAGCCAAATTCTGGATGGACTCCGGGTCAATCTTCAATCCGGTGGCAAAGCTCGACACCTGGGTTGCAATTTGGTCCCTTAGCCAGCGGTTTGAAGCGTAAAGCGAAGAAACTGCAAGTTCGCGGATTGCAAGGTAGATCAGGACCTCACTCTTTGGAGTTTCAAGATCTTTCAATAGCAGCTCTACATTTTGAACAACTAACCCAGGCCGGCCACTCAGTGGAATGCCAATTTCCGTGGAGCTGAGCACGTTTTCCGAAAGCTTGCCAACTGACTGCCCTAATTGGGCGGCAAACATCGCAGCACCGGCATTCTCTAAAAACTTGGTGGCCGGACCGATCATCCCGACCAGTTCCTGCGGCATCACCTGATTGAGATTCTCACTTAGGGCTTTGGACATGCTGGCCGCTACCGGTTCCGCAAGCTCTTTGAACAACGGAATGGCATCTTGCACCCAGAGAGTTCTAGAAAGCTGCTTCAGCGGTTGGGAGTTGGTGAACTCGGTCTTCTCGCTAAGCCACAGCTTGGCAATCTCAAAACTGTTTTGAATTTCGTTACCGAGCGCTTCGCTTGGTTGAGATTGCGAATCCTTTGCGATGTCAACTGCCGTTTTAGTGGCAAGCTCCCAGTTCACTGGTCCATCGGAGTCGCTCATCATCGCCTGAACCTGACCAAATAACTGACTGAGTAATTTTGGGTTCAACCCAGCACCTGCGACTTTGGACAGTTCCTCTGGATTTAGGCCCCCGGATTCGAACATTCGCCTCAGGAGCTTTTCCAGCTCTTCTCTATCGCGATTTTCGTCCATTTGGATTCCTGTCCCTCGGAAAAACGCTACCGCCAAAACTTTGAAGAAGCTGGGAAATCACTGATGATTAGGGGCCTGTTCGCCCACGGCGTGAGGACACTGGCATGCGCTTCGCGAAAGGTTCGTAGCATTGAGTTAATGACTTTTTTCAAGAACTCCACTCCGCGACCAAAGCGAGGCAGCTGGGCAATTACCGCGCTGTTGGTGTTGAGCCTTGCCGGTTTGATGACCTTGCCAAGCGGCTATGTGATTGAGAGGCCAGGCCAGGTCTTCAATGTGATGGGGGAGTTGGACGAGAAGCCAGTTATATCGGCGACCGATGTTGAAACCTTTAAGAGTGAAACTCGCCTAGATATCACAACTGTTTCGCTGCTTGGTAATCGCGATTCGACCCCGGGGTGGCTTCAGATTTTGGCGGCTTGGATGGATCCAGATCAGGTGGTTCTGCCGCTGGACGAAGTATATCCACCGCAGCTTTCCACCGAGCAGGTCAGGGCTGAGTCAACTGCCCAGATGGAAGTTTCACAGCAGGATGCCATTGCGGCGGCACTGACCGAGTTGGGTTACGAACTTGACAGGCAGCTTTATGTGGCATCTGTCATCGCAGAAACTCCCGCTTCCAAGAAGCTGGTTGCCGGTGACTTCCTGGTTGCGGTGAGTTCGGTTGCGGTTGCAACCTATGAAGAATTACGAGCCCAGATTCAACTCTCCGAGGGAAACAGCGTGGTCATCAAGGTGATTCGCGATGGCAAGCCAATGGAGTTCGAGCTAACCCCTGAGGAGAAAGAGGACTCTTGGGTTATTGGTGCCATGGTGGGTTACGTCTATGACTTCCCAGTCGATATCAAGCTTCAACTCGGAGATGTCGGTGGCCCATCTGGTGGACTGATTTTTGCCCTCGGTATTTATGACGTGCTAACCGAGGGATCGCTGGCGGGTAAGACTCACATTGCTGGCACCGGCACCATAACTGCGGACGGCACGGTCGGTCCAATTGGCGGCATAGAGCTTAAGCTCATATCGGCAAAGAAGGCTGGGGCAACATTGTTCCTAGCCCCAGACGGCAACTGTTCGGAAGTAGTTGGGCAGATTCCAAACGGCTTGTCGGTTGTAATAGTGAAAGACCTAAAGTCCGCCCTGACCGCGATCCAAGATTTCAATTCAGGTAAACCAGTACCACCCATTAGCTGCACCAATCAGGAGTAAAAAGTGACCCAACCAAACCTCAGGCCACAGCGCAAGACATCGCCAATGTCGATTGCCATCGGAATTGTCGCTGCCATAGGACTTGCCTTGCTATCGGCTGCCGGGGTCTACACCGACCTGCTCTGGTTCCGTCAACTCGGCTTTGAGGCAGTTTTTGTGACCGAGATTGTTGCCCAGGTGGTTACCTTCTTCATTGGATTCTTGGTGATGACCATCTTCGTTGCCCTCGGACTCGGTCTGGCTTGGCGCAATCGTCCGGTTTATCTAAAGCTCCCAGAAGCTTCGCCATTCCAGGCCTATCAGCAGATGCTCGAAGGTGTTGGCAGGCTGGTTCGTTGGGGATTGCCAGTGGGTCTGGGCGTCTTCGGTGGTTTGATTGTCGCTCGCCAGTGGCAGGTGATTGCGCTGTGGTTCAACAGCTCGGAGTTTGGCCAGACTGATGCGCACTTTGGCCTGGATGTCGGTTTTTACGTCTTCCAGCTGCCATTTTTGACTTTTGCTGTCGGCTACATCTCTGGCGCCATCTTGCTAGCCGGACTTATCAACGGTGCTGTGCACCTTATCTACGGTGGTATTCGAATCACCGGTCGTGACGTCCGTGTATCAAAGCCAGCCAGAATTCAGCTCACTGCCATCGTTGCGCTCTACCTGGTTGTGCAGGGAGTTAGCCTGTGGCTTGACCAGTACGCCACTGCCACCTCAAACGGTGCACTGTTCACCGGTGTGAACTACACCGCCGCTAACGCCATCATCCCGGGACTTCAGATCTTGGCGATGATTTCGGTAGCAGTTGCGGTGCTCTTCCTAATTACCGCCATCATTGGAAAGTGGCGAGTATCAATCATCGGTACCACCATGATGGTGCTTTCTAGCTTGGTGCTTGGCGGCCTATACCCATGGATCGTTCAAACCTTCCAGGTGGTTCCAAACGAAAGAACCTTGGAGAGCCCTTACCTGCAGCACAACATCGATGCCACTCGAGTCGCATACGGCCTGGATGGTGTTGAGGTTGTCGATTACGACGCCAAGGTGGTAGCGGAGCCCGGTGCGCTGCGCAATGATGCCAAGACCACAGCTTCAATTCGAATTTTGGACCCCGCGCTAGTCTCCGATGCCTTTAGGCAGCTAGAGCAGTACCGCCAGTACTACAGCTTCCCAAACCGATTGCACATTGACCGCTATGAGATTGACGGTCAGGTGCAGGACACCGTCGTTGCCGTTCGAGAACTAAACCAAGCCGGTCTTGGTGAGTCGCAATCCTGGTACAACTCCACGATTGTCTACACTCACGGTTTTGGTTTGGTTGCTGCCTACGGAAACAAGCGTGACACTGACGGTAAGCCACTGTTTCTACAGTCGGGAATCCCTTCGGTAGGTGCGCTCGGTGAATTTGAGCCACGCGTTTACTTCGGCACAAACTCACCGCTGTACTCAATCGTGGGAGCTCCCGAGGGAGCGCAGCCACTGGAGTTTGACTACCCAGCGGGTGCCGACGGCGAGAACGAGACCTACACCACCTTCCAGGGAGATGGTGGTCCAAGAATTGGAGACTTTATCTCCAGAATGGCCTACGCCTTGAAGTTCCAAAGTGAGCAGATTCTGCTCTCTGATGCCATCAACGAGAATTCTCAAATTCTTTACAACCGTGACCCAGCAACTCGAGTTGCTGCTGTGGCACCGTATTTGACTCTCGACTCTGAGGTCTACCCGGCCGTTGTAGATGGCCGCATCAAGTGGATCGTTGATGGCTACACCACAAGTGCCAACTACCCATTCTCGAATGCCGAGAACTTCAACATCGCGAAGCTGGATTCTGCCTCTGACACCTTTGGCACCGGTCCATCGACCATCAACTACATCCGCAACTCTGTGAAGGCAACCGTCGATGCTTACGATGGCTCGGTCGATCTCTATGCCTGGGATGAGGAAGACCCAATCTTGAAGGCTTGGATGGGGATTTATCCAGACACCGTCCAGTCTCGCTCAGAGATGAGCGCGGAGTTAATCGCACACGTGCGTTACCCAGCCGATCTGTTCAAGGCACAGCGTTCAATTCTCGGTCGCTACCACGTGACTGAGGCAGGTGCGTTCTACTCTCAGCAGGATGCTTGGATGACTCCAAACGACCCGGTGGAGGGCACTGGAATTGGTGAGCTTCAGCCTCCTTACTACCTGACCCTTCAGGCACCGGGGGAGACCGAGAGCAAATTCTCGCTCTACTCAACCTTCATTCCGCAGTCCACCGGCGAGACCGCAAGAAACGTGCTAACTGGCTACTTGATTGCTAACGCCGATGCCGGAAACCAGGCGGGCAAGGTCAACAACGACTACGGCAAGTTGACGTTATTGAACCTTCCGAGAGAAACCATCGTTCCAGGTCCCGGGCAGGTGCAGAACAACTTCAACGCCGACAGCAACGTCTCGTCGCTATTGAACCTGTTGCGCCAGGGTTCGACTCGAGTACTCAACGGAAACCTACTAACCTTGCCGGTCGGTGGCGGACTGCTCTATGTTCAGCCGGTATACATCGAGTCGACTGGTGAGACCAGCTACCCGTTGCTTCAGAAGATTCTGGTTGCTTTCGGCGATCAGATCGCGTTTGAGGACACATTGGAAGCAGCGCTTGATGCGCTATTCGGCGGTGACGCAGGTGTCTCAACTCCTACCGATCCTGGTTCATCCGACAACGGCGCCACCAGTTCCGGAACTGTTGATGCCGCTAACCCTGCGCTTTCAGCAGCTCTATCGGCAGCCTCGCAGGCCATCAAGGACAAGCAGGCCGCACTAGCCGCTGGCGATTGGAAGGCCTTCGGTGAAGCGGACGAGAGATTGGCCAAGGCTGTGGAGGATGCACTAGCACTATTGGCGGACTAGCAGATTTCCTGCTAATGTTGGAACTTCGCCGCGGGGTGGAGCAGTTCGGTAGCTCGCCGGGCTCATCACCCGGAGGTCGTAGGTTCAAATCCTGCCCCCGCAACTAAGAGAATCCCCTCAATAAAAATTGAGGGGATTTCTTTTTGGCTGTGGATAATCCAGAAACCTAATTTCGGATTAGCTCTAGCTTGCTG
>JACCDN010152961.1_pt1 | contig 16778 bp, 15 predicted proteins | sample 7441691 | NCBI WGS metagenome assembly JACCDN01 (sample SAMN15323439, study PRJNA562643) | freshwater metagenome | isolation source: river surface water | place: USA:Blue River Watershed | collected 2017-08-16
CAGTCGAAGTTCATGACGGTGATAAATGGGTGCGCTTCGATCCTTACTTTGGCTTTAAAATCGATTTCACTATTGATTTTGCTCATCCGGTTTTTGAGCATACAGGTAAAAATGTCAAAATAGATTTTGCTGATAATTCATATATTAAAGATGTTAGTCGTGCTCGTACCTTTGGTTTTATGCACGAAGTGGAAGCGCTTCGCTCTATGGGATTGGCGCGTGGCGGTAGTCTAGATAATGCGATTGTTTTAGATGAATACCGAATTTTAAATAGTGATGGTTTACGGTATGAAGATGAATTTGTTAAGCATAAAACCTTAGATGCTATAGGCGACTTATATGTTTTAGGCCATCCTTTACTGTGTGCTTTTACAGCTTATAAATCAGGGCATGCGCTCAATAATCAACTACTTCGTAATTTATTAGAAGATGTTGATGCTTGGGAATACGCAACCTTTGATCGTGCCGAGGAAGCGCCTAATGGATTCCAAACTTTGCTCGATTCAAGCCCTTCTTTACAGTATGTGTAATTTCATTGTTTTATGATTGTTCTCCGTCTACTTTTTGCTTTTATTCTTATTACGATAGTTGTTTGCTTAGGCGTTTATTTATTAAGCCAAGATAAGCGCTATCTTCGCTTCGCATGGCAAGTGAGTAAGTTTTTATTTGTATTGTTAGTACTTGTTGCACTTCTATATTCGATTAGTAGAATTATTCTTTTTTAGTAGGCACGTAATAGTGACGTGCTTAATCTTAAAGCGGTCATCAGCCAGTACGCTTTTTGAAAGCAGGACTTGATGCGTTTTCTCATTTTATTGATTCAATTATTTTTTATCAGTGTCGCTTTTGCTACAGAGCAAAGTGCCGATAAGGTTTTCTTAAAAGCTCAGCAATCCTATCAGGCTAAAGATTTAATTGGACTGGAACAATCATCAAAAATATTGCATTCGCAGAACTATGTGTTGCTTCCATATGTTGATTATTGGGTAATGTTGTTGAAGCTAAGAAACGCAGATAAATCTCAAGTCCAAAACTACTTTGCTGAATACAATGACACCTTTTTTTCGGAACGAATAAGAGCGGAATGGTTAAAGACCCTAGCTAAACGCCAAGACTGGATAACATTTTTTGAAGAGTTGCCTCAATATAAACGTGAAGATATCGCGATTGCTTGTTATTCCCTGGAAGGTAGAGCTAAAAAAGGAGATGTAATCGCGCTTACTGAAGGCAAAGTTTATTGGATGGTGGCTACTAATCAACCAGTCAGCTGTGAGGGGCTCTTTGACCTCATGCAAAAATCGAATGTGCTTACGGAAAATGACATTTGGATGCGCTTCAGGTTGGTGTTGCAAGAAGGTCAGTTGCCCTTGGCTAAGTCATTATTGCAGCGATTGAATCTTTCTGCTTCAGTTAAATCTTTAGATGCTGCTTTCCAAAATCCACAGCAATTTCTTGATGCTAAAAATCCAATTTCACTACACACGAGATTGGGCCGCGAACTTCATCTATATGCTTTAGATCGTCTTATACGTATACAGATTGATTCAGCAAAACAGCGCTGGGAAAAATTAGCGAGTCAGTTTTCAGAAGAAGAGTCTGCGCAGATGTGGAAGCGTTTTGCAATTTATGCTGCACGACATCATGATATTAATGCACTTGGCATGTATGCACGATTGAAGACTCAATATATGGATAAAGAGGCTTTTGCTTGGAAAGTTAGGGTCGCTTTGTGGGGTAAAGATTGGAGTTTGGTAAAAAATACGATTGCTGATATGTCAATCGAACAGCAAGAAGAGCCTGTTTGGAGATACTGGAAAGCACGTGCATATAAAGCGCAGAATGATATTCCAAAGGCCAATCAGTTGTTACTTGCTTTGACACGCGAACGTAATTATTACGGCTTGCTTGCCGAAGATGAGTTGGGTGATGTGTTAACGGCCATGCCGATTAATTATGTTCCAACCGAGGTCGAAGTACAGCAAATTCAAAATCAGCCAGCAATGCAACGTGTAATAGAGTTGCAGCGCATTGGCCTGAAGTGGGAGTCGCGAGCCGAATGGTCTTGGGCGACTCGCGATTACGATGACAAACAGTTATTGGCTGCAGCAGAGTTGGCGGTTCGACAGGGTTGGTATGATATAGCTATTAACACTGCGGAGAGGACTAAATCCGTGCATAGTTATACCCTACGTTTTCCTACGCCTTATCGAGAAACAGTGACGAGTTTTTCAAAAGACTATGGCGTGGATGAGGCTTGGGTTTATGGACTAACACGACAAGAAAGTCGTTTTAATCCAAGTGCAAAATCAGGTGTAGGTGCTGCCGGTGTTATGCAAGTAATGCCTGAAACCGCGGCTTGGATTGCCAAGCGTATGAATTTAGGTGGTTATCGACAAGATAAGATTCATCAGTTGGATACCAATGTTCAATTGGGGACTTATTATTTGAGGTACACATTAGATATGATGAACGGGCAAACACCCCTCGCGACAGCAGCCTACAACGCTGGACCTGGACGCGTTAAAAATTGGATGTCGGATCAACCGATTGAAGGTGCGATTTATGTTGAAAATATTCCGATTTTAGAAACACGTGCTTATGTACAAAAAGTGATGGCTAATACATACTTTTATGCCTATCGTTTAGGTACTAAAACACAAAGCTTAAAACAGCGATTAGGTGTTATTACTAAGACTAATTCCGCAATCGCGGCAGAATAAAAGCATTTTGGATTTAATAAGGTTAAAGCATGAAGCAAATATGTTTGTTGGGTGGTACAGGGTTCGTTGGTAGCGCTTTAGCGCAACAACTTAGTGTTGCTGGATATTCGGTCAAGGTGCTTACCCGAAGGCGTGAGGGGAGTAAGCACCTTATCTTGTTGCCTAATGTCACAGTGGTTGAATGTGATGTAATGAATGATGCTGCCCTAAGTTTGGCTCTTAAAGGTTGTGATGTAGTCATTAATCTAATTGGTATTTTGCATTCCACTAAAAAAATGAGTTTTGAAAAAATGCATGCGGAATTGCCAAAACGTGTAACAAAGATCTGCTTGAAATTGGGTATTGGGCGCTTCATTCATATGAGTGCTTTAAGAGCTGATTTGAATGCACCAAGTCACTATTTGCGATCAAAAGCTGAAGGTGAGAACTACGTGCTCTCACAAAGTAAGAAGTTACATGTTACAGTTTTTAAGCCTTCGATTATTTTTGGTCGTGGCGATGGTTTTATTAATTTGTTTGCGCATTTAATTAAGCTTCTGCCGTTCATTTTACTTGCGAAACCCAAAGCTAAATTTCAGCCTATTTTTGTTGAAGATGTTGCGGCAGCCTTCGTTGCTTGTATAGAGAATTCTCAGACCTACGGTAAGTCATATGACCTAGGTGGGCCTAAAGTTTATACTTTGGCCGAAATTATTAAATTTGTGTCAACGACACTCAATAAAAAACGCATAGTGATTGGTTTGAATAATCTTTTTTCTTATATGCAGGCTTTTGCCATGGAATTGCTGCCGATTAAATTGATGACACGGGACAATGTTCGATCTATGGAAGTTGATAGTACTTGTGAGCAACCTTTCCCTGATTATTTAAATTTTACGCCAGTAGCGATGGAGTCGATTGTTCCCGAATATTTGTTAAATGAAAACCCACGCAATGCATACAACCATTATCGTTCATACGCAGGTAGATAATTAATGCAAGTGTATTGTGTTGGCGGAGCGGTTCGAGACGAATTACTTGGATTAAGTGTCCAGGATAGAGACTTTGTTGTGGTTGGAAGTACGCCAACAGAAATGGAATTGGCAGGTTATAAGCCTGTAGGTAAAGACTTTCCAGTTTTTTTACATCCTAATACGCGTGATGAATATGCGCTCGCTAGGACTGAGCGTAAAACTGCTAAAGGATATAAGGGCTTCCAAGTACATGCTGATCCGGACGTTACTTTAGAGCAAGATCTTGCTCGCCGTGACTTAACGATTAATGCGATTGCTAAAGATGAGTCTGGCCATCTAATCGACCCTTATTCAGGGATTCAAGATTTAAAAGATAAGGTGTTGAGGCATGTGAGCCCAGCATTTTCTGAAGACCCAGTTCGTATATTAAGAGCTGCTCGCTTTGCTGCAAGATTTATTGATTTTGATGTTGCGCCAGCCACCATGAATCTGATGCGTGAAATGGTAGAAAAAGGTGAAGTGGATGCTTTGGTGCCTGAACGAGTTTGGCAGGAAATATCTAAGGGCTTAATGGAAGAAAAGCCAAGTCGTATGTTTAAAGTTTTAAGAGCATGTGGTGCGCTTAAAAAAATCATGCCTGAGTTAGATGCACTTTGGGGTGTGCCGCAACCAGCAAATCATCATCCTGAAATTGATACTGGTGTACATGTCATGATGGTGATCGATTATGCCGCATCTAAGCAATATCAATTACCAGTTCGCTTCGCGGCTTTGATGCATGATTTAGGCAAGGGTACGACACCTAAAGATCTATTGCCTCGTCATATTGGTCATGAGCAGCGTAGTGTTGATTTGTTGCAAGTGCTTTGTAAGCGTTTACGTGTGCCTAACGATTGCAAAGAACTTGCGCATATCGTTGCTAAATTCCATGGCAAAGTTCATCAAGTGGAGGAAATGCGTCCGGAGACCTTGCTTCAGTTTTTAGTTGAGACCGATGCAATTCGCCAGCCTCAAAGATTTGGTGATTTCTTACTCGCTTGTGAATGTGATATTCGGGGCAGAACAGGCTATGAAACCCAAACTTTTGAAAAAGCAGACTTACTCTTGAGTTTATTGAAAGCTGCTTCTGAAGTTGATGCAGGCGCAGTTGCAAAACTTCAAGATACGCCAGATCAGATTAAACAGGCCGTGTATGAAGCAAGACTCAATGCCCTAGAGCAGGCATTGAATTCTTAATTATTCCTCCGCGCCATTCAAGTAAGTGAGTTGTTGCTGAACATACTCCATAGGCAAGCGTTTAAATCCACTCTTAGCAAATTGATGCCATCTGCCAATCACAAAACACAACATTAAATTAGCTTGAGACTCGGCGTCTACTTTACGTCCAGTTTGTGCTTCAGAGATACGTAATGATTGTTTTAGCGTTGATTCAACCCGATCAAATAATTGATTGATACGAAGTTGTAAGCGATCATCTTCGTTCACCAAAGCATCACCGATGAGTACGCGTGTCATGCCTGGATTTTTTTCTGCGAACAATAGCATGACAGTAATGATGCGACGGACTTGGCTAATGCCATTTGTTTCTTCCGCCCCAATTTTATTAATTAATCCAAATAAGCTTTGTTCGATAAATTCGATTAAGCCTTCGAACATTTGCGCTTTGCTTGCAAAATGCCTGTAAAGCGCTGCTTCACTCACGTCTAATTTTGCTGCAAGTGACGCTGTAGTGATTTTTTCACGCGTTGGCTTTTCTAGCATATTGGCTAGTGTCTCTAGAATCTGTTGTTTACGTTCACCAGGTTTTGATGCCATCTTTAATCTCCATTAGTCGCGGTAGAGTTGAAGTTTATTTGTTGCTGTTATTATATTCTAGAATGAGTAAGTGCTAACACGTTATTGATACGTAAATCGACAAAACTTGGTTTTTGTAATGATTTTGAAATCCACACAGTTTTCATCCCCATGCGTTTAGCGGTCATTAGCGCTGGTAAGTTATCTTCCATCATGACGCAGTCACTCGCTTTAGCTTTAATCACATGAAGCAGTTGTTGAAATCCACGTACCGAAGGTTTTGGATGAAACTTTGTCGATTCCACACTAAAAACCACCGTAAATAAATCAGCGATTCCTAATACATTTAATACTCGAATTGCATAATTCATTGGCGCATTAGTGAAGATCACTTTGCGACCTTTTAAACGATTAATGCAATACCGTAATTTTTTGGTTTCCGACACCATGTTTTCCAAATCCATGTTGTCATGTGTTTCGCAAAGAAAGTGATAGGGATCTACCCCATGATGCCTCATCAGCCCCTTGAGGGTCGCCCCGTAGATGCGCCAGTAATGTTGGCGCAATTTAAAGGCATGGTGTTCATCAATATTTAGAGTGTCCATGATGTATTGGGTCATGGCTTTATTCATCACAGGGAAAATGTGTGATGAAGCGTCGTGCAGGGTATCATCTAGGTCAAACACCCAAACACGCTGGCTATTTTGCATTATTTAGCTTTGATTAGCGTGCCTACGCCGTCGTCTGTCAGTACTTCAAGAAGCAAAGCATGTTCAACACGACCGTCAATAATATGCACAGCCTTTACGCCACTGCGAGCAGCGTCTAGCGCTGAGCTAATTTTAGGAAGCATGCCACCTGAAAGCGTACCATCTTCAACTAAATCGTCGATTTGTTTTGGCGTTAGCCCGGTAAGCAAGGCGCCGTCTTTATCTAAGACACCAGGCGTATTGGTGAGTAAGATTAATTTCTCTGCACCTAAAATTTCCGCTAACTTGCCGGCGACAACATCGGCATTGATATTGTAAGTCTCGCCATCTGGACCAACACCAATCGGTGCAATCACAGGAATGAAATCGCCGCTATCAAGGAAGTTGATGATGCTTGGATCGATTTTAGTGATATCACCTACTTGGCCGATATCAATCATTTCATCTGGATTTTCTTTGCTTTGCATGCGAAGTTTTTCAGCATGAATGAAATTTCCATCTTGGCCTGTGAGCCCAACGGCTCTGCCGCCTTTTTGGTTGATAAGATTTACAATCTCTTTGTTTACTTGGCCACCCAGCACCATCTCTACTATATCCATGGTTTCTTCATCTGTGACGCGCATGCCTTGAATGAAGACCCCCTTTTTGCCCAGCTTATCTAGCATCTCATTGATTTGCGGGCCGCCGCCATGCACAACAACCGGGTTCATTCCGACCAGTTTTAGTAATACAACATCGCTCGCAAAAGATTCCTTTAATTGCGGATCTGTCATTGCATTGCCGCCGTATTTAATTACGATGGTTTTATCGAAGAAGCGTTTAATGTAAGGAAGAGCCTCAGCGAGCGTTTGGGCTTTTTGAGTGGCGGTCGTGTTGTTCATTTCCTGATGCCTTTATGATTAACTTTTTTTGATATTTTACATTGAAATATCATTAAAACTTACAGTGTCTTAACGAACACCTTAGAACGTCTCTGTAGGTTGTAGATTTTTTGTTTTTCTTCAGGCAAGTCCTCAACACTTTTTTCTTTAAATCCACGCTCTAAAAACCAATGTTCAGTTCTTGTGGTTAAACAAAATAATGTTGTAATTCCTTGCTCTCGTGCCTGATCTTCGCAGTAGTGGAAGAGCCTGTCACCACGACCACCACCACGGTAGGCTGGGTGAATGGCAAGGCAAGCAAATTCTGCCATTTTTTCACTTATGAAAGGATATAAAGCAGCGCAGCCTATGACACGGCCATCGTGTTCCATAATATAAAATTGGTCGATTTCCATTTCCAAACGTTCACGACCGCGTCTGACTAGAACACCTTCATTTTCTAATGGTTCAATAAGTTGTAATAGTGCACCTACATCGCTAATTTCTGCCTGTCGCATCGATTCTAAAGGCATTTCTGTGACCATGGTGCCTATGCCATCATGTGTGAATAGCTCTTGAAGAATTGCGCCGTCAGTATGACGACAAATTAAATGCGTTCTTGCTACCCCGTGCTCACAAGCTTTAATTGCGGCGGGTAAGAAGTAAGCTTCATCTTCTGTAATGTTGCTGTTGCCTTGATGATTATTTTTGACGTGTTTGAGTAAGTTTTCTGCTTTTTGTGCAGTCATTTCACGTAATAGTTCACCACGTGCGTTATGAACACCAGACGCATCCATTAAGAAAATAAGTTTGTCTGCATCTAAGGCAATCGCGGTGCTCACAGCGACATCTTCTAAAGACAGATTGAACGCTTCACCAGTTGGTGAGTAACCTAGTGGTGATAACAATACCATCTCGCCATCATCTAAACGTTTCTGAATGCCAACAGCATCTACTTTTCTAACTTCACCAGTGTGTTGTAGGTCTACACCATTTCTAACGCCAAGTGGCTTTGCTGTCACGAAGTTGCCGCTTGCAACTCGAATATCTGAGCCGGCCATTGGTGAGTTAATTAGCCCCATTGAAAGTAAAGCTTCAATTTCTACCCGAATGGCACCGTTCGCTTCTTTTACTGCCTCCATCGCCATATCGTCGGTAACGCGAAGACCATCGGCCATTTTTGTCTCAATCTTGGATTTTCTAAGGCGTGATTCAATTTGCGGCCGAGATCCATGAACTAAAACCAATCTAACTTCTAGACTAGCAAGTAAGTTCAAGTCGTGAGATAGCGCTACAAACTGCCCATCATCGACAACTTCGCCGCCGAAGGCGATAACAAAAGTGCGGCCACCAAAGGCATGAATGTATGGGGCGACTGAGCGAAACCAGCTGACAAATTCTTGAGGCTTACTTAAGTTTCGAGTGTTCTGTATTGCAGACTTAGTTGAATTTGCGTAATTCGCAATATTTTCAGTGCTGTTAAGTATTTTGGATTGATCGCTTTGTTCATAAAGAAACGCCGGGGTGCAATTAAGCGCTTTGCACAGCTTCAATAGCATTTGTTCACTAAGGCCTTGCGCACCCCTTTCGATGCGAGAGAGATTCCCTGCATCCGTGCCAATTTGATTGGCAAGAGACTGAAGAGTGTGTTTGAAAAGTTTTCTTTGTTGTCTGATAGCTTGACCTAGTGACATAGCGCCTCATTATTATTTTGCGTTTAATGCATTATTTTAATATAAAAATGCGTTTAATGCAAAATTAAAAGTATTTAAATTGCGTTATTCGCAAAAGTCACCCCAAAGTGTCTGCATGGCGGCGATTGCTGCAAGCGGGGCGGTTTCGGTTCTTAGTATGCGTTTCCCAAGTCGAACAGCTGTAAATCCTTGTTGGGTACTTAGCTTTATTTCATCATTTGTAAGACCGCCCTCTGCGCCAACAAGTAAATGAATGTCAGCTTTTGGTTGCGGTAGATCTTTGAGTGAACATGCCGCGTTTGGAGCTAAGGTAATCATTAGGTCTGTTGGCTTAATTGAGGCCAGCCATTGTGGTAGGGATAAAGGTGCTTTTACAATTGGAACGGTTGCGCGACCACATTGTTCGCATGCCGATATCACTACATTTTGCCAATGTGTGATTCGTTTTTCAGCGCGCTCACCAGACAATTTAACAACACTACGTTGACTCGCGATTGGTTGAATAGACGTGACTCCCATTTCGACCGCTTTTTGAATGGTAAAGTCCATGCGATCACCGCTTGATATGGCTTGTGCTAGATGTATTGAGATCGGCGCTTCGTTATTGACACAAGTTTGCTCACTTATTTTGGCGATGACCTCATTTTTTTTAACCATCGTGAGTTGAGCTGGATAATCATTTCCGTCCCCATTGAAGAGAACCACATCATCGCCAACGTTAAGACGAAGGGCTCTTGTCGCATGGGTCGCCGCAGTTGCAGACAATTCAATTTCACTGCCGATTGACAGTGAATTAGAAATTGCCGGATCACAGTAAAAACGTGGTGTAGACATTCAATTTAAGCCAAAATGATGGAATCGGTCGATCTATTTTAAAGGAAGGAATGAAAAAAATGGCAAGTTTGAATCCGCCGGTCTGTGATTTCGGATGGCAGGCGCCTCATTTTAAATTGCCTGGGGTTGATGGGCGTGATTGGACGCTTGATGATGTTAAGGGCGAACATGGCTTATTGGTAATGTTTATTTGCAATCATTGCCCTTATGTTCAATCAATTCGTCAGCGCTTGGTTGAAGATATCGCTGTTTTAAAGACTTTGGGAGTCAACGCGATCGCGATTTCTTCAAATGACGTTATTAGCTATCCGCAGGACTCATTTGAGCAGATGAAGCAAATTGCGGAAACGTTCAATTTTGATTTTCCTTATGTTTATGATGAGTCTCAATCTGTTGCAAAAGCTTATGGCGCTGTGTGTACACCAGACTTTTTTGGATTTAATGACAGGCTTGAGCTTCAGTACCGAGGGCGTTTTGATGATCAAGGTCGTGATTTAACGCCTAAGCCAAACGCTACAAAAGATTTATTGGAAGCGATGACGCTAGTTGCAAAAACAGGACATGGCCCAAGTCAGCAAATTTCTAGTATTGGTTGTTCAATTAAGTGGAAAGATTAGTGCTTTTGGTCTGCTTGGGCTAAATATCTGGAAATCGTTACCATTTCGGGGCTGATGGTATTGCTCAAAATGCCCATTTAAGCAATAATTCAGGATTTAGCTCCCGTAAAATTAATAATTAAATATTTCGCTGTATAGAATGCCTTGCAGCCATAATATTCATGCGTTTGGGAGTGTCCAAAGAATTTCTAGTGCCATGCTTATGCGTTGAATCTATCTAGATCCAATACACAAGCTGGCGCTTTTTACGTTTTATAGATTTGATGATAGGGAGAAAGAAATGGCAACTCGTAAAGATTTAGCAAACGCTATCCGTGCTTTGTCTATGGATGCGGTGCAGAAAGCTAACTCTGGCCACCCAGGCGCACCTATGGGCATGGCTGAAATCGCTGAAGTACTATGGAACCATAATTTGCGTCATAACCCAACAAATCCAAATTGGGCTGATCGCGATCGTTTCGTATTGTCTAACGGCCATGGCTCAATGTTGATTTATTCATTGTTGCATCTAACTGGCTACGATTTGCCTATGGATCAAATTAAGACTTTCCGTCAATTGCATTCTAAATGTGCTGGTCACCCAGAATATAGCTACGCACCAGGTATCGAAACAACAACTGGTCCATTAGGTCAAGGTATCACTAACGCGGTTGGTTTCGCGATGGCTGAAAAATTGATGGCTAATCAATTCAACAAGCCAGGTCACGACATCGTTGATCACTATACATACTGCTTCTTAGGTGACGGCTGTATGATGGAAGGTGTATCGCATGAAGCTTGTGCTTTGGCTGGTACATGGGGTCTAGGTAAGTTGGTTGCATTCTGGGATGACAACGGCATCTCTATCGATGGTCACATCGAAGGTTGGTACACAGATGACACAGCTAAACGCTTTGAATCTTATGGCTGGCATGTTCAATCAGTAGACGGTCACGACTCTGATGCAATTAATGCAGCAATTCAAAAAGCTAAAGCAGTGACAGATAAACCATCATTGATTTGCTGTAAAACAGTTATTGGTATGGGTTCACCAAATAAATCTGGTAGCCATGATTGCCACGGTTCTGCACTAGGTGAAGAAGAAGTTGCAGCGACACGTGCAAACATTGGTTGGAATTATCCTCCATTTGAAATCCCTGCAGACGTTTATGCTGGTTGGGATCAAAAAGCTAAAGGCGCTAAATTAGAAGCTGACTGGAATGCTAAGTTTGATGCTTATGCTAAAGCTTTCCCAGCTGAAGCTGCTGAATTCAAACGTCGTATGGCAGGTGATTTACCAGCTAACTGGAAACAAGCTACTGATGCATTGATTGCTTCAACAAACGAAAAAGCAGAAACCATTGCAACGCGTAAAGCTTCACAAAATGTTATCGCTGCTCTAGCACCAACATTGCCTGAGTTCTTGGGCGGTTCAGCTGACTTGACTGGCTCTAACTTAACATCATGTGGTAGCTTCACACACGTTGATGGTAAAAAACCAGGTAATTACATCTCTTACGGTGTACGTGAGTTTGGTATGTTCGCAATCATGAACGGTATGGCATTGCACGGTGGTTTCTTACCATTCGGCGGCACATTCCATATGTTCTCAGACTACGCTAAGAGCGCATTACGTATGGCTGCATTGATGAAGCAACGTACTGTTGCAGTATTGACACATGACTCTATCGGTCAAGGTGAAGATGGTCCAACTCACCAACCAGTAGAAAATACATCTGGCCTACGTTACATTCCTAATATGGATGTATGGCGTCCAGCTGACTCAACAGAAACTGCTGTAGCTTGGGTTGCTGCTGCTGAACGTCATAATGGTCCATCAAGCTTGGTATTAAGCCGTCAAAACGTGCCGGGTATCAAACATGACACAGCGCACTTCGACCTTATCCGTAAGGGTGGTTATGTGTTCTCTGATGTTGCTGGTAAAGCTGACGTAATTATTATTGCTAACGGTTCTGAACTTGATTTAGCAATTAAGGCTGCTGCTGAATTGAATGCTGCTGGTACGAAAGTGCGCGTAGTTTCAATGCCATCAACAAACGTATTTGACCGTCAAGACAAAGCATATCGTGACAGCGTTTTAACTCCAGGTGTTAAACGCGTGGCTGTTGAAGCTGCTCACCCAGACTTCTGGCGCAAATATGTTGGTTTAGAAGGTGCTGTTGTTGGTATCGACACATTCGGTGAATCTGCACCTGGTGGCGTATTGATGAAGCACTTCGGTTTCACTGTGGAAAACGTAGTGAAAACTGTTAAGTCAGTACTGTAATTATTGAAGTAGGTTAGACCAAGGGAGCCAGTATTTTTCGGCTCCCTTTTTGTTTGCTAATTTAAGGTATCAATCATGACAATTAAAGTGGGTATTAACGGATTTGGTCGTATTGGCCGCATGGTATTGCGGGCTGCAGTTCAAGATTTTAAAGATATCGAAGTGGTTGGTATTAATGATTTGCTTGAGCCGGAGTATTTGGCTTATATGCTGAAGTACGATTCAGTACATGGCCGATTTGATGGCGAAGTGTCTGTTAGCGGCAATGATCTGATTGTGAATGGTAAGAAGATTCGGTTAACTGCAGAAAAAGATCCTGCGGCACTTGAGTGGAATGAAGTAGGTGCAGACATCGTGATTGAATGTACGGGTTTGTTTTTAACAGAAGAAACATGTCAAAAGCATATCGCGGCAGGGGCTAAAAAAGTTGTGCAGTCAGCACCTTCAAAAGATGAAACGCCAATGTTTGTTTATGGGGTTAACCACGAGACTTATAAAGGTGAAGCAATCGTTTCAGCAGCGTCTTGTACTACAAATGCTTTAGCACCTGTAGCAAAAGTGCTTAATGATAGCTTTGGTATTAAGCGTGGTTTGATGACAACAGTACATGCAGCCACAGCGACGCAAAAAACAGTAGATGGTCCATCAAATAAGGATTGGCGTGGTGGGCGTGGTATTTTAGAAAATATTATTCCATCATCAACAGGGGCTGCTAAAGCGGTGGGTAAGGTTATTCCTACTCTTAATAAGAAATTAACAGGCATGGCATTCCGCGTACCAACTTCTGATGTGTCAGTAGTTGATTTAACTTGTGAGCTTAATAAAGAAGCAAGTTACGAGCAAATTGTAGCTGCAATGAAAGCCGCATCTGAGAATGGCCCATTAAAAGGCGTACTGGGTTTCACTAATGAGAAGGTAGTTTCAACAGATTTTCGTGGTGAAACTTGTCCATCAGTATTTGATGCCGAGGCTGGTATTGCGCTTGATCCTACCTTTGTAAAAGTCGTGGCTTGGTATGACAATGAATATGGTTATACCTGCAATTTAATGCGTCTTGTTCGTCACGTTGCTTAAGGAGAAATCATGTCGGTAATTAAAATGACGGATCTTGATTTGGCTGGCAAGCGAGTATTGATACGCTCTGATTTAAATGTGCCAGTTAAAGACGGTAAGGTGACCTCTGATGCTCGTATTACGGCATCAATGGCAACGATTGAGTTTGCACTAAAGGCTGGTGCAAAGGTAATGGTTACATCTCATCTTGGTCGTCCTGAAGAGGGTGTTTATTCAGAAGAGAACTCACTTAAGCCTGTTGCCGACATTATTTCATCTAAGCTCGGAAAACCAGTTCGCTTAATTAAAGATTGGGTAGCTGGTGGTTTTGATGTGGCAAATGGCGAATTAGTCTTATTAGAAAACTGTCGTTTTAATTCTGGTGAGAAAAAGAATCTGGATGCTACTGCGCAGAGTTATGCAAGTCTCTGTGATGTATTTGTGATGGACGCTTTTGGTACAGCACATCGTGCAGAAGCATCCACACATGGCGTTGCAAAATTCGCACCTATGGCTGCAGCCGGTATTTTGTTGGTTCAAGAGCTTGAGGCGTTAACGAAAGCTTTGTTAAGTCCAGCGCGTCCGATGGTGGCGATTGTTGGGGGCTCTAAAGTATCAACAAAGTTAACAGTGCTAGAAAGTCTATCTGATAAAGTTGATCAGTTAGTGGTCGGCGGAGGAATCGCTAACACTTTCTTAAAAGCAACAGGCTTGGAAATTGGACATTCATTATGTGAGGATGATTTGTTGCCAACGGCGCGTGCTTTAATGGAAAAAATGTCAGCGCGTTGTGCAGCAGTTCCGATTGCGGTTGATCTGGTGACCGGCAAACATTTTGATGCTAATGAGCCAGCGGTGATTAAAAGCGCAGATGCGATTGAAACGGATGACATGATTTTTGATATTGGACCGGAATCTGCTAAAGAGTTGGCCAATATCATCATGAATGCGGGTACGGTTGTTTGGAATGGACCAGTTGGCGTGTTTGAGTTTGAGCAATTTGGTGAGGGCACTAAAGCCATTGCAATGGCTATTGCCAAGACCAAAGCCTTTACTTTAGCTGGCGGCGGCGACACAATTGCTGCGATTCAGAAATATGATATTTATGATCAAGTTTCATATATTTCTACTGCGGGTGGTGCCTTTTTGGAATTCTTGGAAGGTAAGAAGTTGCCAGCCGTTGAAATTCTAGAGCAGCGTTCTATTCCTTAATTGTATTTAATAAAAAAGGGCTCATTTGAGCCCTTTTTTATGGGTGGCTTAAATCCAGCCGGGTTTTTAGGGCGATGCTTAGTTAATGTATAATTGTTAGGCAATATAGGTCATTTTCGCTAAATTTTATTTTGGATATTGAATTGTCAAACACACTGACTCAATCAAGCATTAAAAGCTTGCCGCTTCTTCATCAAGGTAAAGTTCGTGATATCTACGATATTGATGCAAATACAATGTTATTGATTGCCACGGATAGACTTTCTGCATTTGATGTTATTTTGCCAACGCCCATTCAAGATAAGGGTGCGATTTTGACCGAGATTGCTAATTTTTGGTTTAAAAAACTTGGTCATGTCGTACCTAACCACTTAACAGGGATAGATCCAAAATCGGTGGTTTCGGATCCTGCAGAAAAAGCACAATTAGGTAAGCGTGCTTTAGTGGTCAAGAAATTAAAACCATTGCCTATTGAAGCAATTGTTAGAGGTTATTTGGTGGGTAGTGGTTGGAAAGAATATAAAGTAAGTGGTACGGTTTGTGGCATAGCTTTGCCTACTGGTTTACAAGAAGCATCAAAGTTACCTGAGCCAATTTTCACCCCATCGAGCAAAGCGGATGTAGGTGATCATGATGAAAATATTAGTTTGGAAAAGTGCGCGCAACTCTTAGGTAGAGACTTGGCAGCTAAAGTCGCAGAAGTGAGTTTGCGCTTGTATAAAGAAGCTGCTGAGTATGCACTTACTCGCGGAATTATTATTGCAGATACTAAGTTTGAGTTTGGTTTGGACGCTGCGGGTGAGCTGTATCTTATTGATGAGGTTTTAACGCCAGATTCATCACGTTTTTGGCCAGCCGATCAATATGTTGTTGGGAAGAACCCACCAAGTTTCGATAAGCAATTTGTTCGGGATTGGCTTGAGGCTTCGGGTTGGGATAAGTCGCCACCAGCACCTGAGTTGCCTCAGGATGTTGCGATTAAAACGGGCGAGAAGTACCGTGAGGCTTATACAAAATTAACGGGTTTAGATTTAGTGGTTTAATTAATTATTAAAACGATTGAAGGGGAAAGTAATGTCTTTGAGTAATGTGCCAGCAGGTAAAGATGTACCTAATGATTTTAATGTCATCATTGAAATTCCAATGCGTGGAGAGCCAATTAAATTTGAGGTTGATAAAGAGTCAGGCGCAATTTTCGTGGATCGCTTCATGGGCACATCAATGCATTACCCATGTAATTACGGATATATTCCACAGACATTATCAGAAGATGGTGACCCAACAGATGTATTGGTAATTACACCAATCCCATTGCAGCCTGGTGTGGTAATTCGATGCCGTGCAATTGGCGTTTTGATGATGGAGGATGAGTCAGGCATGGATGCCAAAGTATTGGCAGTACCTGTAGATAAAATTTGTCCACAGTATAAAAACATTCAAAGTTTTGAAGACATTCCTGAGTTCCAATTAGCACCAATTGCACACTTCTTTGAGCATTACAAAGATTTGGAAAAGGGTAAGTGGGTTAAAGTTGGTCAATGGCAGGGTGTTGATGCAGCAAAAGCTGAGATTGTAGCTAGCGTTGCTCGTGCTAAGTAACTAGCTATTGCTTATTAAAAGGCCATTTCATTGCGAAATGGCCTTTATTTTTTGGCGCGTTGTGCAAGTCTTTCTAAAACATCACCTAAGGCACTTCCTTGAAGTTTTTGAGCAAGAGAATGAATGTTCTCAGCTGCCTCCGAACTTAAATTGCGCAAAGGTTTGTCGGCTTTAGGTGTGTGAGATTGCACTTGGACACTAACCCTTATAGAGCTGATAGCAACACCTTGTTTTTGTAATTTTGTAAGTAAGCTAGGCAATAATAATTTTATTTTTGCTGCTACAGCACCGTTTAGGGCGTAAATAGTCAGGCGCTTATGTTCAATTGCGCCTGCTTGAGTTTGGTTTTTTAAGGCGCCGGGGACGATTTCTTGCCATAGCTTCTGAACCGCTGTTAATTCAGAAACTTGCTGGCTCAGTGCTTTTAATTCGGTATTGCCTTTAAAAATGGCGTTAATTAATTGCA
>JACCDN010613922.1_pt1 | contig 16775 bp, 7 predicted proteins | sample 7441691 | NCBI WGS metagenome assembly JACCDN01 (sample SAMN15323439, study PRJNA562643) | freshwater metagenome | isolation source: river surface water | place: USA:Blue River Watershed | collected 2017-08-16
AAAGACGTTGCTCTGGAAAAGTGAGACCCAGGGGCCGCTACGGCCGCCGCCAATGATGCCGTCGTCGTTGGCCGCATCAACGAGGCTGTTGCCTGTTTTACCCATGGCATATCGCTTAGGCTGGTTGAAGGCGGCCATACGAGAAGCTTTCGAGGTGGAGGTGCTAACACGCCAGTCGTTGATGCGGTCGGTATAGGAACCGATGCCTTGGCTGACGGCCTGATACATGACTTGTGGTACGGCCTGGATAGCGGTGCCAGCTAAGCCTTGATAGGCATTATCGAGCGAGGCAACAGTCGGCTGTTCAACCAGCTGAGCCGTTGCTGCCTGGAAGAAGGCATTACTACCTGCGCTCTGATACTGACCGATCGCCTGACCCACCTGACTGCCGAACTGCGACAAACCTGCTGGGGCGAAGTTGGCGGTTGAGCTCAGGCTGACGCCGTTAGCTTCTCTACTAAGGCCAAAGTTCATGATGGCCGTTGAAAAAACCCCTAACTCATCGGCAAAAAGAGTACCCCCACTATTATTTATAATTCTTTTCACTACCGAACCGGGGGCAATCAACCCCGAATTCACCAGAATAGGCTTTATATTACCGGCGAGGTTGTAGGAACTACCAGACATAACGTTGATTAGATCGGCTGCACTTTCATTATGGTCAAAGTTCAGACCAAGCACACCAGTACTTAACTGAGTAATCGTACCTGTTTGGTTAAGTGACGTACCAACACCCTGACTTTGAGGCGTAAATTGTAGGTAACCGGCATTGGTAAAAGCACCGCCAGCCCCAAGGTTAATTGGACTCGGCAAATACAACCGAGCACCGGGCGCGTTGCTAAATTTGATCACGGAACTATCCGGGTTGTTGATTTTACCGGCGAGCATGCCGTTATTAACAATGGTTGTTTGGCCTCCTACTCCTTGGATGCCAATCGCAGTGTCAGTACTTAATTTTGAAACACTGATGCTTCCATTATTGGTTATGTTATTTAAAAGTCCGTCCACCACTACTGCGGCAGCACCACCGGACGCATAAACCGATGCTCCTTTAGATATCGTGACGTCCGGATCACTAGTGCCAATTGATTTTGCGTAAACACCATAAGCACTTGGTGTGCTGTTGCTAACAACCACACTCTCAGTAGTTTGGCCATTTACATATATCGATGAATTGACTTTGACGGTCACTGTTCCACCCTGCCCGCCTCCTTTTCCAGAACCGTCTATCACCTCCTTCTCGCTTATGATCATGCCACCACCACCACCGATAGATTGCGCAATCACACCATAAACACCTTGTCCATAGATTTTGATAGGTGAGTTGACTTCTACAGTGACGTTTCCACCATTGCCTGATCCAGCCGAAAAATTATGGGAAAGCGAACCAGAAAACCCGGAGGTCAGCAAGATACCACCACCGCCACCCACTGATTGCGCGATGACACCAACTGAATTCTTACCATAGGTCGTTATTGGGGCTCCTACAGTCACACTCACATCCCCACCACTCCCAGATGCACCGCCTGATCCGCCAATTATCACATTGGAGGGATTAGAAATCGTTGTGTTGCCCTGCAGGCTAGCCAATGCAGCGTAACCACCACCGCCACCAACAGATTGTGCAAGAATACCAATTGCCGCTGGCCCGTACGTAGTTATTGATCCTGACTGTGTCACCGAAACGTCCGATCCATTGCCACTAACACCTGTCTGACCACCAATCTGTATCGAGTTCAGGGAAACCGTGCCAGCGGAGAAGGTCGAATTAAACATGCCGCCGCCGCCGCCAATCGACTGTGCAGCAATCCCAATGCTGTTAGCACCTCCGGTGCTACCTGAACTACCTGTATTGATTGAGCCGCCAACTGTCATGCTCACAGAGCCGCCGTTCGAATTACCCGAACCGCTACCGCCGATACGAAAGTTTTCAGCCGCTACAACATTAGAGGAATCGCTGGCGGAAGAGTTATTGGCCAAAATTAAACCACCACCACCACCAATTGATTGTGCAGTAACACCGATTGCACTTACTCCCAGTGTGGAAATCGAACCATTATTTTGTTTAATAGAAACGGCAGCACCACTGCCATCTGACCCGTTCTGTGCACCCACGACGTAAGTCTCTGACAGACTTGTAATCTTGGACGCTGTATTGTTAAACGCAGCAAATCCGCCACCCCCCCCTATAGATTGCACCAACATGCCTAGTGCGTTATCAGCACTGGTGGATATAGATAGATTACTTGTTGCGTTAACTGCGCCAGCATTACCCCCTATGCTCGCACCATTATTGTCTGCGACAGCGCCAAGGGCGGCAGTCGCACTCACCGAACCGTTCGTAGAAGTCAAATTGTTACTTAATGCGACTCCACCGCCACCGCCAATTGACTGGCCTATTAAGCCAACAGCACTGGTGCCCTTGGTTGTAATCTTATTCACAAGTGGAGACTCGGTTGTTCCAAGCGTCACAGATCCACCCATCAAATTGCTTCCACCTCTTGCGCCGAGGTTGACGGTTAAATCTGAATCACCACTGGTCGCACTTGTTGTGTTCACGATATTAACGATACCGCCTCCGCCGCCCAATGACTGAGCAAAAACACCCATCGCTGATTGTCCACCGGTCGAAATGTCAGCATAAGAACCCACGGAAATAGAGCCGCCGTTGCCCCCGGTACCCGTCATGCCCAACTGGGCGCTGAACGAATATGTCGCCATTAGAATCTGATTTGTATTTGAACCCATGCTACCGCCACCACCGCCAACCGACTGCGCGAATATGCCAACGCTTGAATCGGCAGCCGTCGTGATCATGGAAGAGTTAGAAACACTCACATCACCACCATTACCACCTGAGCCTCCTTTGCCTCCCAGCCCAGCAGCAATAGAAGCACCTGCCGTTGTACTGGCTTCCAAAACAGAAGTTGCCGCCGATGAATCAGCCATTACGTTTTCTATATCCGCGACGGTTAGCTTCACTGCCGTACTCGACGACCCACCATTACCACCGCCGCCACCAACTGATTGAGCAAATATCCCATCTGAAGCTAATCCATATGTATTAATAGAACCGGATTTAGACATAACTGTAACTCTTCCCCCGGAACCTCCGTTCGCACCACTTCCCCCTAAACCGAATGCAGCCGATTTGGCTGCGAGAATATTAGAGGTACTGTCAGAGTCCCCACCGACACCACCCCCTCCTCCAACGGATTGTGCAAAAATAGCAGCCGCCTGTGATCCATTCGTCTGTAAAGCACCCGTGTTATCCACAGAAACATCATTACCGGAACCGCCGCCTGAACCACTCCCTCCCATAGCGAAAGATACGCTACGTTGGTTTGTCTGTGAGTTAGACGTGCTTTGCCCGCCAAAGCCACCGCCCCCGCCAACAGATTGGGCAAAAATGGCATAGGAGTAGTCTGCCGTATTGGCTAACTCAGCAGCATTAGATACCAATTTACCTGTGGTTGGATCCGTCCCTGTCGCGATCAACCCCGAGTTCGTAACACTCACCAGACCTGCATTGCTGCCACTGCCACCGTACCCACCCATACTTATCCCGATGGCTGTACCGGCATCAGATCCACCTGCCTGGCTACCTTTTTGTTTCGCGTCCTCACCTGCAGCAGAATTAGCAGGGGTATCAGCTTCAGCAGTACCCTTCGTGCTGGTCGTCAGGGCGCCCACAAAACTCTTGACACTACCAGCACCCGGCACCAACGACGTGGCAGGCGGATTAGGCATTTTTGCACTCACCAAACTCGAGCCACCATCTCCACCACCGCCGCCAACCGACTGTGCATAGACCCCTGCGGAATTGGCAGATTTCGTAACCAATTGAGCCGTATTATTGACCGTGACATTTCCACCTGTATTGCCGCTCCCCCCAAATCCACCGATCCCAATTGCTGCGGCGTAACCCAGTGAGCTTGCTGAGCTTGAACTGGATCCACCCTGGCCCCCACCACCACCAATAGATTGTGCATAAATCGCCGCTGAGTAGAGCCCAGAAGTGCTGATCGAATTGGAAGCAGTCACATTCACACTTCCAGCCCAGCCGCCGGTTCCTCCAAAACCACCAAGGCTTCCTGAGAAAACATATGAACCTGATCCGCTGTCTGAGCTGCTTGTCCCACCGGACCCACCGCCACCACCAACTGATTGGGCAAAAATGCCCTGAGATGAATCTCCTGTCGTTGAAATGCTAGATGAAGTCGTCACAGAAACGTCTGAACTGTGACCGCCACTTCCACCGTACCCCCCAACACTCAAGGCAATAGCAAAACCCTGGGATGAGCTTTTATTCATACTCGGCGCATCACTTGGATTCAATGGATTTCCGGAAGAGGATGAACTGCTACCACCGGAACCGGTATTCATCAAACCTGCACCATAGGAAGCAGCAATCGGAGCAACTGCAGTAGCAGCCGACGTTTTACTCGAATAGTAGGAAAAGCTTGATCCGCCTTTACCCCCGCCACCACCAACGGATTGAGCGTAAATGGCCGAAGATTGACTGCCTTCCGTTTTTAAGATGCCGCCTGTATTTACTGTCACATCAGATGACGTGCCTCCACCGCCACCAGAACCGCCAATGGCTGCAGCCAACTCGACGGACTCGCTAGTTGTGGACGCCGCACCGACAGTCACTGCATGGGTGAAGCCCCCGGCACCCCCCCCTCCACCAACACTCTGTGCAAAAACGCTGTTTGAGAATGATCCTGTCGTGCTGATCGTCCCTGTAGTTTTATTCATGTTCGCCTGAACTGATACGGCACCACCTGCACCACCGCTACCACCGCTTCCGCCCACATTCAGATTTAAAGAGGCCAAGCCTTGCAAGGCAAAAGCAGAAGAGAAACCACCATTACCACCCCCGCCACCAATCGACTGCGCGATGATCCCAGAGGATTGGTCACAACTCGTCGTTGTCGTATCACACCCGCCGGTGGCAATATTGCCACTTTGTGTAACGATTACGGTCCCACCGATGCCGCCGGCCGCACCTGATCCACCCACGCCAACTGAAAACACAGAACCCTCTTCGCTTGCGACTGCACTACTCGCTGCCAGGGTAGAGCCCCCATTACCGCCACCACCGCCTATTGACTGTGCCACCAATCCAGAAGCAATTGCACCCGAAGTGGTAATGGAGCCCGCTGAATTCACAGTCACCGTACTACCTTTCCCACCTGTACCACCACTGCCGCCAACACCCACCGAGCCTGTCGAACCTGCAAGTGATGCTGTACCGTTAATTGCAAAGCCTGCATTACCACCACTACCGCCAATGGATTGGGCCAAGATACCTATGGATTGATCTAGGAGTGTGGTTATTGAAACATTCGAACCAGTTTGAACGAATACCGTCCCTGTAGAGTGTGCTGCATCCCCACCTGAACCCGAAACCGCAACTGTCAAATTGTCACTATTGCTTAATGAACCGCTAATGGTTGTACCGCCATTTCCGCCTTGACCGCTGATTGATTGAGCAATGATGCCCGATGACATCAAACCCTTCGTCGATATACTGTAGCCACCCTGGGTCGGGTTATTTAGATTAATCGTGACAGCATCACTGGTTCCACTAGTACCACCCGAACCGCCGACACTCACCGATGCGGTAAATTCTTCGCTGTTTGTACCAGCAAGCGCTGCACCGCCGTTACCGCCATTGCCGCCAATGGACTGCGCAATAATTCCGGCAGACTGATTGCCAGAGGTCGCAATATTGGCACCACCCGATGTCGTTAAATCAACTGAACTTGCCGTGCCGCCGGTTCCCCCACTCCCTCCCAGAGCAACCGACGCGCTCACGCCCAAAGACTCGCTGTCCGCCACGCTGAAGCCACCATTACCACCCGATCCGCCAATTGACTGAAGCAGCATACCTGGTGACAATTTTCCAATCGTTGAAATCGTGTAATTTTTACCCGCAGCAGAAGGCGCATAGTTAAGCGCAGATCGGATATCTCCGGCTGCTCCGCCGCTGCCACCTGATCCTGCAAGACTCACACTACCTGAAGCGTCCGCGCTAAAACTCCCGGTAATCGCATGTCCCCCATTGCCACCCGTACCACCAATCGATTGCGCAACAATTGCTGCTGCCTGATCGCCATGAGTCGATATAGCGTTCGAGATATTAACGGTCACTTCAGCTGAGCGATTGCCACTTCCAGCAGCACCACCAACATTTGCAGCAAATGACGTCCCTGAACCAACGGACCAACCAATAGTACTTCCGCCATTGCCCCCTGAGCCCCCAATACTTTGGGCCAGTATGCCCAGGGAGTTGTTACCAGATGCACTGATCACACCACTGTTATCGACATGCACATCGAGCCCCTGCCCACCTGAGCCACCCGAGCCGCCCACATTGAGTGTGAGACTTGCACTTTGCGACAAACCACCACCAGCAGCCAAACCACCATTGCCTCCTGAGCCGCCTATGGATTGAGCAATAATCCCTGGAGACTGGCTATCAGAGGTTGTAATGTATCCTGGATTAATGGCATAAACTGTACCACCTTGACCACCGACACCTCCGCCGCCACCAATATTCGCGGTTACGCCTGCAGAGGTATAAATACCTTGCCCGAGGCTATATCCACCGTTACCACCGGTGCCACCAACTGATTGAGCCAAAATACCTGGCGATAAAATACCTTTGGAAATAATCGAGCCGTTATTCGTAACATTCACTCCACCCGCATCACCCCCTGCGCCACCAGATCCACCTACATTTAGACCAGCGCCCCATGATGAAGCGCTTGCACCACCCGCCAGTCCACCATTGCCACCAGTGCCGCCAATAGACTGCGCCAGAATACCCGGAGACTGTGCCAAATTACTTAAAAGAAGTGCTCCGTAAATTACGTTGACATTAACTGTACTAGATGTTCCACCCGCAGCACCACTGCCACCAACAGAGACACTACCTGTAGTGCTTGAGGAGCCAGAAACCGCTAATGAAAGGCCACCGTTACCCCCGGAGCCTGCGATGCTCTGAGCAACAATAACGGGTGATAACAGGCCATTTGTACTCACAAAATAATTAGCCCCGGCTGGAGTATTTCCGTTCAGATTAACTGAAACACTGCCGGAGTCTCCTCCACCGCCACCATTTCCACCAACAGTGTAGGTTGCTGATAGCGCTTGTGAAATGCCTCCGGAGATGGCATTACCGCCGTTCCCCCCACCGCCCCCCATCGATTGGGCCAGAATCGCTGGAGACTGATCACCCGTGGTGGTAATCTGCGAGTCGACATTCGCCGTTACGTTGCCAGACCAGCCACCCCAGCCGCCTGTACCACCGAGACCGCCATTCAGATTACCTCCGAGGCTAATACCACCTGCAACTGCTAGCCCACCATTGCCGCCTGACCCAGCAATTGATTGCAGCGCAATTCCCGGTGATAAAGAACCCCATGTGGAAATAACCCCGCTGGACGATACGGAAACACTCCTCGCATAAGCACCATTACCTCCGCCGCCACCGATGCTCGTGGTGAATCCAAAACTACCCGATAATGAACCCGTAACCGCCGTACCGCCGTTACCGCCTGCACCACCAATACTCTGCGCCAAGATACCCGACGAATTAGCCCCTTGGATATTCAAGAAGCCCGCATTCGTCACCGTGACATCCAAACCTGTTCCAGCAGCACCACCTGTGCCACCGATAAACATGGAGGTATTAGCCATGGCTTCAACATAACCATAGGAGTAACCACCGTTACCACCGCCACCACCAATCGACTGTGCGACAATCCCCGGGTTATTTCCGCCAGGGTTAAAAGTTGCCGTTGAGTTATTTGCGGTGATTGCTCCATAGTTAGTCACATTAACGGACCCGCCTGCTGCGCCACTACCTCCCCTACCGCCAATACTTGTATTGTTTCCATATAGGTAAAAACCACCGGAGGAAGTTACACCACCATTACCGCCACCCCCACCAATTGATTGGGCCAAAATGACTGGTGCCCCGCCTCCACTAGTTCCAAGAATACCGCTATTTATAAGGGTGGTTGTTTTACCATCACCGCCGTAGCCTCCACTACCACCAACTGACATACCTTCAGTCCACATGGATCCACTGATACCAAGACTTGTGCCTCCATTGCCGCCACCACCACCAATAGACTGTGCAACAATCGCACTAGCGGCCGAACCAGATGTTTTAATGGTGCCATCGTTAAAGATAGAGACTAGATTAGCTACTTGCCCACTCCCACCCACTCCTCCAATACTGTGAGAGACACTAGCGCCACCTGATAGTGCAGCACTGATGGATGCACCGCCACTACCACCACCGCCGCCAATCGACTGCGCAATCAAACCGTATGAACGATCGCCGCTGGTTGTGATCGAGCTGGCTGGAACATAAATACCTTGAACTGTGGCATTAGTATTGTCCAAATAGACTTGGTTACCAGACCCGCCACCACCACCACTTCCGCCCATGGCCACACTGAAGGTGCCGATGCCACTAACTGCTCCTGACACGGCGCTCCCACCATTGCCACCACCTCCTCCAATTGAGGCGATTTGCACCCCAGGTGAATCTGAACCCGTTGTTATGATTGAAAGCCCGTTAGGGCTTGCATAAACTCCGCCTGCGCTTCCGCCAGTAGCTCCAGAACCACCATAGGCCATGCTAACACTCGCACCCGCTGAAGCAGACAGAGCGATTGCAAAGCCGCCATTACCACCACCACCACCAATAGACTGTGCCAGTATCCCCGGTGATCCAACACCTGCAGTAACAATGGAGGCACCAGGTGCTGGTCCCATTCTCTGCACAAGACCGGAATCGGCACACATGTTGGTTGTACCAGTGTTCGGACAGTTAACACCGACGTTACCACTATTGCCACCAGCGCCGCCGTCGCCACCAGTGGCAACACCAAATGCGGCTCTAAAACTGGCGGATACCGAAATAGCTCCGCCACCAGAACCACCGCCACCACCAATCGATTGAGCTAAAATCCCTGCCGAATTACTCTCGCGTGTAAAAATGTAACCAGAATTGCCCACAAATACTTCACCGCCTGCACCACCAGAACCTCCCGTACCCCCAAGCGCTAAACCACCGCCGATGATGCTGCCAGAGATACCCATACCTCCAGAACCACCGCCACCGCCTACAGATTGCGCGAGAATGCCAAAAGCACCACCATTAGACGCACCGCTATAGCTTGTCGTGATATGCCCCACGCAAACGCCTGATGCATTAACACCCTGGCATGCATTACCGGTATAAATTTCACCCGTGTTGCTGACATTGACAACGTTGCCAGAGCCACCCTCACCACCCGAACCGCCAATTGCAACATTCCCGGCAGCCATGCCACCGGCACCACCACCACCACCAACGCTTTGCGCGAATATCCCGACAGAAGAGGATCCATCAACCACGATAATCCCTGTATTCGCAACAATGACACCACCTGCTGAGGCTGCGTAACCGCCAGTAGCGCCTATTGCATACAGCCCAGCACTTGCCCCAGCGTTTCCACCACCACCACCAACACTTTGGTCAAATATGCCGTAACCACCTTGCATCACACCATAGAGGTTGCCAGTATTCGCAACCCAAACAGCGCCACCCGGACCACCATAGCCACCTGCACCTCCAGATCCCCCTGCGCCATACCATGTCGAAGAACCGTTGCCTCCGTTACCGCCATTACCGCCAATACTTTGGGCAAAAATAGGAATACTGTAATAAGACGCAATAGAGGCGTTATTAGTTACAAAGACAGGGCCACCAGTACCGCCAGCGCTCCCTGTACCACCATTACTGGGTGTCCACCAAGAGCCACCACCATTGGTGCCATTACCACCCCAGCCACCAAGGCTCTGTGCATAGATCCCATAACTATTTGTAGTGATATTGACACCGTTGGTAAATGTTACTGAGCCACCAGCTCCAGCAACCCCCCCGTTTCCGCCACCACTACCACCGTCACCACCACTTCCACCAACCGACTGAAGAAATATGGTTGATGACCAACCTGATGGCGTAGCTGTATTAATCGAAGAATATTTGCCTGGTAGAAACGATATGTTTAGGTTGCCGCCAGTTGCTCCGGCACCGCCTGTATTTGCACTGCGACCAGCTGAGCTGTCGCTATCACCACCGCCTCCGCCCCAACCACCCATACTGATGTAAACCAGCGCATCCTGAATTATCGGTGGTGGATTCGTTGTCTGCTGATCCTTGACGTTATCCCGATCATTCGATAGCGATGTGGTTATGGACAAAGGTTGATAGCCGTTATAACCTCGTGTAGCTGAATCAGAAATAGTGGCATTAGCGCCAGCGGCGCCATCGCCACCACAAATAATAGGTAAGCTGTAATTAGGCGTACCGATTGCTCCATCGACACGAGTGGGGAACTCAATTGATCCTTGATACCAAGGGTTAATCTGTGGTGGGGTTACGTAGTGAATACAGACATTAGTCTTACCACCGCCACCCCACTGGGCGTAGTAAGTAGGATGATCATCTGCTAATGCGTGATGAAAAACAAGACAGACTGAGAGCGATGTTGCGAAAATTCGCAGTTGACACCCATACACAAGACAATGTTTAACTAATTGTTTTATGTTCTCAATGGGAGCTACAGGAAACGCTCTATCACACGCATTGGAAAAGAACTTTTGGTTCGCAAGCACTCTATGAAATCGCCGCATTTGTGGTAACTTTAAACACAAGAATGCAACGAATATAACCCAACAACTTTGCAGATTAGCAGCAGTTTAGTTCACTTTCACCTAACAAAAAGATTCGTTAACATACTGATTTTCAATGATTTTTTGCGATCAACACAGTTTATTCTGGACCGTTTACTTATATCGTGACTGCTGACACTCATCCAATGCTTATTCATCATGGCCAAAGAATCCCTCCTAAATCTAGGTGTTAAGTTCTGTAAAACAGAGCAAGCGCGTTCAGAAAATGCTCTAGAAAACCTGATTGCAGCCGCTACGAAAATCGTAAATGATGGAGAAGTCTCTGGGTTTACAGCAAGAAACCTCGCCAAAGTATCAGGTTATTCACTTGGTTCATTGGTAAAACGTTTAGGAAAAGTAGAAAACATTTTTCTTTATGCCATTGCGTATAATCGCTCGCAGCATATCCAGAAAATTGCCGAGCAAGTAGAAAACTTCGGCAAAGATAAAACGGTTGCTCAATTAAGCGAATTTGTCGTTGATCTGTCATTGAACCGCATGGCAATAGTTGGTGCTCCTATCATCCGTTACTACGAAAGCCGGGCAATGGGTAGGACAAATAACGTCGGAAACATTTACGCTTACACTGATGAAATGATACCGAGTCTAAGTAAAATCATACGAGAAAACACGACTGGTACATTTCGTAAAATTTCAAGTTACGAAATAAAGTACATCGCCAGATTAATTTTCCAAATTCTTGAAAGACCCCTTGCCGAAAACGACCCAATAGCCGGCACAGAACAGCATAGAGAAATGGCAATCAAAGTAATTTCGAGTTTGCTATCTGCTTGAATCGATGCAAAAGAAAATAAGCTTTACGCTGAGGATGGCTTGAAATCAACGAACTAATCCGTCCGAAGTGTAAGGTAAAAAAACTCAGAGCTTCGTGGAGGCAGGCGTGCTCGTCAGATGAACTGTGCTTATTCATAAAATCTGTGGTCAGAGCAAATCCGGTAATTGACTAATGACGTTCGGAATATCAAATTAGAAACGTTTGTTTGCATTTCGCCGGGCACAGACCACTGTATTGAAAACTGGCATCATTACTTATAGTTATTTTATGTAGCTTTAGCACGGCTTATAGCCACAATGACACCCTATTAGCTGATTGCTGACAAAGTTAATCAAGACGCAAGCCAGACTCAGGATCATAGGAGATCGAAAGAAGAGCGCGAATTTCGTCAATTGTTCTTCCAAGTCGCTGATACTCACAGGCCTCTTCTAGAAGTTGTCTTTTTAGTACTCTTTCAATTCTCATGCCTTCAGCGTGCGCATATTTATTGATAGAGCTTCTAAGCTTTCCATTGATTTTCATAGTTCCTCCTCGCGTGCGAGCACGAGCGCGCGCACAACTAGGGGTCGCAAAAAGCGGTTTTAGTTATAAAAGATGACCTGCTGCGGTCAGAGGGGAAGCTCATTTGACTTTTGACACCGCCCCATCCCCCAGAACGCCTGAACCATGGGATCCGATTCCCCACATCCCCACACATCTATAGATTTGTGTGGGAGGTGTGGGAGCATCGTCAGGTAATCCACAAACCCCACATTGCGGATCTGTTGTGGTGGTTGTGTGAAGCATTGTGGGGTTAAATCCCCCACGACTCCCACGATGTGGGAGTCGTTGTGGTTTTCGTGGTGTTTTAAACCCCACATTAGTCGGCTGTGGAAATTTCTTCATCAAACACCTCTAAGCTTTCCTGCCTAAACCAGATTTCACCTTTTTCAAAGGTGAAAAACCCAGCATCCGCCAAATTGTTAATGGCTCGAAGAATATTGTCTCGGCGTCGGTCTTTATCCCCGGTGGCTACTGTATTAGACTTAATATGCTCGACAACTCTAGCGGTCGCCAGCGTGTGGTGCTTTGCATTTTTCATTGACCCAACCCGGCCCGCATCGCGTTCCTGTTGAACAAAGTCCCAGACACGCTTTTGCCATTCGCCCTTAGGCACCAGAAGCTCTGGTTCATTTTTTGGTACGGTCTCCTCAATAATGCATGATGTGATTGACTTCTTGCCACGCTGACCAATGGTTACAGGCTTCAAATCAAAATAGAACGAAGCTGAGTCATCGCCATCCTTCTGCTTGGTCACTTTGGCGACACGACACATGGCTGATTTGCACACTTCGATCTCGAAATCTAGCGCACCACGAATACCTGACCAACCTCGAGCGCCTTTGCTGGTGTCTTTGCCACTATGGTGAATCAGAATCACCATGGCACCGGTAGATTCATGCAGCCGCTTACATCGAGACAAAGCGGCACCCATGTCTTCCGATGAGTTCTCGTTACCACCGGGGGTTGTTTGCGCTAAAGTATCGACGACCACGATATCGGCACCGCCTGCGGCCTCAATGGCTGCAGCTAGATTAACGTCATCGTCCCGGAGGAAGTTAGGTGCCACATCGACAATCTGTATATCTAGCGATGACAGGTTAACTCGTCCAGATATCTCTTGGGCTAAGAATCTCTTTTTAACGCCCCCGGCACCTTCTGCAGCAACGTAAACGATTTTTGCCTTCTCTGTCTCCTGACCAAACCACTTAGATCCCATTGCTATAGAGGTCATCATATCTATGGCAAGGAAGGACTTTCCTGAACCGGATTGACCAAAAATCATACCTAAGCCAGCCTTTGGGATGACCTCATCGATATACCAGGCATCAGAGAAGCCTTCTGCAACGAAGGCAGCAACATGCTTTAAGACAAAGTCCTTTGACTTCTCAGGAGCAAATCCCTTTGCTCTAGCTCCATCGATAAGTCTTTTAAGCTCACCTTTATCAAGCAAATCCCAAACACGACGATCATCACGATTGTTAGAAATTTGATCAGCAGCAAGTCGAAAGAAGGTCCATATCGTTTGGTTTGATGCCCCTTCTGATACTAGCCTCCCAACAACCCGCATCGCACCGTCATGTACGTTCTCCCCAGAGAGAAGTTCGAAGATCCAATCTTGGTATGAACCAACTAATTCTGTAGGAGGAACATCGGCATCAATTTCGCTGACAACCTCAATCATAAATGAATCAACGACAATAGGCTTACCATGTAAGTTGACCCGTTGCGAGTTGTATGTAGGTGTATAGCAAGGCTGAGCGCCTCTATATACAGAGCTATCGAACTTAATGCGATTTCCCATCACTTCTGAAATTTGTGAACTGATCGCTTCCCCGACACTTATCGACTCGTCGTAGTTCATTTCTCGATCAGTTTCAAGAAGCACACGTACTCGGGGATGCTCGGGCGTGTGATTAAACGTTGTATAAACCATGCCCTTATATGGTTTTAGTAGTTCAATAAGCTCAATAAAAGCTTCTGGACCAGCGATCTCGTCGATGTCGAAGGGCTGCCAGAAACGAGGGGCAACTAGGTGTTTTTGTCGCCATGAATCTATACCTATGTTTTTTTCTGGATTGCTATGCTCTCCCTGGAGCATAGGAGCACAGATATAACTCATCCCCTTACTCGCCGACTTGTCTTCCCAAACCGCTTCGATAAATTCATCAAAGGACTTAGCAGTCCTTTGTTCCGGCCTATTGTCGAATTTAGATTTTCCGCGTGAGTATGAAATCATCACTCATAATCCTCATAGGAATAAAGTGCGATCGTCATTGCGTCAATGAAATCCTCATGGTCGACTCGGTAGTGGACGCCAAGCCTTTGTCGTACTCTGCGCTCGAGCATCACTCGTCCCATCAAGTAAACGATTGGATGCCACGGTAGCGTGTATTCTGTTGGAACAATGTCATTAGCTTTGCCGTCACGAATAATGGTTTTAAAGTCACCGTCATACAAAGCATCTAAAAGTTCCATGTGTACCTGATTGAGCGTTAACCTAGCCATAGATTCATCCTGTTAATGAATTCATGATGTCGATTATTAAACCTATCGAATATCAACCAAGTCAGGTCTGCTTCCTCATATAAGAAATGTTGGTTTTTGACAATCATAAGAACACACCCAAATATTTCTCGATTGTTTGTTGTCGGCTTTTTTCGACGATCCAAGTTTGAAATTTCTCGTCGTCGATTTGCCAGATGTTTCGTAGTTTTAAAATAACGCCGTCCCGGATCAGGCCTTCGCGGTGAATCCGCATATACCAGGCGAGACTAGCTTTCGACGGGAACAGCTTCCGTCCTTCGGGTGTTTCAACCCACTCATTCCATCGGGTGTAAGACATTTAAAACTCCTTGATTTTCAGTAGTGACGCGTGACCAAACGCGGCATGAGTGAAGAATAGGAGCCGGTCTTACAAAGAAAAATAGCAGCTACTTAGTAGCTGCTATCAGATAGTCGGTAGTTGGTATCAGCTATTTAGTAGCTTTCCATTGTTTGCGCCATTTTCGGAAAGTGTTGTACGAAAGTCGGCGCGGGTGAATCTTATCGTTAACCACTAGATACGCGGCCATCTCAGACGGATAAAGGCTAGGTTCGGCCGCCCAGGCGTCGTGTACTTCCTTTGCGATAGGCATTACGACCGTCTTTACCGGGTCGTTTTGCCACCGCTTCGCGAGGCCTTCCTGCGCCCTATCCTTACGGTTGGCGACAGCCTGGGTAATCGACTGAACCATCCCGGAGAGTTCCGAAACGTAGACAAGGTTATCGATCATCCACTTTTCGTCGCCCTCACCCTCGCTTATTGCGTGGCGCAAGTAGGCGGCGTAATCAGCGTACTGGTATAGCATCGCGTCGAGGTTCTCGTCGCCGGTGTTAAACGTAACGGCGGCCTCGTACTCGTCGTCGTCATAGTCGCCGGCCGAGGTTAACTCGTAGGCCTTTTCATAGGTTGCATAGAACCCCGGCTTATCGAGAAGCGCGATAAGTTTCATCTCGATAACGCGCGACTGGGCGTCTATTGCCGAATAAATGATCTCGTCCATGATCTAATTATCCCCCGAAAACTCGACTTAGCATCGAAGCTCGATTATCGATGCAAAGATGCGCGTAACGTCTTGTCATTGTTAGGCTTTTATGCCCCATCGAATCGGCGATTTCCAGGAGTTGCGCCCCCTGCTGTGCCAACCAGGAGGCGTGGGTATGCCTCAGCGTATGGAAACAGGCGCCCTCGATCCTGGCGGCTTTTAAGGCCGTTTGCCAGGACGCGTTAAACGCCGCCGGGGCGTTCGACTTCCGGCCACAGAACACCAGGTCTTCGTCGGCGGCCTTGCCCTTGATCTTACGCAGTTCGGTAATAACCTCCGGCAGGAGTACCAGGACGAAGGCCGACCCGTTCTTTGTGCGCTCGACGTAGGCTCGGCTGTTATCCAGGTCGACGTCTGCCCACCGTAGACCCAGGAGCGCCCCACGGCGCGCGCCGGTAGTGACGGCCATCATAATGAGGACGCGTAGCTTCGACCAGGCGCTTATCTTGGCCGCGGCCAGGAGCCGGGTATATTCGTCGGCGGTCAGGAACCGGATACGGGCGTTATTTTCCGGGTGCTGTTCGACCTCGGTAACCGGGTTAATCCACCCTTTTGGATAAAGTCGCTTACGTTTACCCCAGGCCAGGGCGGCGCTAATGGCGGCGCGGTAGCGGTTAAGGGTCGTTAAAGCGAGGGGTCGACCGAGGGATACGGCCTGGGTTCCGGGGCGGTGGCCGCCTGGGCATGACATAGCGCCGCGGGCTTGTACCGCGTGGAGGACGTCCTGGATTTGATCCGCGTCGATCTCGTGAGCGATACAGTCGCCCAGGTATTCTACGAAAGGTCTAAGTCGGGAAGTGACGTTAACATCCCGTCCGGTGAACTGCGCCATATAGGCGTTAACGATATCCCGGAGGGTGTAACTGTTGCCTCTGGTCAGGAGGCTAGTAATACGGTCGTTTTGCATGATTCTGGCTCCTTGAAATGCATCGGATTGATGCTTGTTTCGTGAAACCGCTAACCACGCGCCACTACTGAATTTTGGAGGCGCGAGCCGGAGTCGAACCGACCTACACGGATTTGCAATCCGGTGCATAACCGCTTTGCTATCGCGCCTTTGTACAACTTAACTAAAAAGGGAAAGCGGTTTGCTTTCCCTTCTTATGAAT
>JACCDN011158679.1_pt1 | contig 16774 bp, 11 predicted proteins | sample 7441691 | NCBI WGS metagenome assembly JACCDN01 (sample SAMN15323439, study PRJNA562643) | freshwater metagenome | isolation source: river surface water | place: USA:Blue River Watershed | collected 2017-08-16
CTTCGTTAAATAGTTTTTTATCAGAGGGAGCTGCATAAGGGTCGAGCAAAGTATTAGCTCTATAATTCGTTTTAGTAAACGTATCGAATTGATGAATAAAACTAGGGAAAGGCATATCTTTTATCATCCAATGAGCATCACCAATATGATTAAACACTAAATCGATACACATTTTCATACCACGATCGTGTGCAGCTTTTGATAAATTTTTATAGTCTAAATTTGTTCCAAAACGAGGATCAGTTTTATAATGATCTGTAATTGCATATCCATGATAGGAAGCTTCAGGTTCATTGTTTTCTTGAAAAGGAGTAAGCCATAAAGTGCTTACACCAAGGCTTTGTATATAAGAGAGATTATTTTGAATACCTTTTAAATCGCCACCATGACGACCGAAAGGTTCCTTTCGGTTAACCGTTTTTTCACTCAAATAATCGTAAGAGTCGTTTTTAGGGTCAGCATTTGCAAAACGATCTGGCATGATTAAATACATAAGATCATTACCGCTGAGAATTTCTTTTTTCAAATTTGGTTTATCCAATAGCGGATAAGAATATTGAATTTTCTTTTTCTTAATAATAAATTCAAACGGAATAGTATTTCCTAAATAAGAACTAGGGATTGTAATATCAATCATTAAGTAATCCACATTTTTACTCGGATATCTCTTCGTAATTTTTATGGCATCCGAAAGTAAATTTAGTTTCGCATCGCGAATATCTTTTTTATGAATAATAATTTGAAGAGTAGAATCTTTCATACCCTTGTACCAATTGGGAGGGTAAGCGACTAAGTCTTGTGAAAAACTATTAGATGATAATACTGCTATAAACAGGAAGTAGAATATTATTTTTTTCATAATTGAAGGTACAAAAAAAAGACCTCAAACAAGTTGAGGTCTTTTCGAAAAATTTATTGAACAATATTAACGAACCATTAATTTTAATGAAGCGTTTTCGTTTCTGTCGTTTTGGATAGATACGAAGTAAACACCTGCATTAAGATCTACAGTAACAATGTTAATTGAAGTTTCTGTTGAATTGTATTTAGCAACTACACGACCTGTAACGTCAGTAACTGTTACAAAGTGTTTAGCAGCATTATCGTTGAATGTAATTGTAGTAGTTTCGTTAGCAGGGTTAGGGAACATGCTAATAGTAGCAGCTTCTAATTTGCTGTTATCGATACCTACGTTTAATACATTACAAGTATTGAATGTGTAAGCAATAGTTTTAGTATTACCGTCTGTACGAATGAAAGTACGGTTGAAACCACCAACACCATTGTTTACAACACAACCTCTATCTGCACTGTTCGGGAAAGCCTCTACGTTAGCATTTGATGCAACTGGACCATTTGAGAACACGAATGCAAAAGCTGGCTCACACATATTGAATGTAGTTTCGTACCATCCGATTTGTCCAACTACTGGAGTTAAACGAATAGCACCATCTTGCCAGTTAGGTAAAGTGAAGTTACCCATTACGAAGATATCTCCGTTTGGATTAGGAACTTCATTTGATAAGTCAACAATGAAATGAACATCAGCTGGTGCAACAAGAGGAGCACATAATGAATCTTGGTTGAAACATACTAAGTTTAACGTAGTATCTGATGTTAAGTTTTGTATACGGTTAGCAACGCCTTCCCATACAACGAAACCATTTAAGTGTTTTCTGAATTTATATACAATTTCACCTGAATCTAATGGAAGAGTGATTGAATAGATATTGCTACCTGCAGAAATTGGAGTTAACCAATCGCCACCAGCCCATCCATTAATTGCTCCACCTGCAACATCCACTGAATCTTGACCACAAGCTGTAGTCATATCAACACGGAAAGTTACATTGTAAACTGGAATTGGGTTTGCTGGACAAGCATCACAAGAGCTAAAACATACTTTTGCTAATACTGTGTCATTTGTAGTACCACCGAATACTCTATCGCCATTCACATTACAAGCTGAAGGAACACTTTCTGCTCCACCCCATGAATTGTCATTTACGAATTTGTAACCTGAAGTTGCACCAGTAGCTACATAACCGTTAAATTTATAAACAGTTCCAGCCATTGCGCCGTTACCTGCATAATTTAACATTCTTGATCCTGCTGGATTCCAACCTTGGAAAGCACCTGCTACGTGTACGCCATTTGCGCTCACTGAAGCAACTTTAGCCATATCTACTTGGAAAGTAACTAACTTCATTCCTGAAGGTGAATTACCACCAAACATAACTGCTGGCATCATTAATGTATCTGTTCCTGTGTTTACCCATCCGAAACGGTTTTGGTTACCACCACCAACTTGTGATAAAGCAGGTACGTTTTCTGCACCAGCCCAATCGTTGTCGTTTACAAATTTGTATTCGTAAGGTAAGTCACCTGCCATATCCAAAATAATAGTATAAATACCATCAGCATCTGGATCTGTCATTAAGTAAGCTGTAGGGTCCCAGTTTACCAAAGTTAAGTTTTCTGGTGTTTGATCGTAGTTGATGTCGTTAAAGTTACCAACCAAGTGTACACCATCGGCATTAATCGTTTGTCCCGTCATATTTACTTGGAACATAACTTTACGTGCCTGAGTAGTGAAGGATAATCCCGCCAATACTGCTATTAGTAAAAGTTTTTTCATAACAATTAAAAAATTAGTTTGGTATGAAATTAGGATTAAATTTTCTATTTCCAAAATTTTAGTGTAAAAAATACACTATCTATAATTATTCTAAAAAGTGTAATTTTTACACTTTCTTATTTTTTGTTCATTTTTTTTTTAAATTGCATCTATGTTTTGTTTAAAAAAGGTACTTAAAACTAGTTTTTTATCACTTATTCTTTTGTGTGCTATTTCACTGAGTTCAAAATCTCAAGTGGTGAGCTTGAATCCAGCATTTGCTACACAATTCGACCAAGTGACCGTTATTTTTGATGCCTCTAAAGGTAACAAAGCTCTCTTGGGTCAGTCTGTAGTGTATGCCCATACTGGTGTTATTACTAACCTTAGTTCATCACCAACTTCATGGAAATATGTGCAAGGCACTTGGGGTACGGATGATGCAAAAGTAAAAATGACTAATCTAGGTGGAAATCTTTTTTCTATCACTTATAAGATAAACACCTTTTATGGTGTCCCATCAGGCGAAAATATACTCAAATTAGCATTCGTTTTTCGAAATGTAACGGGTTCCTTAGTGGGTAGAGAATCAGATGGCTCGGATATCTTCGTAGCCGTATCTAACGGTACTTTCCAAGCTCGCTTTGAAACAAGTAATGCTCAATTAAAAAAGACGAATCAGGCTGTCAATATTAAAGCCTTAACTTCTGGTAAAGCCCTCCTGAACTTATACAAGAATAATTCCATTGTTCAATCAGTAACTAACGACTCTGTTTTAACCTATATAGAACCCGCAAATACTAATTCTATCGGTAGAATAAATTACATTTTTGAAGCCATTAAAAATGGAAATATTTTCCGTGATACGATATACGTAATGTATGTTGGAAGCCCAGCAATTGCTAGTGCTCCAGTAGGTACTAAAGATGGTGTAAATTATATTTCAGACACCTCTGTTATTGTCCAATTACATGCCCCTTACAAAGAATATGCATTCGTTGTTGGCGACTTTAATAATTGGGAGTTTGAAACCAAAAGCTTTATGAATAAAGCACCATCTGGACTAAAACTCTGGGTGCAAATAAATGGCTTAGAAAAAGGAAAAGATTATCGTTTTCAGTATGTAGTAGATTCCACACAAATAAGAATCGCAGATGCATACTCCGAAAAATTACTCGATCAGAATAACGACCCATTTATACCTAGCATTACTTACCCCAATCTCCTTAAATTTCCGACCGGAAAAGCAACAGAATATGTTTCTGTTTTAAATACAAATAAAGAAGTTTTTAATTGGCAATACTCTAATAACTTTCAGCGTCCAGCTAAAGAAAAGTTATTTATTTACGAATTACACCTTAGAGACTTTATTGCTCGTCACGATTTTCAAACGTTAAAAGACACTATTCAATATTTGAAAAAATTAGGTGTGAATACGGTAGAGCTTATGCCTATCAACGAATTTGAAGGGAATGAAAGTTGGGGATATAATCCTTCATTCTATTTTGCAGTTGATAAATATTACGGTACCAAAGAAGCAACAAAATTATTTATAGACGAATGCCATAAAAATGGAATAGCTGTTGTAATTGATATGGTGCTAAATCATTCATTCGGACAAAGTCCAATGGTGCGCTTATATTTTGATAAAACAACTGGTAAGCCAACTGCAGATAATCCATGGTTTAACCAAACAGATAAACATCCTTTTGGTGTGGGCTACGACTTCAATCACGAAAGTCAAGCTACCAAAGACTTTGTCGATACTGTATTAAAATTTTGGTTGAAAGAATACAAAATAGATGGATTCCGTTTCGATTTATCGAAAGGTTTTACACAGAAAAATACAGGAACTGATGTTGCAGCATGGGGTGCTTATGACGCAACGAGAATAGCGATTTGGAAAAGAATTTATAATAAAGTAAGATCATACGATTCTACATCATATTTAATACTTGAACATTTTGCTGATAACTCAGAAGAAAAAGAATTAGCAGCATATGGCTTTTTGCTTTGGGGTAATTTGAATTATAATTTCAATGAAGCAACAATGGGTTATGTGAGCACGAGTAGTTTAAGTTGGGCTGATTATAAAGCTAGAACTTGGGCAGTGCCAAATGTTGTGGTGTATGCTGAAAGTCATGATGAAGAAAGACTGATGTATAAAAACCTTCAATTTGGAAATGCATCTGGAAATTATTCTGTAAAAAATATTAATACGGCATTGAAAAGAATGGAAGCTGCGATGTGCTTTTTAATTCCTTTACAAGGTCCGAAAATGATATGGCAATTTGGGGAACTTGGATATGATTATTCTATTGAGTACAACGGTAGAGTAGGGAACAAGCCAATCAAATGGGATTACCTTCAAAACCCTAATCGCAAAAGGCTTTCGGAAGTAGTATCTGTTTTAGCTTGGTTGAAAAATACACAACCATCATATTCAACAAGCAATTACACCTATAGTGTTGGTGCAGGTATGAAAGTATATAAAGTTACTGATAGTACTTTGAATACGGTTTGTGTGGCGAATTTTAACATAAAAACAGATTCAATTATACCTGGCTTTCAGCATTCAGGTTGGTGGTATGATGTTTTTACAAATGATTCTATATTCATAAATAACATTTTCCTTAATGTAGTACTTGCCCCAGGAGCTTATAAGTTTTATATTGATAAAAAATTGACTAGCCCTGTAACCCTAACATCAGTTAATTATACCTCGAAAAACGAATTGAATTTGGAAGTATATCCAAATCCAAGTTCAGATGAAATAACCATAAACTGGGATGCAGATAAGGAAGCTCCATTACAGGTGGCAATTTATGATGTATTTGGTAAATTAGTATTTGAAAAGAAAGTGAATAATAATGAAGGTTCTATCACTTTTACACCTGAAGAACTAAATGTATCTGCGGGTACATATATTTTAAAATGTAAACAAGCTAATTCAATAAGTCAACTTAAAATTATAATCCTATAAATATCAATTATGAAGAGAAATCTACTCTTATTATTAGTAATGCTCTTTACCACCTCGTTGTATGCCCAAACAATACGAGGTAAGGTTACAGATCTTGCAAAAGAACCTGTAGTTGGAGCAGGAGTTGTAATAGAAGGCACACAGTTTGCCACTGTTACAGATGCGTTAGGTAATTTTTCATTCGGAAAATTACAGCCAAACACGAAGTACAGATTGAAAGTTACGATGTTAGGTTTTCAGCCAATCGTAAAGGATGTACAAACAACAACTGGTGAACAAGGATTTTCTTTTACGATGAGAGAAGATTCTAAACAATTAGAAGATGTTGTGGTAATTGGTTATGGTACTAAAACGAAACGTGAAGTAACAGGATCTATCGCACATATTTCATCAAAAGAATTAAACGACTTACCAGTACAAAGTTTTGAGTCGGCGATGCAAGCTAAACTTCCCGGTGTTCAAGTAACAACAGGTAGTGGATTAGCTGGTTCGGCTGCAAAAATTACAGTACGTGGTATTAGTTCTATTTCTGCAGGTGGTGATCCATTATACGTAGTAGATGGTATTCCTATTACACAAGATTATTTCTTACTTGGAAATGGTGGTGGAATGAACTTAAATCCATTGGCATCTATCAATCCGGATGATATTGAATCTATTGACGTATTAAAAGATGCAGCAGCAAATGCTATTTATGGTTCTAGAGGTTCTAACGGTGTAATATTAATTACTACTAAGAAAGCTAAAAAAGGATTAGAGATTACTTATAGTGGTTCTATTGGTACTTCTCAACCTACAGCATTACCAAATATGTTGAACTCTGAACAGTTTTTACAATTATATCAAGAAGCATACGAAAATGATGGTGGTGTTGGTTTAGCACCATTACCTGGCGGAATTTCTTGGGATGATGCTCGTAATACAAATACCGATTGGGTTGACTTAATGACTCAAACAGGGATAAAAAATTCACATAACGTTGGTGTTTCTAAAGGCACTAATAAATATTCAATTTTAGGTAATTTAAGTTATTCTAATAACGGTAGTTATCTTGTTGGTAATAGTTATGATAGAACTTCTCTTCGTTTAAACGGAGATTATTCATTCACGAAGAATTTAAAATTAAGTTTAAACTCTTCTCTAACCAGAGGGGTGAATAATAGAGTAAATGCTGCATGGTCTGGAGGTTTAGGTTCAGCGATGTCTACAGCTTTGCCTATTTATCCAGTATATAATCCTGACGGTTCATTGTGGAGAGGTGGAGATAACCCGATGATTGCACAGCTTCATAAAAAATGGAGAACGAATGAAAACAGAACAGTAAATGGTGCTCAATTGGATTATAGATTGAATGATCAAATTAGTTTCAACGCCAATGTGAATTTAGATTACATGTTGATTAATGATGATACTTACCAAGATAAAGAGTTTGATCAGAATACAGCACACGCAGGTTTTGCAAACAGAGGTGTAACAACTGTGAAAAATTATAATACATTTTTCCAGGGTACTTATGATGTGAAAACTTCATTGAAGCATAAATTGAAAATTATGGCTGGATATGAATTTCAAAAATCAAAAACACATCAAAAAAGCTTCAGTGCAACAAACATGACGGATGATTTTAGTAATCCAAATGCTAAAATTGAAGACACCTTATTGTATTCATATAATGCTACAAATCCTACTTCTAGAGAGTGGAAATTTAATTCAATATTCACACGTACATCGTATGCGTATAAGAACAAATTATTTTTTGAAGGTACATTACGTGTAGACGGTTCATCTCGTTTTGGATCAAACAACCGTTTTGGATTTTTCCCAGCAGTATCTGCTTCTTGGTTAATGACAGAAGAAGGATTTATGGCTAATCTCCCTATGATTAGTATGTTGAAACTAAGAGCAAGTATTGGAAGAAGTGGTAATGCAAGTATTCCTGAAAAATCACAATTCTTCGAATGGGGTAATAGTAATGTCGGATATAATGGAAGTTCAACTACATATCCAATAACATTTGGTAACCCAAATTTAAAATGGGAGACATCTATCACTAAAAACATTGCAGCAGATTTTGGATTGTTAAATGATAGAATTCAATTTACAATGGAGTATTATGTACGTAATACTACAGATGTATTAATGAATTTAACCTTACCTTCTTCAATTGGTGTACAAAGTTACTATGCAAATACTGGTGAAGTATTGAATAAAGGTTTTGAGTTCTCAATCACATCTAGAAACTTCGATACAAAAGATTTCAAATGGACAACAAACTTCAACTTTGCTAATAACTATAATGAAGTAGTGAGTACAGGATTATACTCTTCGGATGCAGTAGGTGGTGGAACTAACGATACACGTGTACAAGTTGGAAGCCCAATTGGTACAAACTATTTAGTACGTTACTCTCATATCGATGCAGCAACTGGACGTCCAGTATACTTGGATGTTAATGGTAATGAAACTTTCACATGGGATCCGATTAATCGTGTAGTAGCAGGTGATGTTTTACCAGAAGCAATTGGAGGATTAAACAACACCTTTAATTATAAAAATTGGGACTTCAGTTTCTTGTTCAATTTTGTTTTAGGTGGAGATATTTACGAGTCGTCTGCTAAACGTCAATTAGGTGTAGTAACCAATTGGAACATGCGTACTGACTTATTTGACAGATGGCAACAACCAGGTGATGTAGCTGCATTTCCACGTTTAACATTAGATACAAAAACATACGGATCGGGTACACCTTGGATTAACACAACGATGTGGTTACACGATGGTTCATTCGCTCGTTTGAGAAATGTTACTATAGGCTATAGAATTCCTAAAGCACAATTAGCGAAGTTGAAAATCTCTTCAGCTAGAATAGCATTTATTGGAACTAACTTGTTGACGTTTACAAAATACCCTGGTGTAGATCCAGAAATTGCTAGGGATTTCGAAAATGATACAGATAGAAATATGAGTCCTAATATTACTTATTTGACTCCTCCGCAAGAGAAAACTTATAGCTTACAATTAAGTGTTACCTTTTAAGTAGAAAGACGATGAAATTATTAAATAAAAACATAGCCATTATTCTCACCTTAGCTTCTACTCTAATGTTTACTAGTTGTGAGAAACAATTAGAAGTAGATCAAGATACGTTAATAACCTTTGATGAAGCAGTTACAACACCAGCGCAATTAGAAGCATTTTTAAATTCGATTTATGATGTAGCTGCAAACATAAACAATGGTACATATCAATTATTTGCAGATTTACCAAGTGATGATTTAACAAAGCCGTATAATGATGGTGGAACGTTTAGAACAGAAGCTTACGAACGTTCAACAACTATTTTCAATTCAGATTTGATTAGTTTGTATAATCAGTTATACATTATTGCTTACCGTGTAAATCTTTTAGACAGAGCATTTGCACAAGTATCTGGTGTGTCTGCACAAAGAAAAGCAGAGATTCAAGCAGAAGGTAAATTCCTAAGAGCTTGGGCGCACTTTAAAGTAGTACAACTTTGGGCTCAACCAGCAGGTTATACAAATGATAATAGTCATTTAGGTATTGTCATTAGAAAAGAAGCTTCGGCATTACCTGTAGCTCGTACAACTGTTGATGATGCTTATAATTTTATATTATCAGATTTGAATGATGCAATTGCTGGTTTACCTGCAACTAATGGTGTTTATGCCGATATCGATGCTGCAAAAGCATTGAAAGCTTTAGTATTATTTCAAAAAAATGATTTGAATGCTGCAATGCCTTTATTGGATGAAGTAATTAATTCAGGAAGATTTACGTTGAGTGATTCTTTAGATAGATATTACCAAAACAATTGCTCGCCTACTTCTAAAGATCGCGAATTCATTTTCGGTTTTTCTAGTCCAGGTATAGGCGATAACAGAGGTGGTACATTTACTGGAGCGTATAAAGTAAACGGTGCAGTATCGTCATCCTTAACAATAACTAAAGATGTATATAACCTTATCACTTCTGATTCTACAGATGCACGTGCTAAATTGGTGAAAATAGTTAACGAAGGTAAAGCATCTGAATTCTGTGGTGTAACTAAATTTGACGATATCTTCTTCGGTACACCATCGATAACATTAACTCAACTATTATTAACGCGTGCAGAAGCATTAGCTCGCTTAGGAACTAATTTAACACAAGCGGTTGGTGATATCAACCAAATTATAGCAAGAGCTTATCCTACCAATGCAAATAAATTATTAGCTTCGAATAGCGATGCTTCATTAATTTTAAGCACAGTTATTTCTGAACGTAGAAAAGAATTATTCGCAGAAGGTGATCGACTAAGTAATCTAAAACGTATGGCTGCTTTCTACGATAGAACTGCTACGATTAGAAATTCACCTTGGGATTGTAATGGATTAGTATTCCAATTTCCTAGCAATGAGAAATCAGCAGTATTTGTGTTTAACCCAAGCGGTGGCTGTAATTAACTAGATGTTAGTATTTAGATATTAGATTTTAGAATTTATATAAAAGATATTATATATGAGAATTGAGAGAAAATTATTAGTTGTTTTAGCGATTTTATCGCTTACAATTAATGCTTGCAAAAAGGAGTACGAAGACATCGGACTTCCTGCAAGTAAAATAGAAGGAGTAACTTCGAAGTGGGTGCTTTCTACATTTAAAGTAACAGATAAAGGCGGAATTATTGATGAGCAAATGGACATGACGGACTATTATGCGAATACATCGAATATGCCGAATATTACTTTCACAATTACGGGAACAGATACTACTTTTTCTTGCGACACAACAGGTGTAATTTTAAATTTATTTAACGCAGTAAATGGTAGATGGAGATTTGATGATAATAATTTCCCAACTAAAATCTTATTATTATCAGACGACAAATCGTTACTCAACGAAATGAATTTATTAGCACCTATCAGACCTTTCGACAATACTTTGAAATTAAGTCAAGGTACAATGTGTGCTGATAAAACTGTTTTTACATACGATTTAGTGTTAAACCGTGTAAGTAATTAAGGAGACCAGATTATGAAAAAGATATTATTCGCAATATTATTATTAGTTAGTACGAAGTTCGTATCTGGACAAGCGGCATGGATAGAACCAGATCCAACAGATGTAACAAAGACAATTCGTATTTATGTTGATTTAGATAAACTAGATGCAACGAAAGAACCTACTGCTCGTTTACTTGCAGATCCAGGACCATATTATATGTGGACTTGGTCTCCTGCTGAATTACCAGTTGGAAATCCGAAAGTAAATGGTGAAGGTGAAAGACCTTGGCAAAATTCTAATGAGATTTTGAAGTTAACCAAAGACGATACTAAAGGACCTAAAGTTTACTATTATGAAATGGTTCCTACAGAATTTTATGAAGTTTCTGCTGCAGTTGTTTACGAGAAAGGAATTAACTTTTTAGTAAAACCTAAAAACGGTGGTGGTTACGGTGATCCAGATACTAAATCGGAAGATATTACAATTGCTGTAAATCCTCCTAAAACAGATAAAGGAACATTATATCCTTTCCCTTCTATTATTAAGCAAGATAAATTAGTGGCTATTATTTATGATAATGCTAAAGAAACTAAAGCAACTATGCAGAATTTAGGAGAGAATGATGTGTTGCTTTATATGAAAGCTTATGTTGAAGATACAGCTACTGCTGTGGTATCAACTATAGAGCCTACTAAATTCTTACAATTACAAAACAACCCTAAGTTGGCTATGAAAAAAGATGCAACAGGTAAATTTAAAATCTATATGATTCCTGATAAATTCTTTAACATTCCAGCAGGATCTGTATTAAAAGAACTTGAATTAACTATTCGTAAACGTGCTTGGGCTAGCGGTGCAGATCAAATCGATCAGCGTATTAAGTTCAAAGGCGGTTGCCAATAAAAAGACGCTTAGTGTTTGTAGTATAATGGCCCAGTCGGAGTAATCTGATTGGGCTTTTTTGTGAGAACTTCGTCCTTGGTCCTTGTACCTTCGTCTTTCGAGATACGAGAGACGAACTACGAGAGACGAAAATTACGCCTTATAAATACGTCTCTTCCCAATCCCTAACTTCTCTAAGAAATATCCTAAAGAAACATAGAGAACCCCAAGTCCGTAAATGCTACTTCTTCTGAAATTAATAGAAGATGCTTCTTCGAAATATTTGGTTGGACAAGTAACTTCCGCAATTTCGAAATCTTTCATACACAACTGTGCAATCATTTGATTATCGAAAACAAAATCGTCGGAATTATGATGATAATTTATACTCGTTAATGCTGTTTTAGAAAACGCTCTATACCCTGTATGGTATTCAGAGAGTTTTTGATTCATTAAGATGTTTTGAGTTAAGGTTAAAAATCTATTTGCAATATATTTGTATAAAGGCATTCCACCTTTTAAGGCACCTTTCCCTAAAATTCTTGAACCAAATACCACATGATATAAATCGTTACCAATGATGCTCGTCATGGCAACAATTAGTTTAGGTGTATATTGATAATCGGGGTGAAGCATAATAACGATGTCGGCACCTAATTCTAAGGCCTTATCGTAACATGTTTTCTGATTACCGCCATATCCTTTGTTCTTTTCGTGACGAATAACATGTTTTATGCCGATATTCCTGGCTAGTTCTGAAGTATTGTCTTTACTCGCATCATCTACCAATATTACTTCATCCACAATATCCATTGGGATTTCCTTGTATGTTTTTTCTAATGTAGGTGCTGCATTATAAGCCGGCAACACAACGACAACTTTTTTACCGTTGAACATGTCTCAAAAATAGGATTTTAATTATTACCCTTCAAATTTGCTAGCTCTTCTTTCATAAAGCTCACTAAACCGCGAATATATTCTTCCGAAAAGTCGAATTTTATTCCAGCAGCAGTATAGATTTCAGGAATACTCTTGGTATAACCTAATTTCAAGGCATCCATATACTCTAGCACGGCTTTTACTGGATTTTCTTTATAATTCTTATAGATTGAAATGGCCGCTAATTGCGCAATAGCATATTCTATATAGTAAAATGGCACTTCAAATAAATGCAGTTGCTTTTGCCATAAATTATGTTTGTACTCCTCGTAACCATCCCAGTTCACAAAATTAGCTCCGAAGCGATCTAAGCATTTCTCCCAAGCTTTACTTCTTTCTTCTATAGTGTGTGTAGGATTAGTATATATCCAATGCTGAAAAGCATCTATTGTTGCTACCCATGGTAAGGTCTTTAAGCTATCTTTCAATTGCTCTTCCTTCGCTCTTATTAAATCCTCTTGCTCCGTAAAGAATACATCCCAAGCATCCATTGAAATTAATTCCATACTCATCGATGCTACTTCCGCCACTTCAGATGGTACTCGTTTAAAATCATTCAACTCTAAATTATTCGATAAAAAAGTATGTACTGCATGTCCACCTTCATGAACCATTGTAGTTAAATCTCTCATCGCGTTTGCAGCATTCATAAATATAAATGGGGCACCCGATTCTGATAATGGATAATTGTAACCTCCTGGTGCTTTCCCTGGTCTCGACTCTAAATCGATTAAATTATGCTCTTTCATTGTGGCTAATTTTTCGCCAAAATAGGGGTGTACTTTGTAAAAACACGCGATGCTCTTCTCTAATAAATCAGCACCACCATCAAATGGTTTTAAGGCTGCTTTACCACTTACATCAACTTCCGTATCGTAAGGTTTTACATGATCTAAATTTAATTTTTGTCTGCGAGCTTCAGAAAACTCCGTGAATAATGGCGTTAATTCATTCGCTATAGCTTCATGAAATCTAAAGCAGTCTTCTGCAGTGTAATCAAACCTCCCCAGCGATTTAAACATATAATCGCGGAAATTGTCGAAGCCTGAATTTAATGCAACTTGATGTCTGATTTGTATAAGCTTACTAAACAATTCATCTAAGGTGTTTTTGTCTTGTAACCTGCGCTCTTGTATTAATTCGTAAACCGTTTTTCGAATAGTTCGATCGGTGCTTTTTAAGAAGTTAGAAGCTTGCTCTAAGGTGTATTCTTTTCCTTCATAAGTAATGCTCATTGCACCAACTATACTTCCATATTTCTGTTGCTCCATTTGCAGCTCCATAAATAATGGAATATTTTCTTGACGGAAAATTTCAAACTGATTTTTTAATGAACGAACATATATACCATACTTCTCTTGATCCAACTCTTTAGAGAATTCACAGTTCAAGAATTTTTCATTTAAAATATTGGTCCATTCCGAAATATGTGGTTCGATTTCTGTCGCAAAATATTCGAAATCTTTTTGATAAGTTTCATTCGTTGTATCGCAGGTCATATGAATATATCTCCACGCGAAATCCTCTTCCAAAACTGCTTCTAATTCACTTCTATCTTTTAACCATTGCTCTAAATCGGCAATGTTTTCAAGGGTTCTGTTGTTTAATATTTCAAAATAAGGAAGTATAGTTTCCCAATTCAATTCCAAATTTTCTGGCAAGAAAATTCTTTTTAGTTTATCTAATGCAGGCATTCTGATGTATTAAAATAAAAAATAATCGATAAGAAAAAATATAGAAAAGAAAACACTTGCAATACCATTGGTAGTCATAAACGCAAGGTTCACTTTGCTCAAGTCGTTTGGTTTTACTAAACGATGTTGATATACGAGCATTCCACAAAATACAATAACACCAAGCCAATACACCCAAGAGAAATGTTCTAGATAGCCAGGTACAATTACAAATATTGCCGAAAGTATGTGTAGCAAACTAGAAAGATTTAGTGCTCGTTCTTTCCCTAAAACACTAGGCACAGAATGTAATGATAATGATTTATCAAACTCTTCATCTTGTAAGGAATAAATAATATCGAAACCACTAACCCAAGTTAAAACAGATAAAGAATATAAAACAGGTGTAAGTGCGAATTCACCTGTGATAACTAGGTATGCACCAATAGGTGCTAATGATAAGCCTAAGCCTAAAACGAAATGGCACAAGGCTGTGAATCGTTTGGTATAACTATAGGCAAGTATTACAAACAATGCGATAGGCGATAAGTAAAAACAAATGTTATTGATAAAATATGTTGCCACAATAAATAGAACTGAATTAAAAATTACATAGAACAATGCAGTGTTTGCATTTATAATTCCAGCAGGGATTTCCCTATTTTTTGTTCTCGGATTTTTTATGTCTATATGCCTGTCGATATAACGATTAAAGGCCATTGCAGCACTTCGAGCGGTAACCATACACACTAGCATCAATAAAAATAATTTCAAATCGAATGATGCATTGGTGGTTCGAATGGCTAAGAAAAAACCAATAATAGCAAAGGGTAATGCAAAAATGGTATGACTAAATTTTATGAGTGATAAATAATTTTTCATGAAATATTATTGTTCATCAAATGGAATATAATTTTGATTGATTTGATCGATGTATTCAAGTACTTCTTCTTTACCAGTTCCTTCTTCTGCAGAAGTTACAAAGCATGTAGGTAGTTCCTCCCAGTTTTTAAGTAATGTGTTTTTGAATAGATCGACATTTGCCGCAGTCTTTGCTTTCGATTGTTTATCGGCTTTAGTGAATATTATGCAAAAAGGAATTCCTTTTCCACCTAACCAATCAATAAATTCCAAATCAACTTTCTGAGGTTCCAACCTAGAATCTATTAACACCATTACACACTGTAAGTTTTCTCTACTTTCTAGGTAAGTTTTAATCATTCCTTCCCACGATTTACGAGTGGTTTGAGAAACTTTTGCATACCCATAGCCCGGTAAATCCACCAAATACCAATTGTCGTTAATAACAAAATGGTTGATAACTTGTGTTTTTCCAGGACTTTGAGAGGTTTTTGCTAAGCCTTTTTTTCTGCAAAGCATATTAATTAAAGAAGATTTACCAACATTAGATCTACCAATAAATGCGAATTCGGGCATTGTTGGTGCAGGTAACCTATCTTGTTTCGTGTTGCTTATTAGAAATTCAGCTGTTTTGATTATCATGTCCCAAAGATACAATCCTCTTTGGTTAAGTAAGGATATTTTACTCTTTTTTGGGCTTGATTAAAAACTTTAAGCCAATTAAAAACACACCAGTTTGCTCTTGGTATTGGTAATTGGGGTTTTCGCTATAATTAGCATTGAAATTTAAAAGTCTATTGTACTCTGCATAGAAATGCACTTTTTTAACATCGAAATCGGCACCTATGCCTAGTACGCCTTGTACCTGCGATTTTGCTAGGGTAAAAGGGATAGTATTGGTTTGTTTATTGAGCATTGAATACTGAGAACCAACAAGAATATAGGGGATTACTTTGGGCAATTCGGGTATTAGTACTTTTAATTTGGCATCAAGTTCAAAAAAGAATGCTCTCGTTTCTAATTGTGTATTTATAGTTACCGAATCTGTAATCCCTGTTAGTTTTTCTTTATAAGTGTACTTCGAGTTTTTTTCAATTAAACCCGCTCCAGTTTGTATACTAAAATTATTGTATCGATATACCTGAGCATAAAATTGAGTATAAAAACTTTGTCCATGGGATGTTTTATATTCCTGAAATACTGAATTCTGATCAAGCGCTTTAATCTTAATTAATGAATTGGTAATGCCCGTTTTTATTCCAAGTTCTTTTACTTGGGCAAAAGAAATGTGGATGAATGTGAAGAATAAAACAATAGTGATTTTTAAGCGCATACTCTAATTTAAGTAAAATTTCCGATGATAAATAATCCTGCATATATGCAGTTGTGGATTTGAATTTACTGACAGAAATTTGATTAAAAAGAAATTAAAGATGGAAATAAACACAGAGAAGGTAATTAATCTTTGTTCGAGGATGCAAGGATTATCTATTGAATTATATAAAATGACAAATCAGCAAACGAGTTTAGATCAGTTTATGCTTTATGGTATTCGAAAAACTTCAGTTCAACTTTACGCAAGCGCGGCAAACATTGTGGAATTGGAAGGGGAGAAAGATATATTCAGGGATGTGGCAAAATACGGCAGTTTAAGATCTATGCTGCTCGACATAAATGCCCAGCTTTTAATGTGTTTCCAACTCGGAATGTTGAATTCTGATATATGTATCGATTTTGGATATCAAATGGAGCAATTAAAAAATGAAATTCAAACGCATTATGATCTTGCTAAAGATGAATTTGATAAGAACAATC
>JACCDN010022484.1_pt1 | contig 16771 bp, 12 predicted proteins | sample 7441691 | NCBI WGS metagenome assembly JACCDN01 (sample SAMN15323439, study PRJNA562643) | freshwater metagenome | isolation source: river surface water | place: USA:Blue River Watershed | collected 2017-08-16
GTTGCAATGCCACCATGTGTTGCTCATGGGTTGGCACTCCTGATCGCAACCCGTGAAGGTTTACCCGGTTTTACAAATCCTCTCTGGTAGCACCAACGGCATCTTCTTCTGCGACCGCTTTTGGCCGGCAGCAGACGCCCAACCTCATACTTCGACCGACCGCTATCGCTGCAGAGCAGACGGTTATACGCACGGCAGGAACGACAGTAATGGCTCGATAGCTGTCGACGATCCCCCCCCCCAATTAAGTCGCAGCTCGATGGTCACAACGATTGGATTAGTTGGTCACGTTTCTGGATTGACTGGTCAACATCACTGGAATACGCAACAAGGACTCCGAGCCAAACATCACGGCACTTCGTTGCCGCAAATGCCACGGCTGGCTGGCTGAGACTTGCCCAACCGCTGCCTTTGAATCCCATTCCTTGTCAAGCAACTTATGACTTGCGGAGGCAACATGAAGGCCACAGCTCTGGACATTCGCGCCCGCTATGCGCTCGCCTTGGTTTCTCACACCATTCATGGCCATGATATCGGTGAAGAGCGAGAAGCTGACGTTTATTTTGAGGCCCTTGAAATGGGCAAGGACAGTTTCAAGCGGGGCGACCCCAACTTGCCATTCTTGTTTCGTGATGTGCCCTTTCTGACGCGAGGCTGGAAGGATGGATTTGCAACTGGCTTTCAGGGTTCAGTGGCGCATGAAGCGCCCTCCCCTCCGGCTCTGAGCATGACCGCTCAGTCGCTCTTTGAAAGATTGAAAACCTCAAGGCGCTGTGAATTGGATCTTTATTCGCTCAATGTTGATGAGAATGGCATTTGGGTGACCAATCCATACGGCGTGGATTGCGCTTTGCTACCAATGACACCGGAGGGGTGTGCAAAGGTTATTCGGCTGATTGAATCAACAAAAAACAGAATCCGAGAGTGGGCGCACGTTTAGAGCAAATAAAGCAATTAGGCCGCGAAAGCGGCCTAATTTTTTTGTGCATAGTTGGTCAGGCGTTTTTACCTGTGCTTTTGCTTGTGTTTTTTTAAATAGGCCGCCGTCACCTTTGGCAGTAATTGATTAAGTTCCCCCCCCCAAAGCACAAAACCTCTGTGCCATTCGGAAAGATTTTTTCCACTTACAAACACCCAAGCCCCCGCGACAACTTCATCATCATTAAGCTCGAAAGTGTTGTAGATGGGCGGGATGTTTATTGTTGGATTCTCGGCTGCGCTGATTTGCGCTGCCGAACGAGTCGTAAACCGATTCAACACATCCAGCAAGCGTTCGATATGCGACTGCTCTGCGTAAGCAATGCTTGGATCAACTTGATTGAGGTCAATGCGAATTGAAAATCCGTATTCGTAGGGGTTGCCAGCCAGCACATCAGCCTCAAGATTGCTCCCACCCATGTCCGACGCCGCCTTTGCCGCTCGCTCTAAAACGTCGATCACTCCTACCCTCGTTCTTAAAAGAACCTCCTCGTCAATGCACCCTTGCTTTTTTAAGCCATCAATGGCTTCAACCGCCTCATGACTAAGTGTCCCATCACCTGGACAAACAAAAGTCCGATTCCGATTAAATTCGGATAGGGGATGGGTATTATTGTTGTTCATTTTTTCAATTTATCTCAGTCACCGGAGTCGCTGGCTTTGCCTTGCGCCACCCTGCCCCGTACTTTTCTACCGCATAGATTTCAACAGCCACGCTACCTAGGTAGCTCGCAGTGATCGTTGCTTCTTTTAAGCGTAACTGCTCAGTCGCAGTCAATTTGGTTCCGCTTTTAATTATTTTTTGCTCGGCTCTTTCTAGATACTGCCGTCGAACGGGCTCGGCTTCGGCTTTTAGCTCGGCGCGAATTTGGGCCCTAAGTACGTCTAGCGTTTTTGTTTCTTCGTCTCGAACATCCACTGGAGGTATTTCGCGATGCTCAATCTCTTGCGCTTTTTCTTCAAAGAGCGGTTTTTGCTCTTGATCCAGCTCTGAGTTGAACAAGCATTTGGTCAAGTACGCGGACGTGCTCCTGATTGGGTCGGAGCCTTTGTAGTCGGCTAGTTTTTTGAGAGCGATTTCAAATTTTTCGTCGCCATATTTTCTCAAGAGGGCCATTGCTCTTGGCTCTGGCACGTTTGCCGCCACGGCCTTTTCGAGTAGGTCCATGTTTGGCACAAATTTGATTGGGTCTGATTTGATCCGTTGCCTCTGAATCGCGAACTGCACAGCTATGACATTACGGCCTTGTCTGTGTTCGATAAGACTAATCTTGATGTCTGTGAGGTTGTTGATTTCCTCAATTGCATCCTTGAGCTTTTCGGATTTGAATTTCCTCCACTCGCGGCGTTTTTCGTCTGGCCCAAGACCTCGTTGCGCAAGCGCGTCTTGCCACCATTCTGGTGGTTTTCTTGCCGTCTGTGGAATGCCGCGAAACTTCGCGCAAATCTCATACAAGCAAAGAGCAACATACCCCAGATTGCTCAGCACTCGCAACATGATGTGCGCGTGCTCTTCGTTGTTTTTGACGGCGCTCCAGATCAACCCGTTGACATAGGGCGGGAAGGCAAACTTCAGAAAGAACTGCCCCCCTTTCTTCGTGAGTTTGCTCTGCGACAGCATGTGCGCTGCTTCTCGCTCTTGCACGCCCGCTTTATTGGGGCTCTCCCATACAACCTTAAAGTCCTCCAGGCCTTCCACGTACTTCTTGCAAACATTGAAGTTGGAAGAGTCAAGATTCACCGTCTTTAACAGGCTTGAAAAATGAAGGCTATAGGTTTCTGTGTTCAGCATCGGGCTTCCGAGGCGCGCCATTTCAGATTGCGCATGCGCGAGCAGTCCGTTATAGATAAGCCTTGTAGCCCGCTGAATGGCAACGCCTCCAGCGGGCTTCATCACGACCAGATCAACGGGTTTTTTTATTACCCCTTCGTCCAATGTCGCGATTTGATGCGGCTGTTCAGTAGTGTCCATTTCAAACATGGACGTTATGCTAGCACATTTGTCCAGCGGCTTGTTGGACGTTTGCCACCTTGTGAGGATGTTCGTCAAACTGTAAAAGCTGGACACTTTTCATCAGTCACTTTGGCTCGTCTCCAAAAAGCAACATAAAGTTAATTCTTTGGAATTCAAAGTTATCCACAGACCCAGCGACAAAAGCCGGACAATTGACCGACAAAAGCTGGACGTTTGGCCTACAAAAGCTGGACACTTGGCTGTAAAAGCTGGACACTTAGCGATGCGGTATGACTGTAAGTCCTTGATTTATAAACACTTTTACAATAATAGACAACGGCTAAATTTCTAAACCTTTCCAAAGACTTTTCTAAATCTCTAGAGGAAGTCATGTTTAACAGCAAGAAGACCCCTTGATTCTTCTACTTCTTGTTTTATTTTCCGTTTTTTCGTCTGTTGCTCTATTTTCGGAAAATTTCTTTTTTTTCGTTCTATACTATTCACACAGAATTTTTTAAGGAGTTTTTTATGCTTAGTGTTGTTACTTTGGACGACATCGCTGCTCGTGCTGAACGCGCTCAAGCGGTGCTTGACACAGTCAAGAATGTCATCTTGGCTCCTAAAGAGGTCAAGCAACCGCCCGTTTTAGGAACTACTGAACTTTTCGAAATTTGCGAGATTACCAAGCATCAGATGCGCGGAGCTCTGGACCAAGGTGACCTGCCTGGTGGTGATTTGGTTGGGGCTCGTCGAGAATGGTCCTTAGCTGATTTTCGTATTTGGGCAAGAACCTATCGTCCTGAAATGATGCGCCCCGCTGGTTCGGACGCCTTTGTTCTTTGCGTTGCAAACTTCAAAGGTGGCGTGAGTAAAACGACTACCGCTGTCGCTGCGGCTCAAGGTTTAAGTCTGCGTGGCCACAAGGTTTTGATCATTGATTTGGATGCGCAAGGCTCTGCGAGCACTTTGTGCGGTCTTGCGCCCAATGCAGACTCTAGCCGCGAGACAACGGCGTTGCCCTTGTTTATGGGGGATGTTGAAACCATTGATGGGAGCATTCAGTCAACCTATTGGGACGGGATGGATATTGTTGGAGCCAACCCTCAACTCTATGGGGCAGAATTCGCTCTTCCATCAAGGCAGAAAACTGATCCTGGCTTTGAATTTTGGCGCGTCTTAGATTTTGGACTAGATTCCGCCCGAAAAAAATATGACGTGATCATTATCGACACCCCCCCTACCCTCGGCTACACCACCATCAACGCCTTAATGGCCGCTAACGGCGTCATCATGCCGCACCCACCCTCTGCCTTGGACTTCGCCTCAGGCACTCAGTTTTGGGGTTTGCTTGACGATGTTTCCAGCATGCTTTACTCGCATACGCAGCACAAAAAGGAATTTGATTTTTTTAACGTTCTAAGAACACGCGTTGGCAACAAAAACACATCGATAGCTGTCGTTCGTGAGTGGATGAATGCTGCATATGGCGACATCATGATGAACACGGAGGTGCCGGAATCTGCCGCAACTCAAAACGCCGCCGCCGAATTAAGCACTGTATATGACCTGCCGAAAGGCTCCATGTCTTCGCGGACGTTGCAAAGAGCGAAGGATGCATACGATGAGTTTGTCAATGAAGTTGAAGCCAAGCTTGTGACGAGCTGGAACAAATAAAGGATAAGTCATGGCCACCAAACCCTCCCTTAAAGACAAATTCGCTGGTGTCAATCTGCTGGGAATCGGCGAAAGTGCCGCCGCCTCCCATGCATCCAGCAAGACACACACCGCCGTGGGTGAAACCATGGGCGAAGCTCAAAATCGCAAGAGTGAGATGCTCCGTGAAAATGAAGAATTGAAAAAACAAGCAGAAGCATGGAATGGGGCGCTTCCCGTTAGAAAGATCAATCCAAAGTTGATCAAACATGGCCAATACGCAAACCGCCATGAGAGCTATTTCAAAACAGAAAAATTCCTCAAGCTTAAGGAGGAAATCCTTGAGTCGGGAGGCAACGTTCAGCCAATCAAAGTTCGCCCACTTGAAGACGGGACCTATGAAATTGTCTATGGCCACTGCCGCCATCAGGCCTGCCTACAAAGCGGCCTCGATGTGAATGCAGTAGTTGAAGAAATGGATGATCTTGGCGCGTTCATCCAAATGGAGCGTGAGAATCGCGGGCGTGAAGATTTGTCTGCTTGGGAGCAGGGCGTTGCTTACAAGCGAGCGCTTAGCACGGGGCTTTTCAAAAGTCAGCGCAGCCTAGCCTCGGAGATCGGTGTAGACGACAGCAACCTTGCTAAAGCACTTAGCGTTGCCAATCTTCCAGATGAAGTAGTCGATGCATTTCCTTCTCCAACTTGCATCACCTTCCGCTGGGGTAAATTGCTCAGCGATGCGTGCAAAGCGGATCAAGAAGCGGTGCTGGGTCGCGCCCGATCAATTGCTGCCGATAGCCTCCCTGCCGCCAAAGTCTTTAAGTTGCTGACCAGCGCAAGCGCTAATAAGGAGAGCCAGGCTACAAAGGCTTTCGAGATAAAGGGGGAGAAGGGCTCATTTGCCACGGTCGCAGAGGCTAAATCAGGAGCTCTCGTCGTCAAGTTCCCTAAAACTCTCAGTGACGCGAAGGCTGCGAAGCTGAAGGAGTTCTTGGAAGAGCTGTCCAAAGAAGACTGATTCAATCTTGATTGAATAAACAAAGGAGCCTTTGGGCTCCTTTGTTTTTGGTGCGGTACTGTACCGGACGGGGTAGGGTGCGGTACTGTACCGGACGGGGGTGGTAAAAGCTGGACACTTAGGGGTTTTGAAGTGTTTGTTTATCCACAATGGGGGGGTGGTAAAAGCTGGACACTTGGCCTGTAAAAGACGGACGTTTGAGTGACAAAACTCGGACGGAGTGAGGTATAAGCTGGACGCGAGCAATTTACCCCGTGAATAAACCATTGATATTCAATGAGTTTTTTCATTGCCCTAGTGGGCAAACTTCTACACCCCTCCAAAGAATTTCTAAATCTCTCGATGAATTCCATCTGTTAGACCGTCTAACAGGGTAGGTCGGGTGCGCTCTTGATAAAGAACTTATGCGCGTCTAAAGATAGTTCGCGCTCTTCTTCGCGGCTGTAAATTGATGTGGTGTCTATGCTTTCGTGTCCAAGAATTTCGCGGACAGAATTAAGCTTCATGGTTCGCACAGCATGCATGCCAAACGTGTGTCGGAATGCGTGAGCACTTGTTGTGCGCAGCTTGATCATTTCATCGGGGTTGAATTCTGGATCGTTGCTGATTTGATGCAGGGTTTTTTCAATCACCCGCGCAAGGGCGCGAGGGGCATAGCCAGTGGCTGTTTTGGCCTCGCTACTTGGGGTCTGGGGTCTTCGTGCGGGGCTGAGCAAATGAAGGGGTTGTTCGGAAAGGTCGGCCCAATGTGCTTGTAGGGCGGCGTGGGCGCGGGGGCTGATGGGTGTCGTTCGCCACTTCAACCCCTTGCCAAGAACATCCAGCAGCAACACATCTGCGTCTTGGCTCTGTCTTAATTTGGTGGTTAGCGCCCCTGCAAGCTCACTGATGCGCAATCCTGAATCGCCCAAGATGAGGATTGCTGCACGGCCAATTCTTGCTTGGACTTCGTCCTCTTTTTCGCAATGGGCGTTGAGGGCTGCACAAGTTTTTTCCCACAGCGTGGAGGGGAGGGCGCGTTCGAGTTTGAGCGGGGAAATTTGTTTTTCAAGGCGCGGATCAGAAACGGCAGTCCACGGATTTCCCCCGAGGTAGCGCACATCTTGAAGCCACGCAAAGGCTCCGCGAATGATTTGAACGGCTTGGTGTTGACTGGATGGGGAGAGGGGACCAGTGAAGGGCTTCCATCGGGGTGATAGCCGCTTGTCGCGAGGTCCGCAGAAGGTGGGGGAGGGGGCCTCTAAAAAATCCTTGTATGCCTCGCAGTCGTGAACCAGCATGGATGAGAGGGGCGTTTTGCGCTCAATCACACACCAAAGCAGGAGGCGTTCGAGTTCTCGCTGATAGGCGCGCTGTGTGTTGGGTTGATTCCTGAATTTTTCAAGGTATGCACGGATGGCCTCCAAGTCGTTTCGGGCTTGAATGAAACAAAAAGCGCTGGCTCTATTTCGGCCATCGTGCCCATCAAGGGGGTGGGGGAGGCTGGCAATGCGTTCGACTGGAAGGGGGGTGTTGGTTAAAGGTGAGAGGTTTTGTGCATCCAAAACAAGGATCTGAGTCTCTGGCCGGATGAATGTGTCCTCGTGCCTGTTGAGCCATTGCATGATCACTTTGGCGCGTTTTTCGCCCATTCGTGGGATTGGTCTCCACCAGTTCGGGCCGCTGCGCTCGATGTGTTTTTTTAGGTCGCCGAGTGTTGGCGTGTTTAAGTGTGCAATCGCCTTGGCTGCACCTGGGCGAAACCATTGGCTGCACAAATCTGTCGCCTTGGGAGGGGAGGGCTTGGCTTCGGATGCGTTGACCAGGACCGACAGAATGCCAGTGGTGATGCTTCCCCCTGCGCGTGCTTTTGATAGCGCGTCTGCGAGCCTAGGATTTGCCACGATTGCGCGCTCGATGAGGTCATGGCGCATGGCGGTGAGGTATTTCTCAAGGCCTTGGCTAACTTGTGGGGCATCGTCGGTGTAGTACAGCTTGGCAATTCGGTCTATCGGGACGCGTTGGACCCATGCGCGAAGTGCGGTGAAGTCGCCGCGCGTGTAATTTGGTGTGCTCAAGATGACGTCGGTGTTTTGTGCCACAAGATGCTCCTGATTAATGGGTAAAAAAGGCGTAAATGCCCCAAGAAAGAAAAGCGATGCCCGTCAGTACATACAGGGTCGTTCGGGCATGAGCCCAATCCGTAGGGCTGGGCCAGCAACCAACAAAGCATTGCAAGGCCGCAAATTCAAGCAGCAGGGCCTCAATACTGACTTGGGGCAGGGGTAGGGTTATGTAAACCAGCAGGGTGCCAATTGGTGCCAAAATGACCAGTGGTGCGATGCCAACGGGCAGCTTGTTCCACCAACGCAGGTTGCTGAATACAACCTCGCCTAGTACAAGCTCACCAGTCACTTTGTTGTGGCGAGGCAGTACGCTAAGTCTGGCGGGATTGGCCCCCAAAAACAAACCAACGATGAAGTGGGATAGCTCGTGTGCAACTGTGCCTGGCCACCAGATGAGAGCATAGGCATAGGCCCAACGATGAAATACGCGGATCATCGCGTACATCACACTGAGAACAGCGAGCCGAGCGGCGATCAGCTGGTTGAATGGGTCAATCTCTAGCATTGATGTCCTCTAGCAAAAGCTCAGTTTTCGACTGTGGTGAGGCTAAAAATCAGGCCTCCAAGACCTCAGATAATCTAATAGGGCTAATTTTACCCATTTAATCCTTGTCCGATAATTGGGATTATCGGACATTAATTAGGCGTAGACCTAGGGAAGGGTGGTCGCAATTGCTGCCTATTTGTGATTGATCTAGGTTGCGGGCGAAAGAAGCAGGTTAACTAAGCCGTTACTCATGGCTTCGAGTTCATGCTCTGGGAAGTCGTGCTTATCAAACAGGGTGTTCATTCCGTCAAATCCCTTGGTAAGGAGTTTGACGAGGGCGGCTTGATCCATGACTACTGCCCCGCCTCCTGGATATGAGGCCCCACAACAGCAAGCGGCAAGGATCTTGATGCTGTCGTCCACTTGATTAAGGAAGAAGCCCCAATATGGCCATGCTTCTGCAAGCCGTTGAATTATTTGGCGGACCTCTGGGATGTCTACAAGCTCGCGGTCGTCATTATTGTAGCCGTCTACCACGAGAGTCATCTGGCCCTTGTAAAGCCAAGTATCTTCACGGGTTGCCGAGAATAGCTTGAGCGAGGCAAGAACGGAGTTCAAATCTTGCTGCTCAACTTGGCGTCTTGAGATGAGCAAAATTACAGGGTCTGTTACGCCCTTCTGATGAATAAATGATGGGTTGCTCATGGTCCGATTGCAAGATTTGTCGTTGCTAAATCATAGAATGATCGGTTACGAATTGGGATCAAAATGAGCAACCACACCACACTCGCTGACTTCATCTGGAAAAACGCCGACGACCTCTGGGGGGACTTCAAGCATGTGGAGTTTGGCAAAATTATTTTGCCCTTCACGCTTCTTAGGCGTCTCGAATGCGTATTGGAGCCAACGCGGGAAACGGTACTGCAAACCGTCAAAGGCATGGATGGAACAGGTGTTGACCTTGATCTTATTCTGCGAACGACAACAAAATTTCCTTTTTACAACACCTCTCAATATGCGCTTGATAGCCTTGGTGGAACCCGCACACGCCAAAACCTTGAAGACTACATTGCCAAATTTAGTGACAACGCACGGGTCATTTTTGAGCAGTTTGACTTTGTGAACACTATTAGCCGCCTAGACAAGGCTGGCTTGCTTTACAAAATCTGTCAGAACTTTGCGTCTATCGATCTCCATCCGAACGCGGTTCCTGACCGTGTGATGTCGAATGTTTATGAGCACTTGATCAGGCGCTTCGGCGCTGAGGTTAATGAGGCCGCTGAGGATTTCATGACTCCTCGCGATGTTGTGCACCTGGCTACAACTTTGCTTCTCGATCCCGACGATCAACTGTTTGAGGCTAATCCCGGCCTGATTCGCACGATTTATGACCCCACCTGCGGAACTGGTGGTTTCTTGACGGATGCAATGGATCACGTTGATGCACTCCGCAATCGCACCAAAGTTGCGCCCGTACTTGTGCCCTACGGTCAAGAACTGGAGCCAGAAACGCATGCGGTGGCTTTGACTAGCATGTTGTTGCGCACACTGGAGTCAGATCCAGGGCGCGATCTTTCGAAAAACATCAAGAAGGGAAGCACACTGTCTGAAGATGGCTTCCCTAATGAGCGGTTCCACTATTGCCTCGCAAATCCTCCGTTCGGTAAGAAGTGGGAAAAGGATGCGGCAGCTGTTGAGCGCGAGCATGAGGAAAAGGGGTTTGAAGGTCGCTTCGGACCAAAGCTTCCACGGGTGAGTGATGGCTCCATGTTGTTCTTGCTACACCTCATCAACAAACTGGAGCGGCCAGAAAAAGGCGGTGGCCGCGCCGCCATCGTTCTGTCTGGCTCGCCTCTATTCAATGGCAATGCCGGCCAAGGTGAGTCAGAAATCCGTCGTTTCTTGCTGGAAAACGACTATGTCGAGGCCATCATTGCTCTACCGACGGAAATTTTCTTTCGCACTGGCATTGGCACATACATCTGGATTCTCTCGAACAAAAAGCCAGAGCACCGCCGAGGCCAAGTCCAGCTCATCAATGCCACTGAGCTCTACACGGCCATGCGCAAAAACGAGGGCAATAAGCGCAAGCGGGTCAGCGATGAACAGATTCGTGAAATATGCGGCCTATATGCCGCGTTCGAACGCACCAAAGAATCACTGATCCTAGGTTATCAGGAGTTCGGCTACCGTCGCATCAAGGTATTACGCCCCCTGCGTATGGTCATCAGAGTGACCGATGGGGGCATTTCCAAGCTGCAAGAGGAAAAGGTTTGGGCCAAGCTCGATGACACCCAGCAGCAAGCATGGCTGGAGCTCTTGAAGAGCCAAATGGCTAAAACCCACGAATACGCTTGGCTTGATGAGCTGGCAAACCTTGGCCCAAGAATCAATCCCGCGATTGGCAAAGTCCCCAAGCCCTTAACCAAAGCGTTCATCAGCGCCTTTGGGGTTCGCGACCCTGAAGGTGTGATCGTTACAAAAGACGGGGTGCCGATTGCTGATGACGAGCTGACTGATTTTGAAAGTGTGCCACTGGGCGTGGATGTCCATGACTATCTTGCGAAAGAAGTCCTGCCACATGACTCTGACGCCTTCATTGACGACGACTATCGTGACGAGTATGACGGTCAGCTAGGGGTTGTTGGATATGAAATCAACTTCAATCGCTACTTCTATGAGTACAAGCCACCACGCGAACTTCATGAAATTGATACCGAGCTCAAGCAGGTTGAAGCTGAAATCAGTCAAATCTTGAACGAGGTTACTAAATGAAGGGAGCCGCCGCATATCCTTCATATAAAAATTCTGGCAGTGGGTGGTTGGGGGATGTCCCTGCCCATTGGGATGTCAAAAGGGGGGCGGCCTTTTTGCGGGAAAAACGGCGAAAAAATGACCCGCTCGTCTCAGAAAATTACTTATCCCTTATGGCCAATAGGGGCGTCATTCCATACGCAGAAAAGGGTGACGTCGGCAACAAAAAACCCGAAGATTTAACAAAATGCAAGCTTGTTTCCTCTGGCGACTTTGTTTTAAATAGCATGAACTACGCCATTGGGTCATATGGGGTTTCAAAGTATGACGGCATTTGCAGTCCTGTCTATGTCATCATGTCGCACAACGCAAAAGTTGTCGCCCCTGAGTATGTAGACCTTATTCTCTCGAATTCCAGCTACCAGAAATATGCCCAATCTTTTGGGACTGGAATTTTGGATCACCGGAGAGCTATCGGCTGGGATGAAATTAAGAAGATTCCGGTGGCGATACCACCTATTGAAGAACAAGTAGAAATAGCCTCATATATCGGGCAAAAGACCACTCGCATCGACTCTCTTGTCGAGAGAAAAACTCAATTTATCGAACTCCTCAAAGAAAAGCGTCAAGCAGTCATCGCAAACGCGGTGACCAAAGGGCTTGACCTATCTGCGCAAACGAAAGAATCTGGCGTCGAATGGATTGGTCGAATCCCTACCAGCTGGATAGTAAAACCACTCTTCTCTGCCGCCAAGGAGGTATATCGAAGCAATAAAGGTATGGTTGAGTCAAACCTACTATCGCTGAGTTATGGAAAAATTGTCCGACGAGATATTAATGCTGGTGAAGGACTGCTGCCTGAGTCTTTCGAAACCTACCAAATCATCGAGGATGGCGAAATTGTTATGCGCCTCACAGATTTGCAGAACGACCAGAAGAGCCTTAGAACAGCGTTGACGACGGAGCGAGGAATAGTCACTTCTGCATATGTTGTGATTCGGCCATCAGATTCACTAAATTCGGAATACCTTGCTCATCTAATGAGGGCCTACGACATACAAAAAGTCTTTTATTCAATGGGTGGAGGAATGCGTCAGTCGATGAAGTTTGCAGACCTTCGCAGACTCCCACTCCTAATTCCGAGCCTACAAGAGCAATACGAGATATGTTCATTTCTTGTTCCAGAACTGGCTCGAATTGACCAACTAGTTACCAAAACGGAAAGAAGTATTGAGCTCTTGAGAGAGCATCGCTCAGCACTCATTACAGCTGCCGTCACCGGGAAAATCGATGTCAGGAAATCCAAATGAGTGATGTTCACCACGAAAAACATTTCGAGGAATACATTGTCTCGAAACTAAAGGCGCAGGGTTGGTTGCACGGTGTCTCAGATGCCTACAACAAGGAATATGCCCTCTATCCTGAAGACTTGGTGGCATGGATTCAGCAAACCCAAAAGAACAAATGGGACAAGTTGGTTGCGATGAATGGCGACAAGGCGACAGAGGTCCTCATGGATCGGTTGAGCCAAGCGTTAGAAAGCAAGGGCACCATTTACACCCTGCGGCGCGGTTTCGCAATTGCTGGGTGTGGAACGATAGACCTGAGCGAGGCGGCGCCTGAAGACAAGCGTAATGAGCCGGTGGTTTATCGTTACAAGTCCAATCGCTTGCGCGTGGTTCAACAACTCAAGTACCACCCCGCACGCGAGTTTGCGATTGACTTGGTGTTCTTTATCAACGGGTTGGCGGTTGCCACTGTAGAGCTGAAGACGGACTTCACTCAGTCGGTTGAGGCTGCTGTTGATCAGTACAAGCACGATCGTTTGCCGTTTGATCCGAAGACTAAGCGCAAAGAGCCTTTGCTCACGTTTCAGCGTGGGGCAGTGGTTCACTTTGCGATGTCCGATTCAGAGATTCGGATGACAACCAAGTTGGATGGCCAGAATACATTCTTTCTGCCATTTAACAAGGGTTGTGATGGGCATGCGGGGAACCCTGCGCGGTCTGATGGTGAATATCCAGTCGCCTATTTCTGGGAAACAATTTGCCAGCCAGATGCGTGGCTGAGAATTTTCCACAGCTTTGTCTACACTGAGAAAAAAGAGGTGGTTGATTTAAGAGGCAATTGGTCGACTCAGCAGCGTTTGATGTTTCCTCGCTTTCACCAGTGGGAGGCCGTGAACAGCATGATTGCTGACGCCAAGGCCAATGGCCCTGGCTTATCGTATTTGTGCGAACACAGTGCTGGGTCTGGGAAGACGTCGACCATTGCTTGGACGGCTCATGATCTTGTGAAGCTGCGAAATGACGATGGCAAGGCGATTTTTGATGCTGTGATCATCGTCACAGATAGAACGGTGCTTGATAGCCAACTCCAAGATGCAGTTCAACAGCTGGACCACCAAAGCGGGTTGATCGCCGCGATTGATCGTCAAAAGACTTCGAAGTCCAAGAGTGAGCAATTAAGCGAGGCTTTGCTTAAAGGTACGCCGATCATCGTGGTCACGATCCAAACGTTCCCCTACGCAATGGAAGCTATCCTGACGGAGCAGTCTTTGCGAGACAAGAGCTTTGGGGTGATCATTGATGAGGCTCATGCATCTCAAACTGGCGCCACCGCTTCCAAGCTGCAGGCCACTTTGGCAATGAAGTCAAAAGAGGCTATGGGCAATATGACGATTGAAGAGTTGCTCGCTGAAATGCAGCGTTCACGAGTTCGTCCAAAGAATGTCAGCCAGTTTGCATTCACCGCAACACCAAAACACAGTACGTTGACCCTTTTTGGTCGGTTGGCTGATCCGAGTCAGCCACCATCAGAAGAAAACCTGCCGCAATCGTTCCACAAGTATCCAATGCGGCAAGCTATCGAGGAGGGGTTCATTTTGGATGTCTTGCAGGGTTATGTGCCGTACAAAACGGCCTACAACCTTGGCAAAAAAATGGTCGACGAAAAGCGTGTTGATGGCAAAGAGGCTAAGCGTGCGCTTGCGAAGTGGATGGCGCTACATCCAACCAATGTGACCCAGAAAGTGGAGTTCATCATCGAACACTTCAGCAAGAGCGTTGCTCACCTTCTGGGTGGTAAGGCAAAGGCGATGGTTGTCACGAGTTCGCGTGCTGCTGCGGTTCGTTACAAGAAGGGGTTCGACAAATACATCGAGATGCACCCAGAACATGCAGGAATTCGCGCATTGGTTGCTTTTTCCGGCAAGCTTGTTGGCAAACAAGTGGCGCACGCCACTGACGAGGAGCTTGGCGGTGAGGTCTTTGCTATCGCCGATGATGAGGAGTTCACTGAGTCGTCAATGAATCCTGAAGTCGGCTCCACCGATTTGCGACTTGCCTTTGATCGCCCTGAATATCGTGTGATGCTTGTCGCTGATAAATTTCAGACAGGGTTTGATCAGCCTAAATTGGTCGCTATGTATCTGGATAAGAAGATCGCAAATGCAGTCGAAATTGTCCAAACTTTGTCGAGGTTGAATCGAACCTACCCCGGCAAAGACAGAACGTTCGTCATTGATTTTGTGAACGAGCCAGCTTCAATTAAAGAGGCCTTTGAAACCTACGATGCAGGTGCGCGCATCGAAAGTCCGCAAGATTTGAATGTTGTTTATTCGATGAAGCAACGACTCGACGATGCAGCCATTTACTACCCACAGAATTTGGATGAATTTAGAGCTGCTAGGTTTAAGCTGTTAAAGGAGGATGTTGGCGGTGGAGGTGCACAACATAAATCTCTTTTTGCAGCAACCCAAGAATCAACAGACCTGTTCAACAACAGACTGAGAGATTTGCGGGCGGGCGTGACTGATGTAGAGAGCGCCTACCAAAGGGCTCATGGTGTTGGTGACAAGGCTGGCATGAAGGCTGCAGATCATCGGCGCGAAGAGCTGTCAGAGCAAATTGGCAAGCTGATGGAATTTAAGGCGGGCTTGAGTCGTTTTGTTCGGACTTATTCATATATTGCACAGTTAATTGATCTTGGCGACCCTGAGTTGGAAAACTATTCGGCCTTTGTGAAGCTTCTTTCAAAGCGCTTGGATGGTGTGTCCCCTGAAGCAGTTGATTTGAGTGATGTGGTCTTGGGTTCTTTTGATATTCAGACGCGCAACATCGATGGTGGTGATGACGATGATGGTGAGACTCCTATATTGAAGCCAGTTGGCCCAGGAGGCTCCTCCAAGCCGGGAGATATTCCTGTTTACCTTCAGGAGCTGATTCAGCGGCTGAACAATTTATTTGGCGATGTGGCGCCCATTGCCGATAAGGCTACCTTTGCAAACCAGATTGCTGATATTGCTCGTGGCAATACAACGGTGATGGCTCAAGTTCAGGGTTCGCAAAAAGAGTTGGCTATGAAAGGAAACTTGCCTGGTGAGGTTGATCGTGCGGTTGTGCGCGCGATGGCTTCGCATAATGCCTTGGCTACCTTGCTCTTGAAGGCCGACCCGCAGTCAAGAGTTGCATTCACAGATCTTATTTACGACCTCTTGAAGCATGACAGAAGAGTCGATCTGTCGGGTATCTCGGTCTAGTCGCATTGTCGAGATAAAACCTCTACGCAAAATGGAAAGGGCCGTAGGCCCTTTTCTCAACCAAGCAGGGTTGAAAACTTCGTTTCGACGTGCTCTTTAATTTCTTTGAAGATGGCTTCTTCGCTGCCGTCCCCATCGAGCGCGCAAAGTTTAGCGTGCTCAGCCAGAAAAACCTCAATGACTTTGTTTGCCTGAACCACAAGACGATGGCCACTCGGCGTGATGGCCAAAAGCGATGGAAATTCATCGTCCTGCCACTCTTGGTGCCCAGGGGGCAAAGTAAAAATTTGCCCCGATTTAATTAACAAAATGCCTGCTTCGCCAGAAAGCATTGCCCCATGCACGGGGGCTGCTCCTTGAAGGCGGGACAAATACTCGACGAGATGGTTCTTCATGTTGGCGTTCACTTTCTTGAATCAGCGAATGGCGCGAATTTTTCGGTTCCCGCTGTCTGAAACATAGATGGCTCCATCGCTTCCTACGGCAATGCCGGTCAATGGGAATGCAAACTTTGCAGTTGCTGCAGAGCCGTCAGTTGATCCAGAGGTTGATGTGCCAGCGATTTGAGCTGTGATGTAGGGTGATGCAAAACTAACTTGCACGGAGTTATCCATGAACTTGAAGGTTTTGGCGCGCAGTGAGTCGGTGAAATAAACGTCACCACTGGATGAGCTTGTCAGCCCCCCCACAAATGTCGGTGCTGAAAACGTGTAGCCAGTTACTCGCGTGCCGTCCCATCGAAAGATCCCGCTAGAACCAGCGTAGTAAAGGCCCGAGCTGGTGGAGGTGACAAATTTAGGGTTGTTTGCTGCTGTATATGCAGCCGTGTTGAACGCAGAAAGGTCGAGCGTCGACACTGTTCCGGCTGTCATGTTGATCTCGCGAATCGCATCATTGCTTGTGTCGGCCACGTACATCGTTCCATCTCCGCTGATGCTCAGGCCTGTGGGTGAATTAAACCTTGCGGCGCTCAGTGAACCATCGGTAGATCCTGCCGTGCTGCTACCTGCGTAGGTAGTTTTTTCCCCTGTGGGTGTGATTTTGAAGATGGTGTTTTGATCGGTCACATAAAGGTTCCCGCTTGCATCCAGTGCAAGTCCACCTGGAGCCGTAAAGCCGCTGGCTAGTACGACTGCTGCGCCAGATGACTGGTTGACTTTCAGGATTTGCGTGCCATCGGCTACATAAAGGTTCCCTGATTTGTCGGACGCGAGTGCTGTCGGAGTTGTCGCGAACGTTGTGCCTGAGAGGGGCAGGCTGCTGACGGTCAACGCGCTTTGCA
>JACCDN010575148.1_pt1 | contig 16764 bp, 19 predicted proteins | sample 7441691 | NCBI WGS metagenome assembly JACCDN01 (sample SAMN15323439, study PRJNA562643) | freshwater metagenome | isolation source: river surface water | place: USA:Blue River Watershed | collected 2017-08-16
AACTGCTGGAGCAGCAATAACTGCTATTCGCTGCACTCTCTTTGGATGGGTGATCGCCCACTCAAGCACATGCATTCCGCCCATGGAACCACCGATGATGGCATGCCATGAATCAATCTTCAGCACATCACTAAGTGCTACCTGTGCAGTTACCTGATCTCTAATAGTTAGATATGGGAATCGAGCTCCATACTCTCTGCCTGATTTATCTAAAGAAGCAGGACCAGTTGATCCTTGGCAACCACCAAGAATGTTTGGTGCAACTACAAAGTACTTATTGGTATCAATAGCTAGACCAGGTCCAATAAGTTCACTCCACCAACCTTCGGTTGGGTGTTCTTTGCTGGCTTTGCCAACCGCGTGAGAGTCTCCGGTTAGAGCATGCAGAACTAGAACTGCATTTGAAGAATCTTTGTTTAGAGAGCCCCAGGTCTCAAAAGCAAGTTTTGCTCCAGGCAATTCTTTGCCTGATTCCAAGGCGAGATCGCCTAGGTTTGCGAAAGATCTATCACCAGAAGGATCACCGTCCCGCCAAGCTCCAGTTGCCTTAGGCTTCCCGACTAGTTGTCGGGTTAGCTCTTCGGTAATGAGCTCGGAGGGAACGGTGTCCTCAGGTGTTTGAAATTCCATTTAGTTAGAGGGTACTGCCCTTACTTTGCAGCTGCAAAGCCAGTCTCAAGATCTGCAAGCAGATCGTCGATGGATTCAAGTCCAACTGACAATCTGATTAGACCAGGAGTTACTCCAGCGGTTAGCTGCTGAGCAGGAGTCAGCTGCGAGTGTGTGGTTGATGCTGGATGAATTACTAGTGATCTAACGTCACCGATGTTGGCAACGTGAGAGAAAAGCTCTAGTGAGTCAACAAACTTAGAACCCTTTTCGCGTCCACCCTTGATTTCGAATGACACAATCGCACCAGGACCCTTAGGGGCATACTTCTTACCCGCTTCAAACCATGGTGATGAAGGAAGAGCTGCGTAGTTAACTGCTTCAACCTGAGGGTGAGCCTCAAGCCAGGCAGCAATCTTCTTAGCGTTCTCAACGTGTCTTTCAACACGAAGGCTTAGAGTTTCGATTCCCTGTAGCAACTGCCATGCGCTAGCAGGAGCAATAGCTGCACCTAGGTCACGAAGTAGCTGAACACGAGCCTTGATGATGTATGCAATGCCATCACCTAGTGCTGCTGTGTAGTTAACACCGTGGTATGACTCATCTGGAGTAGTAAGACCTGGGAACTTGTCTGACTTAGACCATTCGAACTTTCCACCATCGACAATTGCACCAGCAACTACTGTTCCGTGTCCACCAAGGAACTTGGTTGCAGAGTGAATAACAATGTCTGCTCCGTGCTCAAGTGGCTTAACTAGGTAAGGAGTTGCAACAGTGTTGTCCACGATTAGTGGAACACCAGCTGCGTGTGCTGTGTCAGCAACTTTCTGGATGTCTAAGATGTTGACCTTTGGGTTACCAATGGTTTCTGCAAAGAAAGCCTTGGTGTTTGGTCTAACAGCAGCAGCCCATGCAGCTGCATCGTCCTGGTCTTCAACGAAAGTAGTTTCGATACCTAGCTTTGGCAAGGTGTACTTGAAGAGGTTGTAGGTTCCACCGTAGATAGATGAAGAAGAAACAATGTGATCTCCGGCTTGAGCGATGTTTAGAATTGCAAAAGTCTCAGCTGCCTGACCAGAAGAAAGTAGTAGAGCCGCTGTTCCGCCTTCAAGTGCTGCGATTCTCTTCTCAGCAACATCTTGGGTTGGGTTCATGATTCTGGTGTAGATGTTTCCGAACTCTGCAAGACCAAATAGGTTCGCAGCATGCTCAGATGAGTTGAAGACGTATGCGGTGGTGTTGTAGATCGGTGTTACCACTGCGTTGGTTGTTGGGTCAGGAGTTGCTCCAGCGTGAATCTGTGCTGTTTCAAAGCCCCATTCAGAAGGTTGGTTGCTCATAGTATTTGCTCTCTTTGGTTGATGTGAAGTGTGACTCTAGGTTAGGTAGTAACAGGTTTTAGACCAAGCTAGGTCTGAAACTTAATGTAACTTTCGTTTACCGGGACTTCATCGGCCAGAAAGTGCTTACTTTGAAGCGGCCTCATCAAGGGTGTCAAAGGCTAAAGCAGCTAGCAGGGCAGCCCCATCGGCTAGCACTCCATCGTCGAACTTTGCCTTGTTGCTGTGGTTGGCCTCTCGCTCACCAGGAGTAGTTCCTGGGTAGGCAGCACCTAGGAAGATGAATGCTCCAGGAATAACCTCAACGATGCTGGCGTAGTCTTCACCACCAGGAATTGGCTGATCCATAGTCACGTAGCGTGCATCACCGAATAGCTCCTTGGTGACTCGCTCAACACGATCAACTGCAGCATGGTCGTTGATTAGAACCTTGGTTGCCGGGGTGAATTCGATCTCTGCTTCCAATTCGAAAGCGGCAGCCATGTTCTTGATGAAGGCAGGAATTAGAGTGCGGGTGTCATCAAAACCCTTCTTTGAGAAGGATCGAACAGTTGCACCAAAGCTAACTGACTCAGGAACAATGTTTGTGGTGTGGTCATTACCAGCTTTGATCCAACCCACGTTTAGAACGATTGGATCTAGAGCATCAAAGTTCTTAGCGATGTATGACTGAAGTGAACTTAGAATCTCAATCATTCCTGTGATTGGGTCTTTAGCTGCCCATGGCATTGATCCGTGACCACCCTTTCCCTTAAGAGTCACCAGAAGGTCTCCAGCGGAGGCCATCATGGTTCCTTTACGTGAAAGGAACACTCCTGGTTCAGGAATAGAGAACACGTGCAGACCAAAAGCGGCAATTGGCATTTCACCAGAGGCTAGGTGCATGTCTTGAGAAAGCATCACACCAGCACCATCATGACCTTCTTCACCAGGCTGGAAGAACATCACAACATTTCCCTTTAGCTGGTCTTTGTTCTCAGCAATAAGTTGGGCGGCACCAATACCCATAGCCATGTGTAGATCGTGTCCGCAGGCGTGCATGTATCCATTGGTTGAAGCAAAATCTAAACCAGTGTCCTCTTCAACAGCAAGAGCATCCATGTCTGCTCTCAATAAAACTGTTGGGCCAGGCTGGGATCCTCTAATAACAACTGCAGCAGCGCTCATGTCCTTACCTAGAGTCACTTCACCCAGTCCTTCAACTTCTTTGAGGACAATAGCCAAAGTCTTAGGTAGCTCTAGACCAAACTCAGGGACCTGGTGCAAGGCACGTCTAATAGCAACGAGATTCTCCTGCTTAGCATTGGCTTGGCTTTTGAGTGTGTTCTGGTCCATGGGTTCTTCTTTCCTGAGGTGCTTCTATCTTGGCACTAAATGAGAAGCCCGGGTTTGCCTCTTGTTAGATTTCGAGCCAAATTTCCACAATCCACCCGTGTCTCTTGACTGGACTAACTTAGTCCACTTAGTCTTGTCCTATGAAGAAAGTAGTTAACATCCATGCCGCGAAGACCCACTTCTCAAAGCTTGTTGAGGAAGTTGAGGCTGGAGCGGATGTAACCATCGCTCGAGCTGGTAAGCCGGTCCTAAGGTTGGTTAAGTATGAAGACCAGACCGTTTCACGTAAGTTAGGTTTTGCCAAGGGGGAGATCAGTGATTTATCTGATTCAGCATGGGAAGCACTTGACAGTAAGTTCAATGCCCTCTTCGAAAAGAACTAGCCTTGGCATCGAAAATCCTGCTTGATACTCACGTTGCAATTTGGGTAGCCGGCTCACCCACAAGACTCGGCCCCAAAACTAAGAAACTTATCCAATCGGCCAAAGACGTTTCAGTATCGAGCATTTCAATAGCGGAACTGAACATGAAGTCGATGCTAGGTGGCATAAAAATACCTAACGATTTATCTTCCAGATTCGAGTCGGCCAACATTCAAGTGTCAGAGTTCACTTCAAACGCGGCAGATGAGATCTTGCGTTTTGGTTCGCTTGCCAAGCACGACCCTTTCGATCGCCTGATACTTGCTCAAGCATCTGCCTCTGGGGCAAAACTAGTGACTGCTGACAGGGCTATCTTGGCTCTCGAACTTGACTTTGTTCTAGACGCGGATAACTAAGCCAGAGACTAACCTTTATTCATGTTCTTTGAAGCAATGCATCCCAATTGGCAGCAATGGCTGAGTGGTCAAAAGGCAGTCCTGGATGCAATTGAAAAGAAAGTGTTGGCCGAGACTGAGGTAACACCGAATCTCGGTCAGGTGATGCGAGCTTTTGAAATAGATCCAGCCAATATAAAGGTAGTTATCCTCGGGCAAGATCCTTATCCAACTGAGGGTGATGCAATTGGATTGGCATTTGCCATGGACTCAGCCAGCAAAATGCCTCGAAGCCTGGTCAACATTGTCAAAGAGCTCACTGATGACTTGGGTTTAGATATCAAGACGCAAGCTGACTTGTCCAGATGGACTAACCAAGGCGTTTTTCTTCTGAACAGGACCCTCACTACCCAGGTTGGTAAAGCAGGGGCCCATTCGAAATTGGGTTGGGATGAATTCACCTTCTTTGCTTTATGTGAACTAGCGAGGCGTAACAAGTTGGTATTTATACTCTGGGGCAAAGATGCCCGTGATTTGGGTAGGAGAGTAGCCCAGGAAGCAGGCAATGGTTCGGTCTTGATTGAATCACCTCATCCAAGCCCGCTTTCTGCCTACCGAGGGTTCTTTGGGTCCAAGCCGTTTAGTAGAACTAACCAGGAACTTATTTCAATGGGCTTAGAGCCGATAGATTGGTCTATGTAAGGAAGTGATGATTTGCCTCTAGATTCAGAATCACGTTGGCGACTAGTTAAGTTGCTCAAGTCCAAAGGTGCTCAAGAAGAGATATCTGTGGATGCTATTGAGCTGCGTCTTGCCACATCTGAAGACATAAAACAGATCACTGAAATCTATAACTACTACGTAGTCAACTCAGTAGTGACCTTCGATATTGAAAAGAGCACTGAGGCTACCTGGCAAGAAAAACTTGATTACCTCAATGGGCTTGGGCTTCCATTTATTGTTGCTCAATCTGCCTCAGGTAATGTTCTCGGGTTCGCTTATGTTGCTCCTTGGCGAGCAAAGGCTGCTTATCGAAGAACAGTAGAGAACACCATTTACCTTCGTCCTGCAGCTATCGGTAAGAGACTTGGCACAAGACTGCTAGCAGACCTAATTGAGAGATCTAAGGCTGCTGGAGTAAAGGAAATCGTTGCTGTTATTAGCGATAAAGGTGCAGACACATCAATAGCCCTGCACGAGGCCTTTGGATTCAAGAAACAGGGGCACCTAGCTAAGGTGGGCTTCAAGTTCAACCGCTGGTTAGGCACTGTTCTTTTACAGAAAAGTCTGTGATTAACTTCAGGCTCTTGTCAGAGTCAAGGTTTAGAGTGAAAGCATGAAGCCGTCCACAAAGTTCACAGCAATTGCTCTTGTCATGCTGATGGCCCTTGGCTACCTCACCGCATTGGTTTCATCCAGCGGTCAGGGTTCGGTTTCTAGCGAACCAGCGTATAAAGACGAGCCAGTAGTTGGACTTGTAATCAAATACCGCGCTGGTGTTGTTCCAGTCGACATCTTTGGGAACCAGGTCGGCCTTGAGCTTGCTAAAGAGAAACTCAAGCCCGGGGTCGATATAGGTCTGGGTCTTCACTCAGCCAAGTTTGAAAGCCAAGTTAGCGAATCTGAAGCCATGGTCGTTGCCAACCAGATTGCAAAGAGCCCAAGTGTTGAAGCTGTTTACTTAGATCATCTACTTACCAAGGCCAGATACAACCTAGCGACCCCCAAGCTGGGAGTCCTCAAGGCAAGTGCTGCACCGACAAAAGTCATTGTTAAGGACAGTTGGTCATCCACGAACAAGAGCAAAGCTCGAGTGACCCTTAGTTGGAAAGCACCCAGCAAACTAAATGGTGGTTTTCTCTGGGGCTACAGAATCAGCAAGTATGACAAAGTTCTTGAAAAGTATGTAGTCCTTGTCAGTAATACAAAGAGCCGTTCAACTTCTCTGACAGTCGCAAATGGACTAATTCCTGGTGAAGTTGCTAGCTTCAAGGTTGCGACTATAACCAAGACTGGTAATTCAAAGTACATGGCAATCAGCAAAGATTCACTGGCTGCTAAAACTATTCCAACGGCCGTTCCTCAAGCACCTATTCTTCAATCCTCAGGAAACATAACCTCAGCCAATCCAGTAGTGACTTGGGTTACTCAAGGTTTAGTTGAACGTGGGGGACTAGCTACAAGTTATTCAGTTACTGCAACCGCGTCTGATTCTTCTCAGGCTACATGTGCATCTTCAGGCGTTACTTGCACTTTGAGTGGATTGCAGTCAGGCAAGAGCTATCAAGTGATTGTCACAGCAACCAATAAACGTGGTTCCGCTTCCTCAACTCCTGTCACAGCAGTCCTAGACCCTATGAAGAACCTGCAGTGGTATCTAGATGGAACATATGGAATAAACGCTTCAAAAGCCTGGACGATTACTCAAGGCTCACCCTCTATAGTTGTCGCGGTGCTGGATACCGGTATTACGGATCACCCAGATCTAAACAACAATGTCGTGACCGGTTACGACATGATTACAGACTCTGTCAATGCAAGGGATGGAAATGGACGTGATGCTAACCCGACAGATCCGGGTGACTATGTAGGCACAACTGAACCTAGCTCCTGGCATGGCACTCACGTCTCAGGAATCATCGCAGCTGAATCAAATGACATTGGTATCTCAGGAGTTGCACCAAAAGTAAAGATTTCACCTGTTCGAGTTTTGGGAGTCAATGGCGGTTCAGAAAGTGACATCGCGGCTGGCATCAACTGGGCACTTGGAGTAAAGCTAACTGGAATTATCCAAAACCCTAACCCTGCAAAAGTAATTAACTTATCTATCGGTTCTTCAACCTTCTCAACTTGCTATTCAAATTCTCCAACTCAGTTAGCAATTGATGAGTCAAAGCGAAGAAATGTAACTATCGTCACCTCTGCTGGTAATGACAACCAGCTTGCTACCAATTCCTATCCAGGAAACTGTTATGGCAACATCACCATTGGTGCTACCGGCTTCACAGGTGATCGCGCTTACTACAGCAACTACTCTGGCTATTCGAATTCCCAAGGACTCTACATAGGTGTAGACATATCTGCACCAGGTGGCGACAATCGAGTTGGCTTAAACAAACCTGCTGGAGGGTTGATTTGGTCAACCACTAACGATGGGAAGTCAGGACCGGGCAGAGCTACATACGGCGGAGAACAGGGGACAAGCATGTCATCGCCGATAGCTGCAGGAGTGGTTGCACTGATGTATTCAATTCGTCCATCACTGACCTACACGCAGGTTTGGGAAATTCTGAGTGGCACTGCTAGACCATTCAACCCAACATCGGATTGTGAGAGCCAACTCATAGAGACCACGATGAACGACGGCAGCACAATCACCACAGGTCAATGTGGAATTGGAATCATTGATGCCGATGCTGCAGTTCGTGCAGTTCAAGAGTTAAACAAATAAAGCCAGCTCTTTTTGTAAAGAGCCAGCTTTTTTGTTGCTGGTGCGGAAGGTGGGACTTGAACCCACACGCCTAAGGCGCTAGAACCTAAATCTAGTGCGTCTGCCAATTTCGCCACTCCCGCGAGCCTTCCTATTCTATGTTAAAAATCAATCCTTTGCCTGTGGAGAAGCTGAGCAGCATATTCAAGGATTTGTAAGCATGGGTTTGTGCCCAGAGATACAGTCCAAACCCTCGCAGAACGAGCCAGATTCCTGCTGTCTGGCGGACCTGATTCAGTAGATTTGGCAATTTCCAAGGCGGTTGACGAGGCCTTTGAAAGTGGCGAAGGACTGGCCTCAACTGTTGAATCCAGCCTCATTGGTGAGATTCGCAGTGCCATCTCGGGCTATGGGGTCCTTGATGACCTGGTTGCTGATCCGAGAATTGAAGAGATCTGGATTAATTCACCCAATGAGGTGTTTGTCTATGAAGACTCTCAAAAGAAGAAGCTAAACCTTCAGCTGACTTCGCTGAGCGTGAGGCAAATGGTTGAGCGAATGCTTCGAGACTCAGGAAGGAGATTGGACCGATCTGAGCCATTTGTTGATTCCACACTTTCAAATGGATCACGTTTGCACGTCGTTATTCCAGATGTAACAAAGCAACACTGGTCTGTAAACATAAGAAAGTTCCCTGACGAGGTTTACTCGATGCAAGATTTGGTTCAGGTTGGATCAATGTCTCAAGACATGGCTAACTTCATCGCTGATGAATTTTTGGCTGGTCAAAACATTCTTGTTTCAGGAGCAACGCAAGCTGGGAAAACTACTTTGCTCTGCGCTGTTTTGGATGTTGGATCTCAAACCGAGCGCCTAATTAGCGTTGAGGAAACATTTGAGATTAGAACGAACTACATCGACTGGGTTGCCATGCAATCCAGACAAGCAAACTTAGAAGGTGTTGGTGAGATAACACTTCGCAGGCTAGTAAAAGAAGCGCTACGCATGAGGCCAAGCCGTTTAGTGATTGGTGAAGTAAGGCAAGCAGAAGCGCTTGATCTGCTGATAGCTCTCAACTCAGGAATTGCAGGTCTTTGCACTATTCACGCCAACTCAGCGCTGGAAGCGATTGAGAAACTAAAGTTGCTTCCCTTGCTTGCTGGTGAAAATATTCCCTCGATATTTGTTTCTTCGACAGTAGAGCGAACCATTGGAGTTGTTATTCACTGCGAAATGAGAAGTGATGGGACTCGAAGAGTTTCACAAGTCATCAAGTCCGATGGTGCAGGAACTTGGGTTGAGGTCGAACTGTGAATAGGTTGACTCGGCACTTGAGACAAGCAGGTTTTGAAGAGATTCAACCCGCACAATTCATTTTCCTTCTGGGAATTTGTTTTGCTGGTTTGTTTGGGTTGCTTTCCATCATCACCAAGTCAGTCCTCATCTCATCAGCGGTATGTGTTTGTGTTGCAGTTCAGCTACTCGACACTTTTCAAACTAGGGTTCACCTTGGGTATCAAAAGTCAAATGGCTTGTGGCCTAAATACCTAGATGCTGTTCACTCAGCGTCATGGGCTGGAGCATCTCTAGAGCAAGCATTATTGGATTCTGTTTCTGCTGCACCTCCGATGTTTTCTTGGGCACTGCGGGAGTTTGAGAAAGATCAAGCATCTGGTCTGCCGTTCACGCAGAGTTTAGAAAATCTCAAGTCTCGTCTTGCAAATCCAATAGCTGACCGGTTTATCGAGATAACGCGATTGGCAAGTGCATCTGGTGGTCGGGGATACCTAAGCGCTCTGAGAAGCCAAGCACTGCAATTGAGGCTTGAGAACGCCACATGGTTAGAAATACAAGTAAAGCAAAACTGGGTGTTAGGGACAGCAAAACTTGCTGTTTTTGCTCCTTGGATCGTCTTAGTGCTACTGAGCACGCGTCCAGAAACTGCAGTGGCATTTCAATCACAAGAGGGACTTTTCGTGCTTGCAGTTGGACTCGTTTCATCGCTGCTAGCTTTCAGGCTCATTAAAGTTTTGGGCAATTTGCCTACGCGTAAGAGAACGCTAGGTGCTTGAGTGTTTTATCTAGCAATTGGTTCAACCGTTCTGGCTGCGTTAGCGCTTTATGTGAGCTTGGGCACTCAGAGGTCATCGACTTTAGAAAATCAACTAAAACCTCGTAATGCGCTCTTGAGTCGAATTAAGGTCAAGGCAAAGTTCAACTCCCTTGAAGCTCTAATGGAGATTCCTGACTTCGCTTCAATTCTGTGGTTTGCCGTGAGTGCCGGGGAGCCACTTGATTCAGCACTAAGACTTTCTGTGAGCAGATCGACTGGGTACATCTCGACTCAATTTGAACGAGTGCTTAGAAACGTTGACCACGGTTCGGTGTTACTCGTTGAACTGCAAAAACTAGCTGCTGATGCAAAGTCAGAGCAGCTTCGTGAATTGGCAACAAAGCTAGCAGTGGCTTTGAACAATGGGTCTGCTCTTGCTGACTTGATGAGTGACTTCATACAATCATCCACTGCCAATTTGAGATCAGAGCTTCTTACGCTCGCTGGCAAGAATGAAACCAAGATGATGATTCCGATGGTCTTTGTTATTTTGCCTGTCACCGTAATGTTTGCTCTTTATCCAAGCCTCGCTCTAATTCAGGGCAGTTTTCTATAACAAGGAGAGAAATGAAAACCAAGAAAAGATACCTTTCAGATCAAGGCGATGTGCCGGGATGGGTACTAGTAACACTGATGTCCGCTGGTTTAGTTGTATTGCTTTGGGCAATAGCCGGTCCCGCTCTTAGAACAGTCTTCAACAATGCAGTATCCAAGGTTGTTGTTATCTAAAGCAAGAAGTGAGTCGGGTTCAGCGGTCTCAGATTTTGTGTTGCTAGTTGTACCAGGTTCCCTTCTGTGTTTGCCATTGATTGATTTGTTCGGCATCTATCAATCAGCAATTGTTTCGGAGCAAGTGAGTTATGAAACGGCTAGGTATGCATCGCTTGCTGACATTGGTCAATCGGAAGCAATTGCTTATGGCAAGACTAGGGACCCGTCGAGCAGTTTGAGTGTGGCCAGAAGCGCGATAAGTTGCTCATCATTAGTTGTCTCAGAGGTTCAAAGGCGCGTTACTTTTTGGCCTGAGGTGGTTTATATTCCGATTCAAGCTAGGGCTGAATGTGAAAACTAGCCTCATTGTTGACGATAAAGGGAGCGCTCTACTTGAGGTTGTTGCCTTTGCGTTCGTAGGCTTTGGGCTTGTGCTGACCCTTGGGTTTCAAATGTTGGAGACGGAACGCAAGGTGCTGGAGTTACAGAGCATTAGTCGAAACGCCATGAGGGCTCACTTATTAGATCCGGATTCAGACATCTTCGAAGAGGTATCTAGATTGCAATCTAAGAGCCGACTGTTGGCTGAAGGGAACATAGCGATTTCAGTAACCTGCATTCCAGCTACCTGTAACAACCCAGGCACTTTAGTTTGGGTGGAACTCATGGCAGAAGACCTACATGCCAAGGCATTTGGAGTGAAGAGTGGTTAGGGATGAAACTGGCTCTGCAATCATTTGGTTTGTGTTCCTAGTTGTATTGCTTTGTTTGATTGTTCTAACTTTGGCGTCCAGTATTCACCAGTATCTATTCGCTCGAGAGTTAACTGACTTCACTGAACAATTTGCTATAGCAATTAAAACAAGGTTGCAATTAGGCGCTGAATCGTCAGTGGCATCCCTAGCTGCCACATTGATTTCTGAAGTTGCTCCGCAATATTCATTTGATTTTCTTCAGCTAAAACAAATTAGCCTTGAATCTGGGGAGACAGTTAAAGTTGTATTTTGTGCCCAGTGGAATTCACCGGTCGCTTCTCTTGATGCATCTAGAAGAATCTGTGAGATGGCTCTTGCTCGCTAAGGCTTTTTCTCTGGAGCAACTGCATAACGAGGAATGTATTTATACATCAACCCTGCTCCGATGAAACCTAGGAACCCGAATCCTGCCATTGCCCCGGTTAGTCCAACCGCAACAACTAGGGGAGCAAGAATTAGAGGAGCAGCTGCATCACCAAAGTCCACAAGCAATCTGTATGAAGCCAGGAACTCACTTCTCTTATCTGGTGGAGCAAGATCTGCTCCAAGCACCATGATTACGCCGCTACCAATTCCATTAGCTAGAGACATAAGAAGAGCTAGCAATAAGAAGGTGTTTGCATCTATTGCTATTCCAATAATGAGGTGGGCTAAACCTAATCCAGCGAGTGTCGGAACAGCGGCAAAGCTTCTACCAAAGCGATCCATTACTTGTCCGCTCAGGTAGAACATCGCAAAATCTAGTGCTCCAGCAATTCCAATGAATAGAGAAGCCTGCTCGGCAGGAATGTTTAGAGCAACAGCTATTAGTGGAAGACCGATCATTCTGGTTCCTCGGAGAGCACTCAAAATAGATGAAGCAACTCCAAGTGTCGCTAGTTTCTTGCCTTCTCTTCTTGCCACTGCAAATGTGTCTTTGAATGAAGAACTGTTTTTTGCAATATCTTCTTCACCTCTTACAAACAGCAGAATAATTGCAGCCAGGCCGCAGAGTATTAGCGGAAGAAGGAACACTGCCTGAACGGAGAACACTGCGATGACTACAGCCGCTGCCGAAGGACCTACAAAAGATCCCGCTCTAAACATGCCGCCTAAAACGGACAGTGCTCTAGCTCTGATTGCTATTGGAACATGCTCAGTCATCCAGGAAAGTCTTGCTAGACCAAATACTGCAGAACCTGCTCCAACAATGAAGACACCAATGCCCAGCATGAATAGGTTTGCAGCAAAGAGGCTTGGCAAGATACCTATAGCTCCAGCGGCTGAAGCGGCAATCATGGCTTTGCGCTCGCCTAAGTAGTCAATTAGTTTGGCTGCTGGTAAGTCTGCAACTAGCCGACCAATCATAAGTAGACCGGTAATGAGACCTGCAGTTGCTAGATCTGCTCCTAGTAGGAAGGCAGTTGCAGGGATGCTGGGAACTATCCCAAATTCAGCTGATGAGAATAGAAATGATGGCAAATAAACAGGTAGCACTAACTTGCGTTTAGAGAAGTCCTTGCTCTGTGCCATTAGCCAATTATCGCCTAGGGGACACTCGATGGGGCTTTAGCAATCTCCCGCCTAAACTAGAGAACATGTCTGACCTTGATCTCTCTCAAGAAATCAAGCAAATCCGTGCCACATTTGCCACGATTGCTGAGGTTACTGACGTACCCAAGCTAGATAAAGAAATCGAACAGCTAGAAGTAGATGTTCAAATGCCTAACCTTTGGGATAACGCAGAACAAGCACAGAAGCTAACCAGTGCTCTTTCTAGAAAACAGGCTCAGCGAACCCGAATCCAAGATATTGCCAGCAGGTTAGACGATCTAGAAGTTCTTATTGAATTGGCAAACAGTGAATCCGATAAGTCCGCTGCTACAGAAGCCACAGCTGAACTTGAAGCCTTGAAGAAACTAGTAGCTGAACAAGAAGTAGAGACACTACTCAATGGTGAATATGACTCAAGAGCCGCGATTATCACTATTCGTTCAGGTGCTGGCGGCGATGACGCTACCGACTTCGCTGAAATGCTGATGAGAATGTATTTGAGATATGCGGAGAAGCAGAGCTGGCCTTCACAGGTCCTAGATATCTCTCATGCTGAAGGTGCTGGAATCAAGTCTGCAACTTTTGAAATAGATGCTCCTTATGCATATGGTCAGCTATCTGTTGAAGCAGGAACACATCGTTTGGTTCGAATGAGTCCTTTCAATGCTGCAGGAAAAAGACAAACCAGCTTTGCAGCTGTTGAAGTAGTTCCTCTGATTGAACAAACTGATGTCATCGATATTCCTGAAAGTGATATCCGAATAGATGTCTTTAGATCTTCTGGTCCGGGTGGTCAATCGGTTAACACCACAGACTCAGCTGTGCGAATCACACACATTCCAACTGGAACAGTTGTCTCTTGTCAGAATGAAAAGTCTCAACTTCAGAACAAGGCGTCAGCTATGAGAGTTCTACAGTCAAGACTTCTTGAAATCAGAAGAACTGAAGAAGAGGCAACTAAAAAGCAACTTGCTGGTGAGGCAACTGCATCCTGGGGAGACCAGATGCGCTCTTACGTATTAGCTCCTTACCAAATGGTTAAGGACCTAAGAACAAACTTTGAGGTAAATAACCCGGACGCTGTATTTGATGGAGATATTGCTGGTTTCATCGCCTCAGGCATCAGATGGCGTAAAACAGGCACCATTTAGTAAAGACACACAGCCCAATCAGACCCATCTATTGGGCAGGTCAATTTAGGCTAAAAACCTAATGATTTCAATATCTCAAGTAACCAAGGCCTATCGAGGTGCCCCAAGGGCGGCCCTAGATAACGTATCCCTAGAAATAGACAAGGGTGAGTTTGTCTTTCTAGTTGGCTCTTCAGGTTCAGGTAAGTCATCTCTTATGAGAATGATCTTGAGAGAGGACATGCCTACTAGCGGCAGCATCCATGTTTTGGGGGAGAACCTAGTCGGTATCCCTTCAAGAAGAGTTCCTCACTTCAGAAGAAAGCTTGGAGTCGTTTTCCAAGACTTTAGATTGCTACCTAACAAGACAGCAGCTCAAAACGTTGCCTTCAGCCTTGAAGTAATTGGTAAATCTTCCGGGTTCATTGCCGAAGCGGTACCAGATGTTCTTCGCCTTGTTGGTTTGGAAGAAAAAGCAAACAGCTTGCCATCTGAACTTAGTGGTGGAGAGCAGCAAAGAATTGCTCTAGCAAGAGCTATTGTCAACAAGCCTGCAATTCTTCTCGCTGACGAGCCAACTGGAAACTTAGATCCTGCAACAAGCGAAGGAATCATGGCTTTGCTTGAGCGCATCAACCTAAGTGGAACAACAATTGTTATGGCTACTCACGATGTTGGAATTGTTGATAGAGGCCGAAGAAGAGTTGTTGAACTAAGCCAAGGAAGAATCATTAGAGATGAACGCAGTTCAGGTTACGGACTGGACCGATGAGATTTAGCTTTGTCTTTAGTGAAATGGGTATCGCCATTAGGCGCAACCTATCGATGATTGTTTCGGTCATCCTGGTTACTTTTATTTCTCTAACCTTTGTTGGAACTGCAGGTCTACTGCAGCAGCAAATTGGTTCGATGAAAACCTACTGGTATGACAAGGCTCAGGTGGCAATCTACCTTTGCACCAAGACATCTCCTCAGGAGATCTGCCCCCAAGGTGAAGCAAGTAAAGACGTTCAATCAACAATCACTGAGAGATTAGATTCAGAGACTTTAGCCCCATACATCGACAAGTATTACTTCGAGAATCACCAGCAAGCCTTTGACACTTTCCAAAAAGAGTTCAAAGACAACTCAGTAGCTAAGTATGTAACTCCTGAGCAACTAAATGAAACATTTTGGGTAAACCTCAAAGACCCTAACCAAGCTCCAATCATCATTGAGAGCTTCAATGGTCTTGCTGGCGTTGAAGAAGTAAAAGACCAAAGAACATATCTGGATCAAATCTTTAGCATGCTGAACATTGCCAGCCTTGCAGCTATCTCTATTGCTGGTTTGATGCTCTTCTCAGCAGTTCTTCTTATCTCAACAACAATCCGCCTCTCAGCAGTGATGAGAAGACGTGAGATTGGAATCATGAGACTAGTTGGAGCTAGCAACTTCTATATCCAGCTCCCATTCATCCTTGAAGGTGTTGTGGCTGGTGTTATTGGAAGTTTGCTCTCAGGGGCAGCAATTGTCGGTATTGTCCAATTCTTCGTTCAGGGCTTCCTAGCTACCCAGCTTCCTTTCACCACCTTCGTGGGATTAGGCGACGCTCTAGCCCTAGTTCCAGGTCTTGTGCTGGTCGGAGCAGGGCTAGCAGCCATAGCTGCCGCAACATCTATCAGAAGATATTTGCGCGTTTAGAGTTAGACTGATTGGCTGTCTTGATATACAAGACATAAATGATCTATTCAGGAGAACATCGTGCCTAGAGAGCGTGGCGAAAAGGTAGTAGCCACTAATCGTAAAGCCCGACACGACTACGCAATCGAAGACGTGTTTGAGGCTGGCATTGTCCTAACCGGAACAGAAGTAAAGTCTCTTAGAGCAGGTCGAGCAAGCCTTGTTGATGGCTATGCAAGCGTTGAAAACGGGGAAGCTTGGCTTGAAAACGTCCACATCCCTGAATACTTTCAAGGCACCTGGAACAACCACAACACCAGAAGAAAGCGCAAGCTTCTCCTGCACCGCTCTGAGATTTATAAGCTTTCCGGCAAGATCAAGGAATCAGGTTTCACCTTGATTCCGTTATCTCTCTATTTCAAGGATGGCAAAGCCAAAGTTGAGCTCGCTCTTGCCAAAGGTAAGCGTGAGTATGACAAGCGTCAGACTCTGAAAGAGCAGCAAGACACCAGAGAAGCAGCTAGAGCCATGTCAACTAAAGGCAAAGACTGGTAATTCTTTGGGAATGGGGGAATAAATTCCCCTTAGTCATTGTTTCTTTAACTAGATGGCTTTAGAGTTGTCTAGCCCTCACAAGGGTAATTGGTAACTAAATATGGGGATGATCGGTTTCGACAAGGTATCTTGATGCGAAAAGAAGCGGGTCGTGAATGCAGCGTCAACACGTAAATGTCCGTTGCAAAATATAGGTGCTAAATCTAAAAGCACTGACTTCGCCCTAGCTGCTTAATAGCGCTAGCCCGAAGTCCGTTAGTCCAACATTAGATTTCGTGTTGGGTCCTAGCGTCATCTAGAAATCTTGCTGAGAAGTTACGCCTTAGGGCTTCTCGGGACTTTTACTCAGGCTGGGCTAGTCGGTTTAGTCGCTTCATGCAAAAACCGTAGCCGAGAAAATCATTAGTGAAGCTACACCCGTAGAAGAGTTCGTTTCGATGTCATGGACGGGGGTTCGATTCCCCCCATCTCCACAACCAGCAGGTCACATTTCACCTGTGAGGCTGAAAAGCCCGTCATTACTGGGAAGTAGAAATACTCGCTTGGTGGTGGCGGGCTTTTCGTTGCTTAAAAGGTGTTGCTTAAAAAATTTAGCCAATTTCAGCGGTCAGTAGCTGTGCAAATCCAAAGCGATACTTCATGTGTTCAAAGGTGTTTCTCAGGAAAGAGCAATAGATTTGGAATGTGTTGAAAAGCAATCAAGCGAGTAAATGGATTGTGGTGACCATCGTCGCCCTCCTGGCAGGCTTCGCACCCATTTTCCACTCGCTTTGCATTCAGGCAACTTCAACTTCTGCGTCCAGCCACATCATGGCTGACGGCACCGTCATGGGT
>JACCDN011144031.1_pt1 | contig 16760 bp, 14 predicted proteins | sample 7441691 | NCBI WGS metagenome assembly JACCDN01 (sample SAMN15323439, study PRJNA562643) | freshwater metagenome | isolation source: river surface water | place: USA:Blue River Watershed | collected 2017-08-16
AATGTATCAAAAAATGGAACAGAGCATGGAAATTGAAGCTTATAGAACAGCATAATCCAGATTGGAATGATTTGTATGAAAGTATACTATAGTCTGGATTCCCGCCTACGCGGGAATGACAAAAAGTGGTGCGGGAATGACAAAAAAGATCCGGCTTGTGCTACAACATGGAATAAGGCGCCAATATGGATTCATGGAGATTTTGCGATTGGCAATATACTGATGGATGGTGAAAAACTAACTTTGGTGGCGCTGCCGTTGAAGATCCTGCATGTGATCTTGTAATTGCATGGAGGTATTTGAGCGGTAAAGCGCGTGAGATTTTTATTTCTGAAATGGATATGGATTCTGATATATGGCTTTGCGGTCATACCTGGGCACTTTGGAAAGCAACTTTTGAACTGGGCCAAATTGCAGATAAGAATAGCCCGGAAGCTGGTTTACAAAAAATAATTATTGATGAGGTTATGAATTACAGAAATTATGCAGCATAAAAAAGAATTATTAGCTTTTTTAGGTAATTTAGAAAATCAAATCATTCTTGATTATGGATGTGGTACAGGGGCGATTTTATTGAACTTATATTGAATCATCAGCCAATGAAAATCCATGCTATTGACAATATCCCATCAACAATTTCTGAAATAAAATTAAGATTCAAAGAACAAACTACAAATGGTCTGATTTCAACAGAAATAACCAAAGACCCAAACTCTATAAATGGAAAATTCAATAAGATTATTTGTCACAATGTATTGGAATGCGTTGATGATAAAGTCAGCTTTGTTAATAAATTTGATCGTTTATTGCTGCCTGGAGGAGCATTTTTACTATCCCATCATGATTTCGATTCAGCTATTTATAATAGTAGCGATGAAGAATTAACCAGGAACCTTATACATAATTTTGCATATACAAAACAAAAATGGCAGGAATATAGCGATGGCAAAATGGGTCGAAAAATACCAGGAATAATTGAAAAAAGCGTTTTTAAAGAATCTGCAAATTGTTTTATCATTCGTAAAATGGCCAGAGATTTACCTAATCCATTTTAGTATTTCTAATTATAATTATTTTATGCTGCCTTGGCTATAAGTGTATTTTGAATATCCTTAAAACAACTAATTCTAATATTTCCTCTACATTTTTTTGTGATGTATAACGTAGCTTTTCAGAATTATTAAGACTGACGACGACATGAACACTTGCCCAATATATCGACGTTTCTAATAAAAGATCTATATCAGGAGAATTTAACATAGATATTTGATTAGAGACCAACTTATTAAGTGACGTTATTTTGTCGTTATACCACTTTGGCGCATCATTTTTTGTCTTAAATTTATTTATGAATAGCATATGCCATAAATGATAATGGTTTTGACTAAAATACAAATAGTATTTTGCTATAATCATTAAGTTGTCTATCGCATCATTATCTTTGCAATCATCGAGTTTTTGTGAAAGCTGAATGATAAAATGATCTAAAACTCTAGAGTTTAAATACAAAATTATATCATTCATATTAGCAAATATATTATAAAGAGTGCCGACTGAATAATTAATTTTTGACGCTATGCTTCTAGCGCTAAGTGAAGAAACACCACACTCTTCAACTATATCATACGCTGCATCTAGTATAAGGTCTCTTAACTCCCTATAAGAATGCTCACTTCTTTTAGTCATTTTTAAGATTCTTTAAATGCTTTATGGAAGCTGTCTACAAGTGGGCTCATCAAAAGCTGTAATAAAGTTCTAGTTCCTTTTACTATATAAACCTCCGCAGGCATTCCCGGTATAAGCTTAACATTGTAATTAAGATTATCTAGCTCATCTTGGTTTATTTCAACTCTCGCTATATAATAGTAAGGTTGCATATGATTTTGTGGGTCATATATCCTATCTGCAGAAACATGGACTACAGACCCATTTAGCCTAGGAACTAATTTGCTTTTATATGCACTAAGCTGAACCTTAGAAGGCAGACCTATGTGTATACTTTCAATATCCCTAGGTGAAACTCTTGCCTCTACTATCAGTTTATCTTCGCGAGGTACTATCTCTAGTATTTTTCCACCATTTTGCACAACTCCTCCAATAGTGTGATATGCTAAATTTGTTACATATCCATCAACAGGAGATTTTATTTCTGTGCGTATCAACACATCGCTTGCAGCACGGAATTGCTCTTGCAAATCTAAAACTTGACCTTGAGCTTCTCGCAGTTCACGATAGACATCTCTAAAGTGATCACTAATTGTTTTTGTTATATGTGATTTATTTTCAGCAATTGCTTCTAAATTAGCTGAAATTTGATGCTCTATTCTTCCTATAGATCCAGTGACATCTTCAAGATGTCTCTTTGTCTCTAACAATTTAGATTTAATAAAAAGCTGCTTATCAGTTAAGGGCTGCAAGCTTCTTAGCTCTTCTTCAAATAACACAACCTGAGCCTTTAAAGATTTATATTGCTTTGCAAGCCCTTTGTTCTCTTCAACTCTCTGAGATACACGTTGGTGTAAAACTGATATTTCACTGATTATTACCCTATGATTAGTTTGATACAAATCATTTTGAGTACGCAATAATTTTTGCACCTCACTAGAGTTAAGGTCAAATATAGGGTCATTAAAATTTATGTCTTCTACTGACTCAACAACTGGTTCTGTCGCCACCACAGATTGTGGATCTGTTGCTTTTTCTGACTCGCTATTAATAACCTGATCTATGTTTTCATACATAGGCATTATAAATATTTTTTCTTCTTGAACTATTTTCTCCATCATCTCTTTCTCGGCATTCAAACGAGTCTCAATAGCTTTCGCTGTTCTAAGCTGACTACGTATCATGTCTACCTTAGCTCTCATAGCGGTATCATTTAAAATAATCAAAATCTGATCTTTATGAACCTCATCACCATCATTAATTAGTATTCTTTCTATCACTCCGCCTTCTTGATGTTGAATTATTTTATTATTACTTTGAGATATAATATAACCAGGTGCTACGGCAGCACTGTCAAGTGGAGCAAGCGATCCCCATACTAAGAAAAACAAAATGAACACGCCAACAGCAGCAAAGGCAAAGTGCAATGGCTGGTCTATATAATGTTTAAGGCTCCTAAGCTTTTCTTCTTTTACAGGAATCATAAAATTATCATCAAACAATGATTTTTTGAATTCTAAAGCCTCGGATAACATCTTATTTATAGCAGAAGTTAGGCCAAGCTTAGCTGTTATTTTATGAAATAAAGCTGCAAAAAAGAAAGCGATTGCTATAGATATTTTTATGAGTTTCAGAAAATAAATGTTTAGCGTTTTAACATGAGGCTCTGAAAACTTTTTGGCGTATTCTACATAATGTGAAACGTACCCATCTTTAGTTTGCTTTATAGTCTCTTCAGGGGGTGTAACATTTTTTAGTTTCTTTTTTGACATTATTTATTACCTAAAGCTTCATTATTTATTGTTTCGCGCTCATCTCTTTAAGAACGTCATCCTTTTTACCAAAATTCACAACGACACCCTCTTGCAAGATTAATATCTTATCTGCGTATGATAATATATTAGGCCTATGAGATATCACTATAGTTGTCACTTTTCTTTCCTTAGCAACTTCAAGAGCTAACCCAAGTGCATCTTCACCGCTTTTATCCAAATTAGAATTCGGCTCGTCTAATACAAGTAACTTAGGTGAGCCAAATAAGGCTCTAGCAAGCGCTATACGCTGTCTTTGCCCTCCAGATAAACCAGCACCTTCTAGTCCTATTTCGGTATCATAACCGTTAGGAAGATTAAGTATCATATCATGCACACCAGCAAGTTGCGCAGCTTCTACAACTTTTTCTGGATCTGCATTTAGATCCATTCTACTGATGTTTTGCCTAATAGTTCCACTAAATAATTCTATATCTTGTGGCAAGTAACCAAAATGAGAACCAAGCTGCTCTCTATCCCAATCTTTGATATTAGCTCCATCTATTCTAACAGTTCCAGAAGATGGCTCTAAAGCACCTGATATTATTTTTGCCAAAGTTGTTTTCCCAGACCCACTGTGACCAATAATTGCTAAAAGCTCACCAGGATTTATATCAAAATTTATTGAGCGAAGAGTGTATTTATTAGTACCGCTTGGAGCAAAAAATATGTTTTGCGCCTCTATACTTCCTACTGGGTCAGGAAGTTTCATTTTATCTGATTCAACACCAACAGCATCAAAAGCCTTGTCCAACCTGTTAAAAGATTTCTTATAGTTAAGATATCCATTCCAAGCATTTATAAATTGTTCAAATGGTGAAAGAGCACGCCCCACAAGTGTTGAGCTAGCTATAATCGCCCCAGAGCTTATCTCATTTTTTATAACCAAATAAGCACCAACGGCCATAACAGTGGTCTGTAAAAATGTTCTTACGAATTTTGTAATTTCAGAAAGAACAGCTTGACGCTTACTAATTACCATCCTTGTAGAATGAACCTTAGTGTTTAATTTTTGCCACTCTTCAACTATATTCCCAAGAAAACCCATCACGTGTATCACTTCAGCATTTCTTGTAGCTTGATCAGTTGCAGTGTTGTTTTTTATTGCCTCTTCGTTATTTGCCTCTATTAATTTCTTTGTATACCTATCAGTTAAAATACCTAAGAATATAAGCAACCCTCCACCAAAAACAGTCAAAAAACCTAGCCATGGGTGTAACACAAACAACACGGCTATGAATATTAATGCCCAAGGTGTATCTAACATTGCAACTAAGCTAGGACTTGTTAAAAACCCTTTTATCACTTGAAGATCTCTCAGTTTTTGGCTTCCTATATTCATTTTTGATTGCAAAGACATTCTAATAGAATTTGAAAACACCAATCCTGAAAGTTTAGCCTCCAACCAATCACTCATTCTTGTCATTGCAAATGATCTTGAAGCTTGTATCAATCCAAGCAATATCATAGCAAGCGCTACTATGAAAGTAAGCATTATAAGTGTATCTGTATTTTGGCTTGATAAAACCCTGTCTAACACTTGCATAGAGTAAAGAGGACTTGCCAACATTAGAATATTTATTACTGAACCAAAAGCTATAGAATATTTAAACATGACTTTGCAGGCTGCAAGGGACTCTTTTAATGGATTAACTGTGATTGTATTATCTTTTTTCATTAGATTTGCTCTCTATAGTTTTTTTGGCATATCAATCAATATTGGTGACACATTAAGGTTAATTAACGGTTAACAAAGGCAATATTCACCCCATATTATTGATTTTTTTTTCGTCTGTCATTATGTTTATCGCTTTTTTCTCTTCCGCTATGATATTTGAAATCTTTAATCTTGCACCATTTAGTCTAGCTTGACATATATCACGCAATGTTATCGCTCTCTCAAACATAGTTATAGATTCATCCAATTTCAATGCTCCAGATCCTAATTTTTCAACTATTTGTTTAAATTGAGATAATGCATCTTCGAAGCTTAAGTTTTCTTGTGATTGTAAGTTATCCATTTGAGAAATGACATAAAATGTGCTACCGTTAGGAAAATATTATATTATTACTTTTATGTCTGCAAGGATTTTTAAGCCATCTAAGTCAGCAACTCAATCTGGTTCAAAAAATACAAAGAAATGGTTATTGGAATTCACACCTGAAAAACCTAATGATATAGATCCTTCTATAGGCTGGATAGGTGGAGACCAAATTTATCCTCAACAAGTTAAACTGTCTTTCAAATCTTTAGAAGATGCCATTAATTATGCAAAAAATTCAGATATAGATTTTGAAATCGTGACACCAAACGAGCCAAAAAGAAAAATAAAATCATATCTCGATATGTATAGAAGGTCGTAAAATTAAAAGGTGCAATTCAAGATTTTTAAGCGTTTACAGTATTCATTTACACTCAATAACAGTGTCATTTTACTTCGGATGGAGCAATATATCCCTTTAAGAATGTAATACTGTATTCTAAGTTTGCAGAGAATAACAAAGCTCTCAATATTTTGCTCAGATATCAATTCCCTATACTTTCTTCTATTGCCTCTAAGGCAATTAGACCATCTCTGATAAGATTCACCTTATCACCATATGTATCTATTATTGTTGAATGACCCGCAAGAGATAACGCCTCATCTATAAATATGGCAGGAACTTTACCTAAAAAAGATTTGTAAATCTGTTCAAGATCCCTAGCATTTTGCTCACCAGACATATTCGCGCTAGTACCAACTATAGGTCTTCCTAATATATGTAAAACAGATTGAATAAATTCATGATTAGGTGATCTCACAGCTATATCTTTTTTGTTATATGCACTATCCGCTATTTTACATCCGTTTTTTGCTGGCAAAATCATTGTCAATGCACCAGGCCAAAAAGTCGACATTATATGCTGAGAAAGCCAAGACATTTCGACATATTGTTCTGCCATTTCTTTATTTTCTACAAACATTGGTAGAAATTTTTCAGCACTGCGATTCTTTATCTTATATATAGATTGCACGGCATTTTCATTGCATCCATCAGCAGAAAGAGCATATATAGTGTCCGTTGGCAAAACAACTACACCACCAGACCTAATAATTTCAGCTGCTATTGATGCATTTTCAGATGTTGCTGTATATATAGAAGTGTGCATATTCATCTTTTAATCTCTTACTTAGATTTTGACTGATGTTTGGCTATATAAAATGTTGAACAAACTATTACTAAACTACCTATCGCAGCTATGCCACTTGGTATCTCATTGAAGTATATATATCCTATTGTTAATGATAATATAAGTTCTAGATAGCGGTATGGAGATAGATCCGAAGCTTTAATATTCTTGAAAGCCTGTAATATACAATAAAGTATAGCATTACTTCCTATACCAAGTAATGCTAACTTAATCACATCCATTCCAGATGGCCAATTCCATACGAAAGAAGCAGCAGGTATAGAACATATAAAAGAGACTAATGCAGAATAAAACAGCATTGGTATCATACCCTCTTGAACTATATACCTTTTATTTATTACATCTAATGTTGCAAATATAAAACTTGATGCAAGCAGCACAAGAGATAAAGGCTCAAAACCTGATTTAAGTGGCTCTAAAGCTAAGATAGTACCAAACAAGCAGAAGATGGTTGATATCCACAACGGACGGTCAACAGATTCTTTTAAAAATTTAGGAGCCAATATCAAAACAAATATTGGAACTGTAAAACTTATTGTAGTAACAGTAGAAAGCGGAACTATTCCAACTCCCCATATCCACATCGATATAGCTATATAAAACAACGAACCTCTTATTATATGTATAAATATACTTTTAGTTTTCAAGCAAGATGGACCATAGTATAAAATTACTGGAATAAGAGATATTATACTCCAGAAAAATCTCAGGGACGAAACCTGCATAGGATCCATATTATTAATAAGTATCTTTGCCGCAACGTCATTCATATTGCTTATCACAAGACTAATTACAAACCAGCAAAGGCCTTTTATGTAAGATGAATTCATGATTTCTCTCGTTTTTGAAGTGTTTATTAAATTATATATACTATAAATCAAATAGTAATTTTTCTGGATTTTCTACCAATTCTTTTATCTTAACCAAGAATGTAACAGCCTCTTTACCATCTATGAGCCTATGATCATAAGAAAGAGCAATATACATCATAGGTCTTATTTCAACAGCTCCGTTAACAGCCATTGGCCTTTGAACTATGTTATGCATACCTAGAATACCGGACTGAGGAGGATTTATAATAGGTGTTGATAGAAGTGAACCATATACTCCCCCATTAGTAATACTAAATGTACCACCAGTCATATCTTGCATTGTTAATTTCCCTTCACGCGCCTTTTTGCCAAGATTTGTTATTTCTTTTTCTATATCTGCAAATGATAATTTATCAGCGCCTCTTAACACTGGCACTACCAAGCCCTGCTCTGTCCCAACTGCAACACCTATATCATAGTATTGTTTGTATATAATATCATCCCCATCTATTTCTGCATTAACAGCAGGAATTGCCTGAAGAGCAGCCACAGTTGCCTTTACAAAAAACGACATAAATCCAAGCTTAACACCATGCTTAGCTTGGAAAGATTCTTGATACGACTTCCTTATTCTCATTGCTTCAGTCAGATCTACTTCATTAAAAGTAGTAAGAATTGCAGCTGTGTTTTGTGAATCTTTAAGGCGCTGAGCTATAGTCTTACGCAATCTTGTCATCTTCACTCTAGATTCCATAGGAGTCGCTGATTTCTGAACAGATGTATGAGATAAAACATCTTCTTTCATAACCATACCCCTTTTTCCAGTACCTGATATATCAGCCAAATTCAACCCTTTATCAGCTGCTATTTTTGTTGCCGAAGGAGAAGATGATACAACAGCTTGTGTTGCTGGTTGCTCATTTTTTTTCACGCTCTCAACAACTGCAGTAATTTGTGAAGAAGACAAAGAAACTGCGCCTTCTGTTATTCCGCCTAATACATCCCCAACTTTTACAGCATCTCCTTCTGCATGAGAAATAACACTAATTACTCCGTTGGCTGGCGCACTAACTTCCAATGTTACCTTGTCAGTTTCCAGTTCTACAAGAAGCTCATCCATTTTCACTGCATCACCAACAGATTTGTGCCACTTCGCAATTGTAGCCTCACTTACAGATTCTCCTAATGATGGCACTTTAATTTCCACAGACATTTTACTTACTCCTTTGTTATTTATTTAAATAATTCATCTAAAAACGCTTTTTGCTGAGCTAAATGAGTTTTCATATATCCAGCAGAAGGAGATGCTGATTCACCCCTTCCAATATAATGTAAAGATTCTTCTTTATGAACCGTACTAGTAGATAATATTTGATTAATTATTGGTGAGACGAAAGTATAAGCACCCATATTCTTATGTTCTTCCTGAGCCCATATTATCTTAGCAGACTTATATTTCTTAAGAATAGATGACAGTTCATCAGATGGAAATGGGTAAAGTTGCTCTATACGCACTAAAACAACATCTTCAACACCTAATTCTTTAGCCTTCTCTTGGATATCATAATATACTTTCCCGCTACATATAATCACTTTTTTGATCACATCATTATTCAATGCTTTATCTTCTATAATAGGAGAAAATGATGTACCATCTGCCATATCAGATAATTTAGAAAGTGGCTTTCTCAATAAAGACTTTGGAGACATAACAACCAGAGGTTTACGGAAATTCCTATGCATCTGCCTTCTTAATGCGTGGAAAAATGATGCCGGTGTCGAGCAATTAACAACCTGCATATTGTCAGCTGCACACAATTGAAGGTAACGCTCTAACCTAGCCGAACTATGCTCCGGCCCCTGGCCTTCATATCCATGAGGCAGAAGCAGAACTAATCCACTCATCCTCAACCATTTCGCTTCTCCCGATGCTATATACTGATCTATCATCATTTGAGCACCATTTGCAAAATCGCCAAATTGAGCTTCCCATATAGTTAAAGTTTTTGGATCTGTAATACTATATCCATATTCAAATCCCATAACAGCAAGTTCAGATAAATTACTGTTGTGTATCTCTAACTTCCCAGAAGCATTTATATTATTAAGTGGGCAATAAGTCGACTCATTAGATTGGTCAACCCATACGGCATGTCTATGGGAAAAGGTTCCCCTTTTTGCATCTTGGCCTGTTATCCTTATGTTATAACCTTCTTTTAAAAGAGTTGCAAAAGCTAAGGCTTCGCCTGTTCCCCACTCTAAATTTTCATTTGAAGCTATAGTGTCTTTTCTGGCAGAAAGTTGACGTGCTATTTTCGAATTTAAATTAAATCCTTCTGGAATTTCACTTATTTCATTTGCCAAATGTTGTAGTTCAGAAACATTTACGCCAGTTTTTGGCTCATTATATATATCTTTCGAAGATGTAGGCTTCATTTGACTCCACAAACCATCAAGCCAATCAGCCTTTAGGGGCTTATATGTTTTAGATTCCTCAAATTCTTTTTCTAAAGTAGACTGAGTCTCTCTCTCAAAAGAGTTATATTCTGACTCAGATATAATACCTTCTGACATTAAAAGCTGTGAATATGAAAACCTAGGTGCTTTTAATGCACTTACCAAGTTATACATATTAGGCTGAGTAAACATAGGTTCATCACCTTCATTATGCCCATATTTTCTGTAACACACTATATCGATCACTATATCTTTTTTAAACTTCGCACGATATTCTGAGGCAAGCTTAGTGACAAATAAAACTGAATCTATGTCGTTACCATTAACATGAAAAATTGGAGCAGATATGCTTTTTGCTACATCAGTACAATACCTACTACTTCTAGAGTCATTAGGATTTGTTGTAAATCCTATTTGATTATTGATAATTATATGTATAGCTCCACCAGTTTTATACCCATCCAATTGGCTTAAGTACATAGATTCAGGAACTGATCCTTGCCCTGAAAATGCCGCATCGCCATGTATCAATATAGCAAGAACCCTAGATCTTTCATTATCTAAATTTATGTCTTGCTTAGCCCTAGCTTTTCCAAGAGCAACAGAATTTACAAGCTCAAGATGTGAAGGGTTGGGCATTAATGAAATATGCACAGATTTATCATTAAATGTTTTATCTGTAGAAAATCCTAGATGATACTTCACATCGCCTGGTATATTAATTTCTTCTGGGTAAGCCATTCCACCAGCAAATTCTGCAAACATCGCTGCATATTTTTTACCCATAACATTTGTTAGAGTGTTTAATCTCCCTCTATGAGCCATAGCTAATATAGCTTCTGTTCCACCAAGTTCTGCGTGGTTTTTTATTATACTATTCAGAGAAGCAATAGTAGATTCACCTCCTTCAACTGAGAAACGCTTTGCACCTGGAAATTTCTTATGCAAAAAATCCTCAAACATCTCAGCTACAGTTACATCAAATAAAGCCTTTTTCCTATCTTCAGGATTTAAGTTCAAAGAATGGTTTTCAAGATAATTCTCTATCCATTTCTTTTCTTCTAGAGATTCCATGTAAGAAAATTCAGCACCTATTTTTGATGCGTAAATCTGCTTTGTTTTAGATATAACTTCAGATAGAGTAGCTTTTTCAATACCCAATTCTCCGTTTATCATTACTTCTTTAGACAACTCATCCTGAGATATGTTATGATACTCCAAACTCAGCTCTTCAGAAGGCTGAGGCTTCTTTATTCCGAGAGGATCGTAAGATATGGCAGTGTGTCCCAAATTTTTGTAAGCTTCTATAAATCTTATTGCATTTATACTTCTTAAAACTAATCCAGAATCTACACTAGCAACGGGTTTAGCAGTTACAATTGTCTCTACCTTCTCCTTTGCTCCAACTATCTTTGGTGATTTCTTGCTCCACGGAGCATCTGTTACTGCAAAATCTGTCGATACGTTGCCAAATTCTGAAAAGAATTGATGCCAACTTTTATCAACACTTTCAGGATCCTGTAAATAACTTCTGTATAACTCTTCAACAAAAACAGAATTTGCACCAAATAGAGCACTATGCTTCATAACCATTCACTTATATTTGTTAGCCCAATCTCTTTTTAAACATAAGTATCAATATAGTAAAGCTTTTTTTATATCCCATGTCCAATACTATCAGGTTTTTTAGGATTTTCTTTCAGTTTCTCCGTATAGCTGCCTTTGACTACATTTCCTTCAAAACCCTTATGGTATTTCTTCTCCTTATCATGCTTTATACTGTGTGAAATAGAAGGAGGCTCATAAGAAGTCTTTTCATTCTTTACAACAGCATGATTATTAATTTCTGGAACTTCATACAATTTTGCGGTCTCAACAGAAGAAAATCCCTTTTTCAACATAATAACACTGCAATTAGCCCTTGCCTTGATGGCATCAAATCTAGTCTCCCTCCTTATTTGAGGGATTGTTTTTTCAAAAACCTGATTATATATATCTTTGCATTCTTCTATGCTGTGTCCCTGCTTTATTGCCTTTAAAACAGCTGATTCGGCTGATATTCTTTTGTACTCTGAAATTGCTGATGTAATTGTGTAACAACCAAGTTGTTGCTTCGCACCATCAGCCTTATCTTTAAAATCCATCCTCATGTTATATAATCTCTTCTCCTTATCAGTTATACCTATCATGCTACTTATCCATCCAGCAGTAGTCATTCCTATAGCCCAAGGATTCATGGCAACCATAGATCCAGCTATTGCTACTAAAGTAGAGCCACTAAATACACCTCTAAAGGTAGATACACCAAGTGCGGTAAGCGGCTTTCTAGGTTTAGGTACATCAGGCTTATTAAGAGATTTAATTCCATCTGGTAAAACATTTTTCAAAATTGCTTTTTGATCTTCAGATAATGTAGAAATTAACTCGTTGTTTTTCTCTACCTTATTTAACATACCAGTTAAGACAGAATGTATTTTTAGCATCTTTTTATGCTTGTATAGCTCATTACCGTTCATCGCAACTGAGGCAACAACAGATCCAACTATTATAGCAGAAGGTATCAAACCCATACTATATGCAGAGACAGAAAAACCGAATATACCAGTAGCGCCAAATACAGTTACAGCTGCAGCTATATTTAGTGCATAGTCAAAATTTCTGCTGTTTAAAAATGATACAAAAGGGCTTTTTGCAACATACCTAAGAATTCGTAATACTCTGCCCTCTTCTTTTGTTTCTGTGATTTTATTATTTATAAAACCTACAGTATAGATACCTTTAAGAAAGAAAAATCTAATCTTAGCTATTAATCCTAGATAATTTTTAATATCCATAAAATTTCTTTTAGTTTTCTACTTTCGTATATATACCATATCGATAAAAACTCAAATATAGCAATATCTTTTGTCATTATTAATTAAAAAAACTATTTTTAATAACACACTAAAATACTAACATTTACAATATAAGCGACTTGTATTATAAAACTTTTTTATGCTATGCTTAAACAACTTGCACACGAATGTAAAAGTTTTATCTTCAGACATAAAGAATGAATTCATCAAATTTTCCATCTAAAACAAAATCTAAATTCATTGGTCTTATAGAATCAATAAGGCATCCACCTTTGTTATATCAATACTTTTTCTATGCCGCAATCATTATAGCATTCACATTAATTACATGCTTTGGAATCACCTATTCTGAAAAAAATTCCTACACAGAAGAATATAATATTCTAATACAGAAAGATGCCATACGAATTGCACATACTTTCGATGAATCTATACAATTCGCAGAAAGTATTGCTGGTCTTCTGGCTTTAAAGTTTATGCAAGGAGACAACAGAGCAATAGAGAATATGGATTTTTTAATAGAGCATCAAAGACCAAATTTCTTCAATGATGCATTTAGTTGGAACATATTTCATTACGTTACACCATCTGGAGACATGATATTAAACGGAATGAAAAACAAAAAAGCCTCAATTAATTTACATGATTATCAACGAGAATGGCTAGATACAGCAAAAAAAGATCCTTTTAGACTGCATTTTTCAAAACCAGGGATAGGAGCCATCACGAAAAAATTCGTATTTTCTACAGGATACGGCTTTACAGATGATAAGGGGGCATTTAAAGGCTATATATCCGTTGGGATAGAAATAGCAAGACTTGTAAATGTATTAAAAAAAGCAGCATCTAATAATGTAACATTCATACTATTAGATAAAAACATGCATATAGTTTTCATCTCAGAACCAGAACTTTATACAACAAAATTACCAACCTTACAGATTGATAAAATCAAGAATCGTTCAAAAACAAATAATGATATATTGGCATCTCCAATTGAGGTAAGTGGTTATTACTTCAACTGCGCAGTGCAATCCAAAATATACCCCTTCACTTTTCTAGTAGGACAAAGTAATAAAATATACAAACAAAAAGTTCAACAACATGTGTTACCACAGATAATAAGAAATATGGCTATGGGTATAATATTTGTAAGCGCATTACTGTTTGTTGGTTACCAAGCTATCTCACCTATATTAGAATTAAGTAGAGATGCAGATAAGATATCCAAAGGTAAAGATATATTTATCAAGCATTATTCTAATATGGAACTAAATGTTTTAGCAAAACAACTATCTAAAATATCTGAAACAAATAAAGCCTTAATGTCTCAACAATCTATGTTAACAAAAGCTAATAATGACTTAAAACATGCAAATGAACTAATTCAAAATAACATGTCTTTTTTAAGTCATGAACTTAAGAATCCAGTTTCAAGCATGATAAACTTTGCACAAATATTACATGAAAGGCTCAATAAAATAGGCGAACAACGTGATAAAGATAGCATAGATTTAATCTATCAAGCAGCTTTACAACAAGATAAGCAGATAGATTTCTTCCTAAAGCTTTGCAAATTTCAGGAATGTGGAAAAGTAATAGAGTCGGAGCCAGTAGATTTAAGGCAGTTAATATTCTTAAATATAAATATGGTAAGGCATCACGCAATACAAAAGAAAGTTAATATAGAAGTAGATATAGATGAAGAGATACCTATGATATTAGGTGATGAAATAATGATAGGACAGATAATACAAAATTTAGCAGCAAACGGTGCAAAATACAATAAAGAAGGAGGAAAATTAACCGTAAAAGCCTTTGTAAGAAACAATTCAAAGGGTAAAAAAGATGTTGTCATAGAGTTCATTGATACCGGCATAGGAATAAATGATGAAGATTTAGAAAAATTATTTAAGAAATTTAAAAGGATAGAAGATGAGAAAAACTCACTTATATTCGGCTATGGCATAGGATTAAATTACGTAAAAACCTGCGTTATAGCACATAACGCAACTATAGATGTTAGAAGCAAAGTAGGTGTTGGAACGGTCTTTTCCGTTATTTTCCCAAGCTATATGATAGCCTAACACCATTCTCCATCTTAAAGATAAATTTATGTATTGCATATTTATTTAGTTTGAGATATTTTCCTGTTGATAAAATCAAGGGGTCCGTATCATGCAAAGCCATAAATCCATATTTTTCGCAATCACAATGCTAATATGCAATACTTCTTTTTCAGATTGCATAAAAGATAAGTATATTTTTGATGTAGGCTCAGGAGGTATAGACAGCGTTGGATATATTATAGACACTTGCGCCAAAAAAGTAAAAAAAATAAAAGCTCAATCATATTATAATCTTCCTCTGCAACACTGCATTTCAACATCACATGATAAACAAAGCTTGTCAAATGAGTGTATAGAAGATGCTAAGTTGGCTTTTGAAAGTTTACAAAAAAAATTCAATATAAATTGTAAAAAAGATAAGTGCATAGCTGTGGCAACTGCTTGGGCACGAAATGCAAAGAACGCACAAACTTTAATTGATCGTATAAAGGAATATGGGATTAAAGTGTCAGTTTTGAGCCAGCATGATGAAGGAAAAATCTCATTTCATAGCCTTATGCTAGAAAACAATGTAATTGGCGATGCAGAGAAAAAAGCTGTTGTATTTGATATAGGAGGAGGAAGCTTTCAACTAAATACATTAGATGATAATGGTGAGATACACGTTTATAAAGGTCCATATGGCATGTTTAACTTCAAACCTTTAGTGATGAAAAAGTTTGGAAATGGAAAAAATGACATATTGGATCCCAAAGACTTAAAAGCCATAAAAAAATTCGCATTGGATGAGATTGGATCTAAGCTTAAAAAAGACAAAATTTTAATGAAAAAATTCTCTTCAAAAGATATAAAAGTTTTTGGAGCTGGATCTTTCATGAGCAAAGGCACAGTTCAGTTAGATATGGAAACCGTCTTTTCAATAGATGATATAGAGAAAACTTTAGAATCTCTAGTAGGTAAAACAGTGCCAGAAATTCAGTCTATTTATACTAAAATGCCAAAGGAATATGCCCCTAATCAGCAATTCTCATTATTTATAATATATGCTATTATGAAAAAATGTGGAATAGATAGGGTTTACATATCACCACATGGAGGTATAAATCAATACATAGCTTTAAATGGAGTTCCAGATTAATCAATTTTGATACATGCTATATATGGAGTGAATATATTAATCTCAATATAAAAGAGATATGCCACTCCTAATAGCATATTATGCTAGGCTCCCTTTTGGACGAGAATTACATCAATAACATGACTGTCTTTAAATAGTCGTTCCGTCAAAAATAAGATTCATGAGAAAGTTATTCGATAACAAAGTGGTTGTAACGATCAAACAAGCTGGGCAGCGTGGCGTAAAAGCAAAGCTTTTTGCCAACAGATTTAGAGATTATGCTTTTTGGATATATCTGGGCCAAAAGCTATATATGCAAAAATCAAATCGAATATCAAAATCCTCTAATCACTATTCCCCTTTTCAGTGGAATGATCATGAATGCAATAACAATAAACAAAACATCATTTGCAGCCAAGTGGTAAAATCTAGCCTCCCTTGATGGATTATTATACTAGGCTCCCTTTTGGACGAGAATTACATCAATAACATGACTTTCTTTAAATAGTCGTTCCGTCAAAAATAAGATTCATGAGAAAGTTATTCGATAATAAAGTGGTTGTAACGATCAAACAAGCTGGGCAGCGTGGCACAGAAGCAAAGCTTAGGCAAAAAATTTAGAGATTATGCTTTTTGGATATATCTGGGCCAAAGATGATATATGTAATAATAAAAGGGTATATCAAAATAAGTGTGTAAGTTAAGAGAAGGAGGATGTAAAATAATCATCGAATAGGCCAATATATAGCCAGTTTGAGATGATTATTTTAAAGAAACCTGT
>JACCDN010351967.1_pt1 | contig 16748 bp, 24 predicted proteins | sample 7441691 | NCBI WGS metagenome assembly JACCDN01 (sample SAMN15323439, study PRJNA562643) | freshwater metagenome | isolation source: river surface water | place: USA:Blue River Watershed | collected 2017-08-16
AGTGGTGTATCATCTTTTAATACAAGAACTGGTGCTATTACATTAGTAACAGGTGATGTAACAAGTGCTCTTGGCTACACTCCATATAACAGCACTAACCCTAGTGGTTACATCACTTCTTCTGGAAGTATATCTGGTAATGCAGCTACAGCTACAAACTCTTCTCAGTTGAATGGTATATCATCTACCCAGATATTCAACAACATGGGTCAAAACCATAATACTCAAACAAATTTTGACAGCATTAGTGATTTTGGATTTAGGTATGTTCAAGGAACTACAAATGGACCTGGTACAGGTTCTGGTCAATTCTATGGAATGTCATTAGGTTTAGGTAATGATTATGCGTATTCATCATACGCTCTTCAGTTAGCTATACCAAGATTTTATTCAAGTGATAAATATATTTCTTTTAGAGCTAGAGAAGGTGGAAGTTGGGGGTCTTGGGTAAAGGTATCTGCTGGTTATGCTGATAGTGCAGGGAGTGCTCCTCAATTAACTGGTCCTGCTTATACAAATGGTAGTGATGGTTGGTTTAGAAGCACTGGTTCTACTGGTTGGTATAATGCCACTTATGCTGGAGGTATATACATGATAGATAGTACATGGGTTAGAACTTATAATGGAAAATATCTTTATGTTGATTCTTATATAGCATGTGGTGGTGATATCACAGCGTATTACTCAGATGAAAGACTTAAAAAAGATATTGTTAAAATAGATAGTGCTTTAGCTAAAATAATGGCATTGGATGGTGTTTATTATACTCCAAATGATTTTGCTATGGAACAAAAGGTAGAAAGAAAGCAAGATAGAAAAGTGGGGGTTATAGCACAAACTGTTCAAAAGGTTTTACCTGAAGTTGTTAGTATAGCTGCATTTGACTTAGATGAAAATTTAGAAAGTAAATCTGGAGAAAATTATTTAACAGTTAAATATGATAAATTAGTTCCAGTATTAATAGAGGCTATTAAAGAACAACAAGTACAAATCGAAGAACTTAAATCTACAATAAATGGCTTTACCAGGTAGTGGACAAATAAGCATAAGTCAGATACGTACAGAACTAAACGTATCTACAGGATCACTAAGAAGCTTGAGCTCTTTAGCAGGGAAAGGTACACCTGATTCAATGAGTGAATTTTATGGATACCAATTACCTCCTGCTTACATAACTTATGGTCAAAACACAGGTCAACTATATGATGGCTGTTCTATGTCTATGGACTCTTATGGATATTGGGAAGGAACAGATGTAGGAGGCTATTATATTGGACCTTATGGTGGTGGTGGTAATGCAGGTTATAATGTTTACAATACTGAACGTGGATATAATGCTGGTACATTCTTAACGTTTGGTGGGAATGGTTGGGGCTACGTAATGGGTAGATCTACAGTTACAATTACTGCCTTTTCTAATGGCTATGGAGCATGTCCTTGTCAGCCCATATTCTCTTTTATAACCTTTGATGGGCCAATTGTAGCTAGTACAAATACCAATTGTGATGTTACAGCTATATCTTATAGCTTCACTGCACAACCTGGTGCTAGTTATTCTATACAATGGGGTGTTTGGTATGGTAGCGTATAGTAAAAATAAATTTGGTTATTTCAATTAATTACCTTATTTTTGCTCCCTAAACCAATACTATGAAGTATAAAGAATTACATGGGTTAGTTTTGACCATCCAGAGAATAGTTGGTAATCAAGAGACTAAGATCCAAAAGAAGCTTTTCAAGGTGTATGAGAAGGTTAAAGCAACCTACGAAGACTACCTAGAGAAGGTGGAGGAACTAAGACTAGACAACGCTCTTACAGATGAGAAGGGTGGTTTAGTATTAAACGAACAAGGTAAATACAGGTTTAGTAAAGAAGGTCTTAAGAAATTAAATAAAGACATTGTTACCTTGGACGAACAAGAGTTCCCTTTTGAAAAGATTCCTGTGGTGAATCCACAAGGATTAGAAGAATTCACATTCCTTAAAGACTGGTTGTCTGGTGTTGAATTCAAAGTTGAAGAAGACGAAGAGTTATAATCTAATTTAAATAATTAACTACATACTCTCTCAAACCTCTATTCGTAGGGGATTGGGAGAGTATTGTCATATCCCTATAAGATGTAAATAAAATGATAAAGAAAGACTCTGCTGCTTTAGAAGCATTTAAAATTTGGATTTTCCCATCTCTAGTTAGCGTACTAGCAATGATGATATGGAATGATGTTAGTGAAATCAAAGCTGATGTAAAACAGCTAATGGCTCAGTCTAACATAGACAAAACTAGAATTGACAACCTTGAAAGACAAGTGTTCAAAGGTACAGCTAGCTATCCAGCACAAATTCCTCCTGTTCCTACAGTGAGAGAGGTAGTAGCAACTCTTCCTAACGAAATAAAGATTACAAATGAAAAAGTTCTTTCACGACCTATTTAATGATAGCAACTCAATCAATGAGAAGGCTGTAATTGGATTTGCAGCATTCATCATGATGATCATATTTGCTGTGGCAGATATTGTTACAGGGGCTATGAACAAACCATTATTGGTAAATGAGTTCATATTTGACTCATTCAAAGTGTTAACAATTGCTTGCTTTGGTATTGCATCTGTTGACAAGTGGATTAATAAAACAAAAGGTAATGAATAAATTATTAACTGGTATAGTGTTAGTCTTGGTGCTTTATGTAGCGTTCTCTAAGAATGGTTGCACACCTAAGCATCAGAAGTCTGACACTACTATTGTACATGATACAACCTGGCAGAGATATGACAGTATGATCTATAGCAAACCTAAACCTGCCAAGATTATACATGACACAATCCCTCCAATCTATTTAGCTGATACAAACTATGCTCGTCTTAAGGAGCAGTATGATTCTTTATTGAAGGAGTTCTTTGCTCTTAAGATATATGCTGATACAGTGAGACTAGACACATTAGGATATGTATCAATCATTGACTCTATCCAGCACAATGGTATTAAGGGTAGATCATTCCACACAAACTACAAGATTCCTACAGTGACTGTTACTAAGACAATCACTCATTATGCTCCTCCTACATCAGCTCTATTCTTTGGTGGTGGTGTTGAGGGTAACAAAACATTGGGAGTAACTGGTGCCAATCTAGGCATTCTTTATAAATCTAAAAAAGATAAAATCGTTGGACTCAACGTGGGCTCAACCATTGGTCAGCAATTGACATTTGGTGTAAGCTCTTATTGGAAAATAAAATAATATGAAAAAGATTATTGAAGCTATTAAAGCATTGTTTTCTAGAAAAGCTCCTGCTACATATGCAGACGTTAAGAAAGAATCAATTGAAGAAATCTACAAGGTAGAACCTAAAGTTGTAGAAGAAAAACCAAAGAAGGCTCCTGCTAAAAAGAAGAAGCCTGTAACAAAAAAGAAAAAAGATGGATCTAAGTAAATTAAAAGGACACGTTCCTGATAGTGTAATCAATCAAATCCCTGGTATCCAGGAGAAGTTTGCTGTTAACACTCCATTGAGACTAGCTCATTTCTTAGCTCAATGTGGTCATGAGTCTGGTGGGTTTAGAATCACACAAGAGAATCTAAACTACTCAGCTAAAGGTTTACAGGGTATATTCAAGAAGTATTTCCCTAGTGAAGCTCTAGCTTTAGACTATGCAAAGAAACCACAGAAGATTGCTAACAGAGTGTATGGTGGTCGTATGGGTAATGGTAACGAAGCTTCTGGTGATGGATTCAAGTTTAGAGGACGTGGATATATTCAATTAACTGGACGTGATAACTATAAAGCATTTGATGATGCTGTTGAAGATAACATTCTAGAGAACCCTGATTTAGTGGCTACCAAATATCCTTTGGCTTCTGCAGCATGGTTCTGGAACAAGAACAAGTTGAATCAGTTAGCTGACAAGGGTAATGCTCCTGAGGTGGTAACAATGATTACCAAGCGTGTGAATGGTGGTACTATTGGTCTTGCTGATAGACAAAAACACTTTAACGAATATTATTCATTATTAAAATAAACCAACATGGCAAAAGCAAAAGGTGGCTCTGACAGAATGAAAATCACTTTTGGAAAACGCAAAGGTGGTAAAGCTGCTAAAACAAAAGGACCAAAAGATAAAGCAACTAAACCTTACAAAGGACAAGGAAAATGATAAAGTTTTTATTAATCCTTTCTCTGTTTGCTCAACAGCCCAAGTCTGTAGCAATAGGTAATATCACTAACAAGGTTAAGATGGGACCACTGGTTGGTAATCGTAATCTTGAATTTGGTATCAAGAATATTGTAGAAGAAGTTATACAAGACAAAGACTATGATATTGACCATGCTTCAGATGCAAGACTAGATATAGATGTAGTTTATTTAGACGTATTAAAGACACAGTCTAGTTTCTCAGTGATGCATTCTAATAAAGAATCAGTTGTAATCAGATTATATGGAACGATTATTAAAGATGGCAAGGTCATTAAAAAAGCTCTTGTTGAAGAATCTGCAGATGAAACGAGTGTTTCCACACTCATAATAGATGAGGGTGGAAAGTTTAACCAACAAAATTTAAGCTCTGCAATGAAGAAAGCTTGTAACACATTGGTTAACAAATTATTATAATGAAAAAACTATTATTTCTTGTTACAATTTTAAATATAATTGTAACATTTTCTTATGCTCAATTGCCTGAATTAAGACTTACACCTACAGTACAGAGTGTAAATTCTAGAGGACAACAGATAGTAAAAGGTGACACAATTGTTTTGGATCTTCAGCTTAAGCCAAATGGTACAGCTGTAAGATCTTTCTATTTAGATTTCCAGCATCAGATTACAGCTATCAATCTTATTGATGTTGTATTCCCTACAACAGGATCTGCTATTCCTCAGGGAGGAACAGCTACCTTTCAGAACAACTACTACCCTGGTTATACGTTTGCAAGAAATGCAAACAACACAACTACAGATGGTATTACCAACTTTAACAATGCCTATTATAACTATACTCAAGGAGGTAACAAAGCTATTAATCGTATATGGATTAACACAGCTTCTGCTAACAATTTAGTAGATGGTACAGTAGGTCAGCTTAGATTTAAGGTGACTAATATAGATGCAGGTTTTGCTTATGACTCAGTATATTTCAATGCTGCATATGCTTACACTGCTAACTATGGTCAACAGTTAAGTGTATTTATGCCTAAACCTACAGGTTCTTGGGTGACACCTATTCCTAGCTCTAATGCATTAATTAATGGTAAGGTGGACATGGGAAAGATTGTTCCTACAATATATATTGTAGATACATTAACTAGTGTGGTAAAAGCACAAGTGGTACCATCAAATACTGGTGAGTTCTTCTTAGGACCTGAGCTTGCAACAAATACATGGTATAGAGCGTTTGCTGTAGTTCCTTCTGATAGTTTAGCTGGGCATTTAAATAAAGCCATCACTGTTAGTGACTATACAGCAGCACAGAACGAGTTCATCAAACAAAACTTAAATGGTACATTCTCATTAACTACAATGAAGTCAGGTGCTAGTTTCTTGGCTGCAGATGTAAATCAAAACTATAGATTTGATGGTGGTGATTTAACTGCTTTATTTGCTCAAGTTAGTTTAGTAGACACAATCATCAGACCTACAGCTGGTCAATCAGTGTATACAATACCAATGTTTGCAGCTAGTCAGTTTGATACATTAACTCCTGCTCATTGGCAAACAGTTAATAAGTATGGTGTGTTGTTTAAAACAAGTACAACAGCTCAAGATTTAAAACTTAAATACTTAATCCCTGGAGACATCAACAGATCACATAGCTCTCAAGTGGTTCTTCCAGATAATACAATTCAATCATTCAGTGTAAAATCTACAGCTGTGAATCATCCAAAGAAGGCAGGAGTAGTTGATGTAAACTTAAATAACTTAACTGTTACAGCTAACGAATTCACAATTCCTGTAAACATAGATACAAAGGGAGATACATTATCAGGCTTACAGTTTGAGTTTGTATATGATCCTAACAAGGTGAAGTTCGAATCAATCAAGACAGACATGCCTACATGGTTAGTGTTTGTTAACATTGGTCCAGGCAAGGTGAAGTTTGGTGCTGTAGATAGAGAATTAAAAACTGGCTATACAGGTGGTACACCATTTAAGTTAGTATTCTCTACATTACAAAATGGATTAGATATCAACTCTGCTATCAAGGTGACAGACAACATGGATGCTTCTAATATGCAGGGCACACAATTAGGACTGAACCTAAACTCAACAACAATTAAATTAACAGGATACAATAACTTCTAATGAAAGAATTAAGAACATTACTAGGAATATATTTTATAATTATCATTGTATTAATTGCTTGCACCAAGGTGGTGTCTACACCAACTATTGAATTAGGTGAGAAAGCTACAGTAACAAAAATAAACAGTGTCTATCCTCCTATATCTACAGGAAAGGTGATAGCTAATTTATCTGTAACTCCTGGTGCTAAATATTCAATTCAGTTAATTGACTTAAAAGGAGATGTTAAATATGCAACAGGTTTTACAGCAGATAAAACATTGGTAACTAGAGAGTTAGACTACTCAGATGTTAATTCTGGAGACTATGCAGTTACATTAATTGATATCTTTGGAACAGAATATAAACAAAACATAACCATTAAAAAATAATCAATATGGCAGAAGAAGAAAAAGAATCAACTGGTACTTCTATTAAGAATATCATCATTGGTTTAATCAGTACAGTTACACTAGGTGTAGGTGGCTTTATTACAACTAAGTTAACAGGTGGCGAAGAGAAGGAAGCAACTCCTGCAGCTGCTCCAGTTATCAACATCCAAAACACTCAGACTCAGTCTCAAGCAGCAGGTGGTAAGACAGTTATCATTAAGGAAAAAGAAGCTGCAGCTAAACCAGCTGACCAACCTAAGCCTAAGAAGAAAGAGGGTGATGAGTTTAAAGAAGCAGAACCAAAGTGGTAATATGGCAAACGCACAGAAAAAACCAAAGGCTCAGAGATCTAGAAGATCTGGTATAAAGAAAGCTGAGCTAGTAAAACAAAACCAAGAAACAATTGCAAACGTATGGACTTATTTAAATCAAAACCAGCTGAGAAGCAAGAAGTAGAACAACCATCAGGATTCAAAGAGTTATTAAACTCAATGATGTTACGTAGATGGTACATTACAGGATTAGTATTAGGATCATTTATATTAATTATAGGTGGTATATTCGTGGCTCTTAACAATAATATTTCTGCTGCTCCAGAATGGAAAGAGTTGTTGTTGTTAATGTTAGGTGCATTCATTGGTAGTTATGGTAAGATTATAGACTACTGGTTCTCTGATACAGACAAGGATAAGATGTTAGTTCAGAAGATGGATGAAGAAGATGGTACTACACTGTCTCACACCAACGACATGAAAGAGAGTAACAAACCTGTAGCTCCAATCATCCCTGATGCATTTGTAGCAGGTGCTGTAGCTTCAAGAGAGTTAGCTAAAGATGAGCAAGAACACAGACAAGCTTTAGAACTTGACGAACAAGAACATGAGCAAGCTATGGAGAAGCTTAAACTTGAACACGAGTTAGGAGCACATAGACAATGTGATCACATCTTTGCTGATGTAGATGCTGATGGTGATTACGAATGTATCAAATGTGGTAAAATAAAAGAGTAATGAAATATTTAATTCTTATAGGTTGTTTACTATTCTCAGGAGTAGTAAACAGCCAATTGGCAAAGACTTCTACAGAGCAGTATAAAGCTAGCTTTGAGAAGTCTATTGACATTTCTGACTTCCTAGATTATGATGGACCTCAAATTCCTATTCAAATTTTAAAGTGTGGTATCAATGACGAAATGTACGAACTTTACCCAGAACTTAAAGAGAAGAGGGTTGGTCTGGGGGTGGCAAATATCTCTATGGAGTATTTGGAAAACCTTAATCGTTTCAAATTCACAGAAGACAAAACAGAGATTAAGAATAGAATGGTTAAACAATTTCAGGCATCTCAAGCAGGAATATCTGAAAATAAGCTCGATGGACGTGGTAAAATAAACCTAGCTAAATACTTTGTAACTATAGAATGTTATGACTACAGTATATCTGAAGATGAAACTGTATCAGCTAAGCTGGCTACCAGTCAGTTAATGGTTACACGTATTGGTCTTCAGGTGAGATTCACTGATGCTGAGACAGGAGTTGTATTCTCTGGCTCTGGATTAGGTGAGGCTAAAACTACCAAAGAGACATCAGGATTATCAGATGCTAGTCTTGACCCTGTAAAATTCAACCAATCAACCATCTCTATAGCAACTAAGAAGGCTTTAGATATAGCATGTGCAAGAATCCTTGATCGTATGATTAAAAAAGGAATCTTCACTAAATAATGAAACAGTTTATTTTTATTCTAATATTTGTACTCATAGTACCAATTTATGCGTATTCTCAAACTCTTATACAAACTTTTACAGACCCTTGCACTAAAGTTGTTAGCACTTTTAGTATACCTCTTACTGGCTCTACCACTATTGTTTTTTATAATAAATCTAAATCTTTTACAGCTAGTGATGTTTATAGTGGGGCTTTTCAAACCTGGATCAATCAAGTTTACGAAGAGCACAAAAAGTTTTCTGCGTGTGCAGTGGCTCAAGCAACACAAACTTCTACACTTGTTACATCAGCTGCTGTCTCGTCAGCTGTAAGTAGTGCTGTTGCATCAGCAGCTAGTTCTGCTGTAAGTGGTGCAACATCTTCTGCTGCTTCTAGTGCAGCTAGTAGTGCTGCAAGTTCTGCTAGTAGTTCAGCAGCTAGCTCAGGAGGAGGTGGTGGTGGAGAATCATCAAGTAGTTCAGAATCAAGTAGTTCTGGTGAGAGTTCATCAGGTGAATCCAAATCAGAATCTAAATCTGAGAGCAAGGGGGGAGGGGGTAAGTCTGGTGGTAAAGGAGGAGGAAAGAGTCAAGCTAAGATGAATCCTATACTGTTCAACTCTGACTTAACAGTAGGACAGACTATAGATAACTCAGTTCAACTAATTGCTACATCAGGTATATCTCAAACATCCATGGCTGGAGATGTAAGTTGGGGACTTACAGGGATGTTGTGGAGTAACTTACAACAATTTGCTCTCTCTAGCAGATATACAAAGATGAACATGGATGGTGGCAAGCTTTCTCATATAACTAACTATGGTGCCACAATGGTGTATGCGTTTGGTAATGTGTTTGGCTTTGTAACTTATGCAAACATCTATCCAACTAAGATAGGAGTGGCAGGTTATAACTTGACTGTTTCTATACAAAAGTCAGGTGATAGCTTTACCACAAGTCATTCAATATTACTGTTTTACACTAAGCCATTTAAAATAAATAATCGAATATCTATATCTCCTGAGGTGTACTTCTCAGGTAGCCCAGTGACATACAACATAAAAGAGAACCAATTCCAAGTGAGTGAGGATGTTGGTGTGCTTACAGGAGCATCTCTTGACTATGCTATAACTAAACGTTTTAAATTCAACGGAGGTCTGAGAACTAGTATCAGCAGCAACTCTAGCGTTCCTCCTTTAGTGTTTGCAATAGTAGGTACAAAGGTGAATCTATAATTAATTTAGTTAGTTTACTTCTAACTAATTCTGTTATACTAAATTTTTTACAGTTCATTGTACATTGTACTAATTATCATATCTTTACATAATATTTTAAATCATGCCCACTTTTATAAAGACAGGTTATTGGAAAAAAACATGCGAGCCTTGTAATGGATACGATGGTTGGCTAAATTTAGACAAGCTCATCACCAGCGTTGCTGATGGTGGAACTGTTGGACCACAAGGTCCTGTTGGTCCTCAGGGACCTCAGGGTGTTCCTGGTCCTCAAGGAATACAAGGTGAAACAGGTGCTGCTCTTACAGTGTTAGGATCTTATCCTGACTTATCTGCATTCTATGCAGGTGCTGGTGGAAGTCCTGGTACTCCTGGTACAGCATGGATAATTGAATCAGATGGTTCTTTATATGTTTGGAATACAGCAACAAATACTTGGGAAGATGTAGGTGACTTACAAGGACCTCCAGGACCACAAGGTATTCAGGGACCACAAGGAGAGCAAGGCATTCAAGGTGTGCAAGGTATACAAGGTATACAAGGTCCAGCAGGTGTATCTGGTTTATATGCTCAGACAGCTAATAGTACTATTGTTACAAATACAACAGAAGAAACATCATTGATTAATGGTGGTGTAGGTACATTAACTGTACCAGCTAATGGGTTTAGTGTTGGTGATAGCTTTAGAGCAATTGTAGGTGGTGTTATCAATGCTGGTAACAATCAAACTATTAGAATCAGAGTGAAGGCAGGACCTATCGTTCTTCTAGATAGTGGTTTACAAAATCTTGGAAGTAGTGTTATAGATGACGTATGGTCTTTAAATGTTGACTTTACAATTAGACAACTTGGAACTGCTGGTGTAGCATCAATTGTATCACTAGGTAGTTTCCATTACACAAAAACTAACAATGCTTCTGTACAAGGATTTGGATTTAACGTAGTGAACAACACAACATTTAACACAACAATTTCTAATACATTAGATATAACTGTTCAATGGGGATCTGCTAGTACAGGAAACAATATATACAGTGATATATTTGTATTAAACAAGATATTTTAAAAATGAGTTTAACAGCATATATAAGATATGATAACAACAATAGAATAGTCCCAGGGGGACCTATTGTGGTTAAAGAAAAACCTAACACAGGTAATTGGCAAGTTGTAACTGAGGGCAACAATGTTACTCTTTCAGGTAAACTTAGAGCATTTGTGAAGGTGGATCGTTTTGGTAAACCAATTGCTGGTTCATTGTTCTTAGGATATAAAAGACCTGCTACAGGTCAGTGGATTGAGGTGAATGCTACCTACGAAGGTCCTGTATCTCCTACCACTACAACCACAACTAGTACTAGTACTTCTACAACCACTACAACCACTACAACTACTACAGTTGCATATGACTATAGAATTGGATACACTGTTCAAGATGCATGTTCTGGAACAGGTGATGTGTTATATAGAAATGATGCGTATGGTAATGGTAATAATATGTGTAGCAATGCTTACATCACTGTAGATCAACCTCTTCCTTATTCTGTAGGAGCTCAAGTTTATGTGTACGGACTTAAGGTTAGTGGATTTAAAGTGGGAACAGTAGAAGATTCAATTACACTTAACATTGGTCCATTTGGATGTGGTCAATGTTAAAAATAAATAATACAAAAAACTTAATATAAAATGGCAATACCATCTAGACAGATAGGCTGGGGAACAGAAGAGAAGCTTCTGTGGCAGATATCTAAGCAATTGGAAACCCTAACTAAGGTTATATATAATATTGGTCAACCTCAGGCTGATCCAAACTGCATTAGTTTTGTAGCTGACACCACATTAGGTGGGCTTGGCTTTGGAATGACTGTTGAGTCATCAGCAGATATAACATACACAGCTACATGGGGCGATGGTACAACAAGTAATGGTACAATCACTATTGGTAGCACTGTAGACATAGAGCATCTTTACACTGCTGAAAACACTGCACACACTGTACAATTATGTTTCAGTGATGCAACTAAAGTAACTTATTTATCTTTCTGGGGTACTGATTAATCTTAATAAACATGGCAACAGTAATAACATCAATATCAGGTTTACAAAACCTAACCAATTTGCAAACTTTTAATGCAGATTGGAACTCTTTACAGACAGTAAATCTATCTGGACTTACAAATTTAATAAATGTAGATGTAAGTGATACTGAACTACTTGATGGTAGTGGTAATCCATCATTAACTGGTATTAACTTATCAGGATGTACAGCTCTTGAAGAGCTACGTCTTGATGATAGTGATTTCTCAGCTGGTATTCCTAATCTTTCAGGACTTAATGCTTTACGATGGTTAGATATGGATCAGTGTAGTATATCAGGAGCTGTAGATATATCAGCACAATCATTTGATGCTCTTACATTTATAGATTTTTCTGGTAATGACATTACATCAATAACATTACCTGAAGCAAATCTTAGCAATGTCAATCTTAGTAACAATGCTCTTACAGCAACAGCTGTAGATTATACATTACAATGGTTAGCTGGCAGTGGTGTAGAGAATGGATATGTAGATTTATCTGGTGGTACAAATGCTATTCCTACAGCTAATAGTGCTGCAGCTAAAGCAACCTTACAAGGTAGAGGATGGGAAGTTATTGTAAATCAAGGTCCTCCAGGATATGTAGGCATTGCTGCTAGTTCAGACTTTGATATTGTAGGAGATTTTACAATTGAGATGTTTGTTAATGTAAGCAATACAAGTGGTTTCCCTCGTCCATATAGCTTTGGTGCATATCCTGCTCCTAATGCTATCTCTATTGAAGGTAGTGGAAGCTCATTATATTTCTGGGCAAATGGAGGAGCTTTATTAGCTACAGGTTCTAACTTTACTCCAGGACAATGGTATCACATCTGCGTACAAGGAGTTGGATCTACAGCGTATTTATATGTAGATGGTATTCAAAAAAATACTGCTTCTTATAGTGGATCTATCTCTAGCCAAGGCTTACCATTAACAATTGGATTTGGTAATGAACCTGGTTCAGCATTTAATGGATTGATAACCAACTTTAGATGGACTACCACTCAAGTTTATGACAGTGCTGGATTCACAGTACCAACTTCTCAATTAAGTAATCTTATGGGAACTAAGTTATTGATCTTCCAAGGAAATACCATAGAGACACAGTTAACTGATAATAGTGGTAACAACCATAATGCTACAAACTCTGGAGCAACATATTCTGCACTTAGTCCATTTGCTGGAGTACAAGGTTCATTACAAATGGGTAACGTTTAAATTATAACAACATGGCAATACCAAGTCAACAAATAGGATGGAGTCAAAAAGCTAAGCTGCTTTGGAATATATCTAAGCAGTTAGAGAAGTTGATACAAGTGGCAGGAAATGTTCAAGTTGCTCCTGGTACAACCACAACTACTACAACTTTAGTTCCTACTACAACTACCACTACAACCATAAGTGCTGTTAGTTATTTGACAACAGAAAACAACGATCAGTTAATCACTGAGAATAATGATTTTATCATATTAAATTAAAATATAAAAATGGCAAACGTAAAAATAAGTGAATTATCTTCAGCAGCATCGTTAACTGGATCTGAAGAAGTAGCAATTGTACAAAGCAATGCTACAGTGAAAACAACAGCACAAGCTATTGCTGATTTAGCAGGTGGTGGAGGTTTTGGTACATTAGATATAGTAACAACAGGTACATTAGGAGAAAACAATAATGTTAACTATATGATAGGTGCAGCTTATTCTGGTAGTGCAACAGGAGCACAAAGCTATCCAGTTGTTGCTATTCCAGATATTAACTTTTATGGATCTCCTTCTAATACGTTAACTGCTATTAGTTTTCCAACAGTAACAGCTACATCCTTTGCTTCTCTTAACAACTTTAGTGGTTTACAAACAGTAGAGTTCCCTGAATTATTAACTACAAGTGCAGTTAATTTACAAAGCTGTCCAGCATTGACCACAGTTAGTTTTCCAAAACTAACAAGTGTAGGACAGAATGGTTTGCAATTAGGATCAAGTGTTCCATTTACAATGACAACTTTTTCATTTCCAGCATTGACATCTTGTTATAAACTACAATGTTTTCAAAACTATTTAGGATTAACAGCAATTACAAGTGTACAATTTCCTGTTTTAGCACAATTAGGTTTAAGTTTCCAAAATGTATCTGATCTTACTGAAATTACATTACCTTCTGTAACATCAACTAGTTTATTTGGTTTTTCTTGTACTTTATATAATGGTACTTTAACAAAGGTTCATTTAGTAAATCTTGAAACTATTAATACTTATAGTATGTCATTCAATTCAAATTATGGATTGAGCGATGTTCAAATTGGTACAGTAGGTGTAACGAAAACATTTAATGGTAATGGTAATAATCCAATGATTGATTTTCAAGGATGTGCTCTTAGCCAAGCTTCTGTAGATGGTATATTAGCACTATGGGCTAGCTTAGATGGTACAAATGGTACATCAAATGTTAATAGTGGTAATATGTACTTACAAGGTGGAGCTAATTCAACTCCTTCTGCTGCTGGATTTAATAGTATGGCTATTTTACAAAGTCGTGGGTGGTACATTGCATACAACTAATTTTAAACAATCAAACTAAATAATCATGTCATATATTCAAGCAGACAATAAAGGAATTAAAACAGTAACTGGTAAGAACTGGAGACTGGTTCACAATGGTGTTCAAGTGATGGTTTTAGCAGAACAAGAGTTTACAGCAACAACAGGGGGTAACACTGAAATCTTTGTAGCTGATACAAAGGAAGAGTGTGAAGCAGAAATTGCTCGCTTAAACTTAATTAAACCTGAACACATCTAATAGAACAAAAACAAACCAACAAACTACATATATGAAGGATCTTAAATTTATCTGTGCACAACCAGACGATACGTATTATACATGGCAAGTGCATATGTGGCTAGAGAGCCTAAGAGAAAGAGGGTTATCAGATAAAGCTATAGTGTTAATATTCATACCCAGCTTCAGGGAGAAGAATACAAAGTGGCAACAAGTTGTAGATCTTTATCCTGAGGCTGAGTTTGTTTTCTACAAAGACGTTGATAACATTAGTCAGTTCTTAGGAACATACATACCTATCCTACGTCCTTATGTACTACAGAAATACTTTGCTGAGCACCCAGAGATGAAGGATAAAGCTGTTCTCTATTGCGATAGTGATACAGTGTTAACTCCTAAGTTCAACTTAGATGCTTATTTAAATGACGATGTTAGTTATTTGTCTGATACAAACAGCTACATCAACGCTTCATATTTTGATAGTAAAATACACCAAGTGTTGCCTGAGAAGCTAGAGGAGTATAAGAAGAGAGATATTCTTGGAGAGTTAGCAGAGATGTGTGGAATCAGCAGAGCGATTGCTGAGGAACACAACCAACACTCAGGAGGGGCACAGTATCTGCTGAAGAATGTAGATGCTGACTTCTGGGCAAAGGTGCTACAAGACTGTTTGATCATTAGAACATTCTTACAGAATGTGAACAGAGAGTTCTTCAAAGATGAGAATACAGGTTTTCAAAGCTGGTGTGCTGATATGTGGGCTGTTCTATGGAATCTTTGGTATAGGAAACAAGAAGCAAAGAACATTCCTGAAATGGATTTTGCGTGGTCTAGTGATCCAATTCAAAGGGTAGAACAAGTTGGCATATTCCACAATGCAGGAATCGTTAGTGATACAGCTAATGGCTATCCAGCATTTTATAAAGGTAAGTACCACCAAGGTACAGACCCTTTCTTAGATCCTCATTTACAAGTGGTAATGAATGATGAAAACAGTAAGAAGTATTGTACACATTATTACTTGTCTCGACTTATGAATTTAAAAAACAAATATAACCTAAACTATTAACCTAATACAAATTATTATGGGAAGTGTAAAACTTAAAGATTTAAAAGCTTATGTTCGCTACGATGGTAGTGGCAGAGTAGTTTCAGGTAGCCTTGTTTTTAGAAAGAAGAAACCCAAGAATGGAAGATGGGTGGAGATTCCTAAAAATTTATGCTGCAATGATAACCCTAATTCAACAACAACGACAACCACACAAGGGGGTGGAACTCCAACTGCATGGGTAACTTATATTGCAGGAAACCAAGAAAATGCATGTGCACAAACAAGTGGATGGAACTTTGTATTATATACAGCAGGTTCTACTTTAGGTGCTGGAGTGGTGCTTTATACAGATGCAACATTGACTACAGAATTTAATTCTTATCAATATGCTTCTATATTATACAATAATGGAACTTTATATCAACTGAGTGATTTACCAAATGATGGTACAATTGTAAGTGTTATAGGAGCTTGTCCAACATCACTTATAGCAACTAACTACTATAGTTCACAAGATGCTTGTGCAGGAATAATGGCTGTTAGTACAGCTACTGTATATCCAAGTAACCCAAATCTTTCTACTGGAACAACGTTGTGGTTAGATCCTCAATTTACTCAACCATATCAATCAGGAATGGCTATCTGGGTAACATTTAGTGGACATCCAGGGTTTGCATTTGTTACACAATCAAATATGGGAACTACAAGTATTTCTTATTCAGAACCATGTCCAACTACAACAACTACAACTACGTTTGATCCATTTATTACAACTACAACTACTACAACACAAGCATTAACTTTATATAATGCAGGATATGCAGCGTATGGTACTGCACAACCTTGTGCAAATCAAGGTTATTTTAATTTACCTCTAACATTCAATATAAATGATGTATGTTTTGGTGGGGTAGTTACATTAGCCAGTGGAACTTGGAGTGGTTATGGTTTAGCTGATACAGAACTATTTGTAAATATTGGTAATGGTAATGTGGTACAAATACTTACAACTGGAACTAATACAGCATTGAATTATGGATGTCAGTCTTGTGGATAATAATATAATTAAATAATAGAGCACATTGTTGTAATGTGCTCTTAAAAATATAAAAATATGGCAAATCAAAATAAATTAAAAGCTTGGGTTAGATATGATGGCACCAACACTGTTGTTACAGCTGGTCCTATATTTAGAGCAAGCAAGCCCAAAGTGGGCAATTGGAAACAAATAAATGCAGACC
>JACCDN010580448.1_pt1 | contig 16748 bp, 10 predicted proteins | sample 7441691 | NCBI WGS metagenome assembly JACCDN01 (sample SAMN15323439, study PRJNA562643) | freshwater metagenome | isolation source: river surface water | place: USA:Blue River Watershed | collected 2017-08-16
GAACAATTTGGGCTTTGGCATATATTGTGAGAGAGGGGCAGTACAAATAAGAAACAATAAACAAACTTAAAACCATTTAAATTATGGCATTGAATATTAAACCTATTGCAGACCGTGTGGTTATTCAACCTGCACCTGCTGAAGAGAAAACTGCTTCAGGATTATACATTCCTGATACTGCGAAAGAGAAACCTCAAAGAGGAACAGTAGTAGCTGTTGGCGATGGTAAAAAAGATGAGCCTATAACAGTAAAAGTTGGCGATGAAGTTTTATACGGAAAATACGCTGGCACTGAAATTACTTATGAGGGTTCTGAGTATTTAATTATGCGTGAGTCGGATATCTACGCGATTCTTTAATCAATCAAAAAAAATCTTTTAAAAAAATAAAAAAGAATATGGCAAAGCAAGTAAAGTATAATGTTGAAGCACGCGAAGCATTAAAGCGTGGTGTTGATGCATTAGCGAATGCAGTTAAAGTAACATTAGGACCAAAAGGTCGTAACGTAATTATTGATAAAAAATTCGGTGCACCATCGGTAACTAAAGACGGTGTGTCTGTTGCGAAAGAAGTAGAATTAAAAGACCCTATCGAGAACATGGGTGCTCAAATGGTAAAAGAAGTTGCTTCTAAAACAGCTGATATTGCTGGTGATGGAACAACAACTGCTACTGTGTTAGCTCAAGCAATTGTTACAGCTGGTATTAAAAACGTAGCAGCTGGTGCAAACCCAATGGATTTAAAAAGAGGAATCGATAAAGCAGTTACTGCAGTAGTTGACAGTTTGAAAAGTCAATCAACTTCAGTAGGAAGCGATAACAATAAAATTAAGCAAGTAGCGAGTATCTCTGCAAACAACGACGAAGTAATTGGTACGTTAATCGCAGATGCTATGGCAAAAGTTGGTAAAGATGGTGTTATTACTGTTGAAGAAGCAAAAGGTACAGAAACTGAAGTAAAAACAGTAGAAGGTATGCAATTCGATAGAGGATATTTATCTCCATACTTTGTAACGAATGCTGATAAAATGGAAGTAGAATTAGATAATCCTTTCATCTTGATTTACGATAAGAAAATCAGCAGCATGAAAGAATTATTACCAGTATTAGAAAAACAAGTTCAAACTGGTCGTCCGTTATTAATCATCTCTGAAGACTTAGACGGTGAAGCATTAGCAACATTAGTTGTAAATAAAATTCGTGGTTCATTAAAAGTAGCGGCAGTAAAAGCTCCAGGTTTTGGAGATAGAAGAAAAGCAATGTTAGAGGACATCGCTATCTTAACTGGTGGTACAGTAATTTCTGAAGAAAGAGGATATAAATTAGAAAACGCAGAGTTATCATACTTAGGTCAAGCAGAGCGTGTAATTATCGACAAAGACAATACTACAATCATTAATGGTTCTGGTAAGTCGGAAGAAATTGCTGCTCGTGTTGGTCAGATTAAATCTCAGATGGAACAAACTACATCTGATTATGATAAAGAAAAATTACAAGAGCGTTTAGCAAAATTAGCAGGTGGTGTTGCAGTATTATATATCGGAGCAGCAACTGAAGTAGAAATGAAAGAGAAAAAAGACCGTGTAGATGATGCATTACATGCAACTCGTGCAGCGGTTGAAGAAGGTATCGTAGCTGGTGGTGGTGTAGCATTTATTCGTGCTATTGCAGCATTAGAAGGAATGAAAGGTGCGAATGAAGATGAAACTACAGGTATCCAAATTATTAAAAGAGCAATTGAAGAACCATTACGTCAGATCTGCCAAAACGCAGGAATTGAAGGTTCAATAGTTGTTCAAAAAGTAAAAGAAGGAACAGCAGATTTCGGTTACAATGCACGTACAGATGTTTATGAAAACATGATCGCTGCAGGTGTAATCGATCCAACTAAAGTTTCTCGTGTTGCATTAGAAAACGCAGCATCTATCGCAGCAATGTTGTTAACTACAGAATGTGTGTTAGCAGATGAACCAGAAGAAGCAGGAGCAGCAGGTGCTGGAATGCCTCCAATGGGCGGTGGTATGGGTGGAATGATGTAAGACAGAGTTGAGATGTGAGATATTAGACGTGAGATATGAGACGATTCAGTGCTAATATACTTACTTTAGTTCGTAGGAGTGTCCCCACTCCGTGACCCGTCCTAAAATGGGTTGACAGTTTTAATATTTAATTTGAAGTTACTAAACCGCAAGACAAATCCAATAGTCTTGCGGTTTTTTGTTTGTGTATTTGGTTAGGGGGTTTCATTTTTAGTGATAAATGTGGTCTCCTTGAGTTGTAAATATCAATGCTTTGTTCTATTACTTTTCTTTCTTGATTTATATCTTGATAGGTATCCAACAAGAATTAGTTTTTTAATATCCCATTGATTCTTTCTGCTAGTGCATTTTGAGAACAATCATATCCATCTGTCATGCTAGTAGTAATTCCATTTTTCTGGAGTAGTTGTTGATAATCACTCGAACAATATTGCAACCCTCGATCGGAATGATGGATTAAGCTCCCTTTATTTACTCGATTCTTTATCGCCATTTTATTGCTTCCATTACTCCCTCAGTTCGCAAGTCTTCACTTAAGTGATATCCCATTATTTTTCGACTTGCTGCATCTGTGACTAATGATAAATAGCTGTTACATTCCTTTGTTTTGAGATAAGTAATATCAATTACCCACAATTGATCTGCCTGCGAGAGATGAATCCCCTTAATTAAATTCGGATGCTTATGTAGCCAATGGTTTGAGTTCGTTGTTTTTGTATAACTTTTAAATGGACGTACTAATAAATATTCTAATTTTAATATGCTAAATAATTTATCTCTACCTATTTTTAATCCCATTCCTCGCAAGTCTTTTTACAAAATATAATGCAGTTTCCTTGTTCCCAACCTTGGCATAATCATTCGTTGCTCATTTACCAACACACGAACATTTTGTCTCGTCTGCCTAAATTTTTCTTGACGATTTTTACCTTGATAATAACTTTGTCTGCTTATCCCAAACAACTTACAGGATGTGCTCAGACTTAAACTTCCTGCTTGCTGGAGTTGCTCTGCTGCTTGGGTGAACGCTTTTTTCGTATCGAAAATCCATGTTGTTTTTCTGCAACATCAATGATCGTGTTTAATAACAAATTGCGATATCGCTCCTGTTGAAGTTCTACTTCTAATTCTTTAATCCTTTGCTCAGGGGTTTTATTTTTACTTTCCATTTAATTAGCTTTTGGCTCTGTCCAATTTAATGTACCAAGTTTTCGCAACCATGTCAATACTGTACTTCTACTTGTATGCCATAATGCCTTTAGGCTTGTTTGTAGGTTAATTCGCCTTTCTCTACTTGTGTAATTACTGAAATTTTAAAAGCTAGGCTGTAATCTCGCTGACTACGTCGTTTCCTTGTTGATGCTATTGTTTCCATTGATAAGTTGCTTTAGTATCAACTTATTCTAGGACGAGACACCGACAATAAAAAAGCCTGGAAGAAATTCGGGGCTTTTTGTTACATTTTATCATGCCAATAAATAACTGCGAGTCATCACAATTTGATGGACAAAAATTAAGATTTGCTGCTCTTTATACGATTGTAAAGAGTCTCCTTTAATTGCAAGTCATCTAATCTGTCATAATCATATACAAATTCTCTCAAAAATGGTGTTACTTCAACTTCATACTTAAAAAGTGACTTTGCTAACACGAATTGAATTTCTTCTAATTGTTTAAAGAATAATTCTGCTTCTTTAATTTCTTTTGTGTTCGAAATTTTAAGCAAAATTACTTTGATTTCCTTTTCAACATATTCAAGTCCATCTTTATGGCCTAAATTATTTTCTATTAGTTCAATTACCTTATTCATCATTCTTTATCTAATAGGTTGCAGATGCCAAACTTCTTTTGTTGTTGGATTATATATCATCTCCCACCCGCCATAAATATACTTTTTGAACCCTTCTTTCTTTAAATCAGATGTTGCAGTTTTAGCACCACCCTTTAGAACCTCCCTAGCAACCAATGAAGGCGCACCCCTACCTGTATTCCACAGTTTATTATAATAATACTCTTTAAATTTAAACCCATTGACTTCATAATAACCATTTTTTAATATTGCTCTACTTGTAAGATTAACTTCTGCCTTAATCGCTATTCGAGCAACTCTATTTGCAATAACATATTCTGAAGCGGCACCCAAAGTAAATAACTCAAAAGTATACATAAAAAGATCGGCACTAGCATCCCAATAATTCCCGCTTCGCATGTTTTCTAAATATGAATTTGCAGAACCTAATACTGGAACAATGTCTATTGGCCTTAATACTCCATCCTTACTTTCTGCTGAAGAATTCTCCGCATTCGGTTTCTTCTTATCCTTATTATTACTTCCACTTTTTTCATCTCCATTACTTGAAATATAATGAGTATCTTCATTATATGAATGGTATTGATTAGGCAAATAAGACATATAATCCTTATTCAAATCTAGTTGCATTCTATTGATTTGTTCCTTTTCCTCCAAAAACTCAGATTCGCTCAATCCATTTGGATCAATATAAGAAATAGGGTTGTTAAACCCATATCTAAATGGTGTCCAATCATAGGTCTTTTCTGCTAACGGATCCAACACATGCCATCTTCCAATTTGAGGATCATAGAATCTTGCTCCGTAATCGTACCAACCTAAGTTAAATGCATCCTGCTTCTCTTTTCCATTGTATTTGTATTTATTTTCTACTTCAGAAGTGTAACTCATACCTCCCATTTCTAAACCAAATGGATAGTAAGAATCAAATTGGATTATTACTGGCTCATTGTTTACATCTGCTTTTACACTCATTCTTAAATTCCCCAAATGATCCTTTAATGAATACTGCATTACAAAGGTCGAAGCAGTTTTTTGACAAATGCCTTCTTCATTACTAATATATGAAATATTTCCGTTTTCAAATAATGCAGCACCAACATACATCTTTGCTACAGTTGAATACGTATTTGATGATGAGTTATAGGTAGAGATTAGTTGTTTCCTTTTCACTCCAAATGAGTCGTAGATGTATTCTATTTTATTGCCATTAGTAAATACTATCTTACTTGGCATATTCATGTAGTTATAGGTAATAGTAATTCCCTTATTCAAATCATTTACCATATTCCCATTTGCATCATAAGTGTATTCGATAGTAGAAGTTCCAATTGCATCGGTAGTGGAACCATCGCTAAAGTCTTTCCTGTCGTTAGGTCCGTCCGCTATTATATCTACTACCGACTTAAGTTTGTTTCCATCATAAGTGTAACTCAAATCATCTATTAATCCATAAGTACTTCCATTAGAGTTTTGACTAACAACTCCGTTTTGCTTCATGTTTAGGATGTTTCCATTGAAATCGTAATTTAGGGCAGAAACATCGTACTTTATGCTGGAAGTCCATTGATTATTTACTCTTTCATAATAATCTGCATCCTTTAATCGATTAATATTATCATAGAGGTAACTATACTCATTTATCGGTAAATTAGAAGTCTGCCATCTTACTGAAGAAATATTACCATTGTATTGTGCCCCATTTGTGTTATTAACACTAGGTGTCTCATAAAACATTTGTTCATTAAATAAATTGAATCTATCAGTAACAGTAAAACATTCATTGTATATAATTGCAGGTGCAATATTTTCCAACAATACTTGATCCAATAAATTTTGAACTATATTATTAGCTTCTTCAATTGGAGTATTTGGAATATCGACATTGTAATTTGTAAAATTAGTTGCCAATAAAATCCTTACTTCATCCGTGAATATTTCCTTCGGATTATCCCCACTCCCTTCTATTCCAGAAATATTAACCTCAGAATATCTCGCCTCTGGGAAACCAAACTGATCTAAAAGTCTAACGAAATTTGTTGCTTTATAAATTGCCCAATGCTCAAGATCTACAGTATTGTATGTTACTACATCCTCATCAAAATTATTAATTAGTGGTTTTAATTCATTTACGTCAAACAACTGTATTTGATTGCATTCTTGTCGGTCTTTTGACCAGTAATAATCCAACTTGCTTATCCAATTGTTTTCGGTATATACTATATCATGTGTAAACAATGGTTTACCGTTTACAACATTGTAATTCTTTTTATACAAATTACCTAATGAGTTATATAAATTATTTAATAATACTATAGTTGGCTCATTATTTATTTTTTGACTAGTACTTAACAATCTATTTGCATGATCATAGGTATAGGACTTAATAATCGTATTGTTTCCACTCGCTGATTCGAGTACGCTTGTAGTTGAAATTATATTATCCTCAAAATCATAGGAATTAGTGATTTTTTCTACTACTCCATCGTGTTCATCAATTGTATTTGTAACTCTTGCTTTAGCATCATAATAAGAATATTTGCTATACCATTTTGAATTGTCAATTGTACCATCTGCATTTACTAATTTATATATCGTACGAGTAGGTAATCCAATAGTCCTTAAACTATAAGTACTTGGTGGGGCAATATTTGAGATGATAGATAATGTTGGATAGGAATCATAATAATTGATAGTAAAAATTTCAGATTCTAATTGTGATGGAAATACCCTATTTGTATATTGATATCCGCTACTCGTTTTTACTTCTATTAACTGTTCATTGGTCGCATAACTATTTATCATTTCTTGTAATTGTGATCTAGTATAATCATCTTGAAATGTAGTAATACCAGAATAAGCAACTCTTCCCAATTCATCATATTTATAGAATATCCAGCTGGAAGCATTTTGGGCTCTTAATTTTCCATCTTGTTTTAGTACAAGTTGATCCTTTATATTGTAAACAAAATATTCTTCTTCCTTACCTGGTATTTTTTTTATTACTGGCCTTTTACGCTCATCAACTTTAGTATTAAAAACATATTTATTGTAAATTCCATTTTGAGTTAAATCAAAATTATAGGATGATAGTTGTTTTATTGCTTCTGGCGGAATCACTGCTTGTAATATTTCATTATTATTATATACATAATAAGTTTCTAACCATTCTGCATTTAGTTTCCTTCTTTGCAAGATTGTCTTTCCAAAAATATCGGTAAATGTTTCTGTCTTGTTGCCATTTTCATCGGTACTTTCTACTATTTGTAATTCATTAGATTCATAATACTTAATGTCCCCTGGAGTAACCGAGGATACCGCTTTTAACATGATATCATCTAATATTACAACATCCGAAGTTGAAATTGAATTTGCACCCCAATTACCGTCAGCAACTTCAAATTGAATATTAACATTTCCATTTGATTTGTAAGTAAAAATATGTTGATCGTAGTTTGAACTCGAAATGTTATTTATTGCATAAATTATTTTTGAGGTATTTAAATCCCTTACATACAACTTTGTATTCGAATTTATATTAGGTTTCAATACATAAAATGATACCTTACAATATTGATCAGACGTATTGAAGTTCGATAATTGAAAAGTATTCTGAGCAAAGATATTTGTGGTTCCCTTGAAATAAAAAGCGAAACACATATCACTAACAGAGCCTTGTCGAGGATAACCTAAATAAGAACTGGAAACAACTTGAGATACACTATATGTTGGGTTACAGGGAAAATTCTCAAAAGTTGTTAAACACTCACTATTCCCAACAACAACATTTTCAAAACCTCTAATAACTTCTGGCAAATTATCTTTGTTAATATTCCATTTCAAAATATTATCAGTCCCACTATTAAATCTTATACTGGTTTTAATTGTGCCAGTGGAACTCCCAATTTGAAAGTTTGGACCAGAATGTCCTTGTTCAATTACTCTATTGAGGGGTGAATTTTCAAATATTGTTTTCACATAAGGAGCAGAGTTTTGTTTGATGCCATTTTGTGGCGAGTTGTAAAAAGAGGTTTGAATTGTATTTGGGTTTGAAATAAAATTACCATTTGATTGGGAAGTAGTAAAAGGTAAATAAGTCGTTTGTTCTCGCCCAAATCCATCATACTCATTAAATGAAACAATGTCAAACTGATTTGGACTTTGTTGTTTATTTATTGACTGCAAAGGACGCCCTAATCCATCAAAATAATTGATGGTTTCTGTACTCAGATTGGGGTTGTTAATGGGTACATTAATTTTTTGACTAGTTTTAGGTTTAATTAAATGTATATAATTATAATTTGTGTTTTGTGAATAAACTAAATCTATTAACAATATAAATACAATGGATGTGAACAATCTTTTCATAATTTTCGTATTAAATTATTGCTTATAGTTATATCTTAGTTCATTAATAATATTACCTTCGTGATCTTTCATTCGATAGACCTTACCAAACCCATCATACTCGTAGGTAGATACTTGTCCTCTATTATCAGACATTGAAGTTATTCCAAAATAGGGCAAATACGTGAATGTTGTAATTTCGGAATTGATTGGAGAAATGCGTATTTCATCAATTGTTGCATTTCCATTTAAGGAGATATTTGCTACAAGATTATTATTCTTAGTTAGTGTGTAGGTATAAAGTGACCATTCAAAATTTGAATAAGTTTCAACATTTGGATTTGAACTTATAATTAAACCAGAAACATCTGTAGTTAAAGAAAGATTAAAATTGACTGCTCCATTTTTTACCCATATATAAAATTTGTATGTTCCATTGCTTACAATTGAGGTAGTAATGGGTGAATTTGCTGTTAACAAATAGTCTCTTTTACCAGTTCTACTACTCGAATTGTTAACTGAGCTATTATTATAATCAAAACGCCCTTTAGCATTATCATTCTCAAAACTTGTATAGGCAACATCGTATAGTTCCGCATTCTCACACTTCGCTATCGGTTTTATTAAGTCATTATCCCACAAATATGTTTCAGTAGTCCCATCTTGTTCAACTACTTTTTCAACTACATTACTATTATAGAAGATTTGTTTTTCTGAAACATTCTCAAGTGTTCCTACGTTTCCTGCAGAATTACCAAGATTTTGAAAAGACTTTGTTGTAACTTTTATGGGTTGATACTTGTTGTTATAATCATACATTTCATGATTCAAAACAATACCACCCCTGTATGTCTTTTTTGAGGATAAAATCTTTAGTCTATAATGGGGATTTTGAGGATCTATATTTGTGTTTAAATAAGTATAATCTGTGTAAATACCATTTGCATTCTCTCCTGTTAAAAGTAATCCGCCGCCGTTATTATAACTATACCAACTATGATTCTTCCTCAATCCAGTGTTTTCGTAATTAATTACATCTTTCTCAACTAATTGTACATTTGCAGATTGAATAAAATAGTTTAATTTATATATCCATTTACAATCATTCAAATTAACGTCATTTTCTTTACTGCCATATTTTGTTATGTAAGTCGTACTTTCATTAGAAAGATTGTATTTATACTTTTCTTCCTGCTTTAATTTGTAAGAATTATCTCCCCTTTCAAAAGTATTTTTATACTTTAAAATTCCATTTGTATAGTTATTACTACTAATTCTTGCACTAGATGTGGGGTAAAGTATTATCGGTAAATTATAATTTATAATAAAATTATTCCATTGCAAATATAAATTTGACAATTGGTTTGCTGTATTGAAATAACTAAATTCTTCATACCCATTGTTTTCATCTTGGAAATTATTGTTAAATATTTTCACTTTATCATAACCGACATAATTTCCGCTTGCATCAGTAGATAACGGTATTACACTATTTGAATTTGAATAAACATAATGATATGTACCACCTTCAATAAAATGAGCTCTTCTGGCAAAATAGGAATAATGATTAGGCATCGTCATTAATTTACCAGATTCATAAATAAAATCTTTGGTAGTTAATAATATATCGTTATTATCATAATTATTAATTCTTCTTATTCGATTACCTGCACCATTAACAATTATAGATTGTATTTGATCTAAATAACTATTAGACTCATACTCAAAAACTGTATATCCCTTTGTAGGATAAATAACCTTGGTTAATAATCCAATTTTTGACTTTTCTGCATCAAATTCCCTATTAACATTTAAATAATTTGTATTTATATTTCGATAATCAAAACCCAAGTTTGTATTTCGACTAAAGTAATTAAAGATATTCATAGGGATTTCAGGATCAAGTCTGTTAGACTGGTTATTGTTAAAATAACCCCAGGAATCTTGTTTTGTGGATAATCTATGAGGTAAGAATTGTGGATTATTATATTCAAATATGTAATCAATTGAACTAGACAATGAATTAATATCTTTATATGATAATTTTGAGAGAAAAAATCTTTTTTTATCAAAAAAGTTTAAATAATAAAATATTATTTTTTTAAAAATATCGTTTTTGTGTTTGTATATAATCTCATTCAATTGAATAATACCATCTGTTTCGACATAACTAAAGATTACATTGTAATCTTTATAAGTAATCTGTTTTAACCTTTTGGCATTAATTTTATTTGATATACGTAATTCTGAAGAAATAAATGCATCACCATCATAATTCACAAAGGGTTTATCGAGAACATTTATCAAATATCCATGATTATATTCTTTAGAAACCATATAATCTTGAATAAATGACTCATACTCAAAATGTATAACCTCATTATTACTTAATTGAATTTCAGAAAGATAATTTGAATTAATACTATAAGTTTTTGGTATATTAATATTGGTATTATAAATATTGTGATCATCATAACCTATAATATTACCTTCTTCATCATATTTTGTTTCTCGGTAACGAGTAAAATCATCACTTGTATAAGAAGTTTCACTGAATTCATTTTCTGAATTATTAAACAAATATTTATTACCAAATTCATCACTAAAACTCCAATTTAAACTTGTAGCATAATTCTGAATTTGAAGACCAGAATTTGTATATACTACATCCTCCATTTTTATATTCTCATCTTTAAATTTTACTATCGACCTATCTCTTTCAAAAAAAAATTTACCAGAATAACTTTGAAAGTTAAAATAATACAAATCAGGCTCAGTATCATATGTGCCATTTGTAGCACATGTATATAAATAATTAAAACTATTACCATTAACATCTTGACATGTATTTGGATTCAAAGAACTTGTTGGTATTGGAATAACCTTGTTATCATGATACCAACCATTAAGTCCAAAATCATCAGTTCCTTTAATACTTCTTGTTATTACTCCTCCAGCATTTAATACCCAACTCATCCCAACTAAACTTGGCATTTCATCAATTTTAACACCTCCAGAATTATAAGTAATACTTATTGGAAGTTCATAACCAGAGGAGGTAATTATTGAAGGAAGGGGAATGCTCAAGTTTATTTTACCTGTGTAATTGGAAACTGGTATATCACCAAAACTTCCTAAACTAGCCGCATTTGGTGAGGGAGGTGTCATCACCTTTTGCATTTCGCTTTGAGCAATAACTCCAATTGAAAATAACAAAAACGAAACAATTAAAATTGCAACTTTTTTTCTCTGTGTAAGTAAGAATGAAATCATATATGCGAATGTTACTTTAACAAAAGATAATTTCTATAAAAATAAAATCAACATTCCATATTTTATATTCCATTTTGGAATATTCGTATTCCATTTTGGAATAATTTTAGGATAATAATTTTTTTGAATTAAACTATTCTAAAGAAAATTCTATAAAAGATTTATTGCTTTATTTCTTAACTAAAGATTTATATCCTTTACTCTAAAACATCAATAAATATTGACACTTACAAAGAGTTTGTTTTTGAAATGGATAATTCAATAGTTCAAATCATATATCTCTCAAATGAAAAATTTTTATTCAAAAGAAGAATATCTCAATAGGTATAAATTGTTTTAAAAATAAAAAATAAAAAAATAAAAATTAGTACGAACAGGCATTTTCTGTATACGAAACTACCAAAAAAAAACCCTCTCTTTCGAGAAGGTTTTTTTTATTTCGACTAATTAATAGTGCACTCTGTATACTTCAGATAAAGCTTTGTGTACTCTGCGCCTTTGCGTATTACCAAACTTTCAATCTCTCCGACTCCGGTCTCCACATTTTATCGCCTTCTTTTACTCCAAATGCTTTGTAAAATTCTGGCATATTACTTAATGGTCCGTTCGAACGATATTGTCCTGGTGAATGTGGATCAGTTACGATTCTTTGCATTAAATTTTCTTTCGTAATGTTTTGTCTCCATACTTGCGACCATCCGAAGAAGAATCGTTGATCTGCAGTAAAGCCATCAATTTTTCCGTTTGCTTTACCTTGTTCTGTACGTTTAAATGCATCGTATGCAATGTTAATACCACCTAAATCAGCAATGTTTTCTCCTAGTGTTAATTCACCATTTACATGAACAGTATCTAAAACTGTATATGCATTGTATTGATTTACTAATGCTGTTGTTTTTACTTTAAACGCTTGCTCATCTGCTGGCTTCCACCAGTTTTTTAAATTACCTTCTTTATCATATTGACATCCTTGGTCATCAAATCCATGTGTCATCTCGTGTCCAATAACTGCACCTATTCCTCCGTAGTTCACAGCATCATCTACTTGTGGATCGAAGAATGGGAATTGTAGAATTCCTGCAGGGAACACAATTTCATTTATAGTTGGATTGTAATATGCATTGATTGTATATGGTGTCATTCCCCACTCTGTTTTATCTACTGCCTTACCCATCTTATCAATCATCTGATCAAATGCAAATTCATTTGATCTCAAAATATTCCCAACATAAGACTCTCTATTAATTTCTAATTTTGAGTAATCTTTAAATTTATCTGGGTATCCAATTTTCTTAATGAACACATCTAATTTTGCAATAGCTGCTGTCTTCGTAGAATCAGTCATCCAATCTAATTTCTGGATGCGTTCACGATAAACATTTTGCATATTGTTTACCATATCTAAACAACGTTTCTTCGCATCATCAGTAAAATATTTTTTTACATATACTTCACCTAACGCTTCACCCATTGCATTGTCTATGTTTCCTAAAACTCTTTTCCATCTTGGTTTCATTTGCTTCGCTCCGTTCATCACTCTTCCGTTGAAGTTAAAACTCTCTTCTACGAATGCATTGTTCATGTTTCCAGCAACCGATGCAATTAAGTGCCAACGTAAATATGTTTTCCAAGCATCTACAGTTTCTCCAACAATCATATTATTCAACTCTTCTAAAAATTTAGGTTGACCAACAATGAATGTTCCTGTGTTCGATAATTTTAATCTTGAAAAATGTAAATTCCAATCGATATTTGGTGTGATTTTATTCACGTCCGCAACCGTCATTTTATTATAGTTAGCCTGTGGATCACGCATCTCTACTCTTGTTCTAGATGCTTTCGCTAAACGCGTTTCCATTGCTAAAACAGTTTGAGCATTTGCTTTCGCTTTCGCAGCATCATCTCCAGCTAAGCCGAAAATTTTCTCTAAGTGTGTTAAATACTCTTCGCGTATTTTTGTTGAACGTGGATCTGTGTTTACATAATAATCTCTATCAGGTAATGATAAACCTCCTTGATCAACATAAGGAATATACTCTGATGAATTTTTTTGATCGATATACACATAGAAATTAAACATAGGGTTTAATGCCATGCGTTGCATTTTAGCTGCAACTGCTAGTACATCATCTTTAGTTTTAATCCCATCTATCATTGCTAACTCTGATGCAATAACACTGATGCCTTGTTTTTCAATTTTAGCCGAATCCATTGCACTTGCATAAAAATCACCCACCTTTTGTTGGTTAGTTCCTTTTGCTGCATTCGCAGACGCTGCTTCGTCTAACAATCCTTTTAATTTTTTATAGGTATTATCTTGTAATACACTAAATGAACCCCAACGTACTTCTGTTCCAGGTATCGGATTGTTTTTAATCCACATACCATTTGCATAATGATAAAAGTCGTCTTGCGGACGAACTTTAGTGTCGATGTTCTTCGGATCAATGGCCTTAAAATCGCCTTTTGATTTTGGCTTCGTATTTGCTAATACCGTTAATGATGATACTAGTAAAACTGAAGCAATTAAAGTTTGCTTTTTCATTCTATATAAAGTAGTTATTTGCTCTTTGGAGGTCTTTAAAAGTTTGCCAATTTAGCTATTATAAGGTAATAATAAAAGATTCTTCAACATTGTTACACTCTGCCGTGTATTGCTTTAAATTGTTTTTAATATCTATTGTTTACCTTTGTAATTATGTTTAAAAAGCTCGTTTTTACTTCAATATCGCTGATTTCTTTAAGTCTCGGTTCTGTGTTCGCACAAATCAATGCAAATACAGATTCTATTACGTTTAACCCGACTTCCGAAATCCAACTTGATAGCTCCCGATTAGTTCTACATAACTTCTCTGCCGAAACTGTACTTATTCGCGAAATTAAATTTTTTAATACCTACACCTCGCCTGCTTTTTATACCAATCCTTTATCCGATTCAATTATTGATGCTGGTGATTCTATTTCTCTATATGTGTATTTTAAACCTCGCCATAATGTTTATCACAATTCAGAACTTTTAATCGTTACTGAACCAAACTGCTATTCTATTACTATTGATTTAAAAGGTCAAGGGAAATATTCAATTCCATATTATGTAAATACAGAAAATAAATCGGAAGAAGTTTTAAAAACAACTCTTAAATCAATCATCTCAGCTGGTTATGTTTCGCTTGGTTATGATGTTGCTCGAAACAATATGTTCATGACGATCGATAATCAAAAAACAAATGGGCAGGGTGCTTCTGTAAATACTCTTGAATGTATATATACTGGTAAAAAATCAATTGGTTATAATTCTAGAACTGAATCTCAAACAAACGATAACTTCAACACTGAGCATACTTGGCCTCAAAGTTTATTCAGTAGCGCTGAACCTATGAAGTCGGATTTGCATCATCTTTTTCCAACTAACGATGCTGCGAATAGTAGTAGAAGCAATTATCCATTTGGTGTTGCGACTACTCCATATGTAAACGATGCCGTAAACAATCCTTCTCACCTAGGCTCTAACACGCTCTACGAACCTCGTGATGTACAAAAAGGAAGAACTGCTCGTGCGATGATGTATTTCGTTTTGCGTTATCAAGATTATTCAAGTTTCTTTTCTCCTCAAGAATCAATATTACGTAAATGGAATATCGATTTCCCTCCAAATTCAGTAGATAAAAAAAGAAATACGGATATATTATTAGTTCAAAAAAATAGAAATCCTTTCGTAGATTATCCTCAGTTCGCTGAACGTATTACTAAGCTATCTGGTAACTCTGTAGCGCCAGCAATTAAATCTATTTACAAACTCGACTCTATACAATCTTACGTGTTAAGTGATACTGTTGATTCTGTAATCTTAAGATACCCTATAGTAAACGACGGAAATCAATCTTTATTAATTTACAATGGAATCAGCACAAGTGATCTTGTAGATTTTAAATTTGATAGTATACGTGTACAACCCGGCGAAAGTATTTCACTTCCAATCGTTATTCATACAAAAGATACTACAGGAATATTTACTACTGGTCTACAATTTTATACTGATCATTCCATCATCTTTTTATACTCTAGATTGAATTTTGAAATTAAACATGATGCGGTAGGAATTCAAAAAGATAAAACAAATAAAATTAATGTTTTTCCGAATCCTGTTACGGGTAATTGGATACAAGTGTCTGGTACTTCGCTCAGCAATTACTTCGCTCCCTTCGGCTCCCCCGCCTGCGCTGACAGGGCTCAGGGACCAGCCTCGGACCAAGGACTGTTCTACAACCTTGCAGGACAGCTGGTTTTAAAAGCACCTATCGTTGAAAATAAAATTGATGTGAGTGAACTACTTCCAGGTTTCTATACTTTAAAAACTAAAACTGGTTACGCGAAAATAATTAAACAATAATGAACATCGAAGAAATACGAGAGTATTGTATTGCTAAAGAATTCGTAGAGGAAACTTTTCCATTCGACCAAGATACGCTTGTATTTAAAGTGATGGGGAAAATGTTTCTTCTCATTTCTCTTAATGAGTCTAATCATTTCAATGTAAAATGCGATCCCGAATATGCTATAGAATTACGTGAACGTTATTCGGAAATAATTCATGGTTGGCACATGAACAAGAAACTTTGGAATACCGTATATACTGACGGCTCTCTCACTAGGAAACTATTGATGGAACTAATCGACCATAGTTATGATGAAGTGGTGAAAAAACTCCCTAAGAAAACTCAAGCCTTATTTAAAAAATAAGTTTGTATATTGAAGTATGAAACGTTTATCTGTATTTGTACTTTCAATTCTTCTATCAAAATTTATACTGGCCCAGTCACCAGTACCTCCCTATTTTTTATCAAACTTTAATCAAACGCCTGAATATGCAGATGTATTAAAATTTTATAAATCTTTAGCGGATGCAAATACAATTCTAAATTCTAAGGTAAATGTTAGCGTAGAAATGATTCCCAACTCCACAGATGTTGGTCAGTCTATAGCATTAGTATTAATCTCCAAAGGAAATACAGAAGGCAAATTAAACATTCTAATAAATAATGGAATTCATCCGGGCGAGCCAGAAGGCATTGACGCTGCTATGATTTTAGCATATAATATTGTTGCTGTTGAAAATAATTCAGCACTACTAAATCAATCAAAATATTTTAATCAGAATTATAAAGAAAAAAATATTCTTCAACATTTATTAGACGTTGCGAACATTTACATTATACCTGTTTATAATGTTGATGGCAGTTTACGTCGCAACTCTACCACACGAGCTAATCAGAATGGTCC